>Ga0224555_1002941_pt1 | contig 18622 bp, 16 predicted proteins | sample 714S23034metaG_FD_180687 | JGI IMG/M metagenome (GOLD analysis project Ga0224555, IMG submission 180687) | Peat soil microbial communities from Stordalen Mire, Sweden - 717 S2 30-34 | ecosystem: Environmental > Terrestrial > Soil > Wetlands > Peat | place: Sweden: Norrbotten County, Stordalen...
TTACAGGACGCCTGTAAAATGCCCAGTAAAACTGTTTCGGCGCAACTGAGCCAGCTTAAAGAAATTGGTATTGTTGAAGTAGTTGAACCCACCGGTAAAACTTTTTTGTACCGGTTAAGCGAACGCTTTTTTAATCTTTGGTTAATAATGACCCAAGGTGGTCCCGCCCAAAAACGTAGCGCCAAATGCTGGACTATATTTTTAGAGAACTGGTATGACGAGCAGGAGATAAAGCGTTTGGCTGATGAGTATGTGGATGGAATGATTAAAAAGGAGTTTACTGGTGACCATGCTGCGTTAATGGCAAAGGCTTTGGCGCATTCAAAATGGATAAGTGATACTCAACGAGACCGGTTAATTGAAACCGCGCTTAAACTTAGCGATCTGTCAGAAGAAGCAAAGATGAGCCTTCCTAAGTTGAGTAGAACTGCAATCCAAGAGGCACTTGGCTATTATTCAAAGAATCAGTTTCAGGAATCACTTCAAGTACTAACAGGCATTGAGCAAAATTTTGAATTCAAATCAGTTATATTGCTTTCAGCGTATGGTAAGCTTTCTAAGTGGGATGAAATGATTGCCCACAACAATATTCATCCACTTGAAAGATTTCAAAATGAAAGTTGGAGATCTAGTCTCATCGGAATATTGCTGATGGCTTGCATACGCACAAAAAGATATACCGATGGAATTAAAATAGGAACAAAAGTCCTAAATACTAATCTTACAAATAATGAAGTGCTATCTAATACTAAATGCTTTGTTGCTATGTGTTATTACGGAGCGCCCAGCGACGAAAACAAAAAACAAGCACTAAAATTGATAAGCGCTAACGAAGGGGAATTATTGTTTTTACATAATGAAATTTTAATCAAACTGTGGAATGGGATAATATTAAATTATGAGGATGAAAAAACCGCAATACTGAATTTAATTCCTGAATCTTTTGAAAGTATTTTTCTAAAAGGGCTGCTTATTCACTACCAATACAGCCAAGTAATAAAACTATTTGACGATGCAGAACTTGCTTTAAAAGGAAAAGAAAACGATGCCCTTTATTACGCAGCCCTTAAACTTCAAAACACAGACACCTTAGCCATGCAAAGAATACCGCCCGAGTTTGAAGAACCGGTAAATAGTTTGGTGCAGGAAATAATAGATAAACAAAAGCTTTATCATCCTGAGCTTTTTAAGGGGAAGTAGTCTGGGTTATGATTTAGACTTAGTATTTATCATGTATTATTTGTATCACTGCGGTGGTTTCGTTTTCAGCTTTGCTGAAATAAAAGGTTACAGTATGTTATACCCGTCATGCTCCAAAGCGGTGTTTGAGGGCAGATCGCATAAACGCAGAGTCCCCCATTCCGCAAAGCCGGAAAGGGGAGACTCTGCGAGGAAGGTCTTTGTTTCTTAAACGGCTTCTTATTGGTTTCACCCGGCCTTTGCCAGTATTTCATCTACATGCTCATCAGACAATGGTTTGCCCAGGTAACCCACTACTGATTTATGGGCAAATCCGTTAAGGCGGTCTTCCTCGCGGGCGGAGGAAGTGAGGATAAATATTTTAGAATACCCGAAGCATTTATTGTTTTTTTCAAATTCATCTAAAAACTCAAAGCCATCCATGCCGGGCATATTCAGGTCAAGCAAAATAACATCGGGGCATTCTTCCTGTTTGGCAAGTAATGCAAGCGCGGCCTCGCCGTTCAGCGCTTCATCAACCTTGCAACCTGCTATTTTGCTATCCAGTATAATGCGGTTTAAAAAATTAAACGCCTCATCATCGTCAATCAATAAAAATTTGCGGGCGCCTGCCATCAGTTAATCAATGGATTTTTAATCGTTATCGTAAATTCAGTCCCTTTATCTACCGCGCTTTCAACCTCAATTTCGCCGTTAAAGGCCTCAACAATCGATTTAACAATGTGCAAACCTACACCAGTTCCCTGTATCTCAGGATGAAAGCGTTTGAATATACCAAATAGTTTACCCTTGCTGCGGGAAATGTCGAAGCCAAGGCCGTTATCGCTTATTACAAAAATAAAAATATCCTTTTCAGCCCATTTCACCTGCAGGTTAATAACAGGTATGCGCCCTGAGTGTCTGAATTTTAATGCATTAGAAATTAAATTATACAACATACTTTGTATGTATAAAAAAGGAAAGGGCACTTTATCAAGCCCGTTTAAATTCACAGTAAGCCGGGTGCCGCTTTCATCTAAACTTTGCTGCAGGGTAGATTTAACGGTATCCACAATGGCCGATAAAGCCATCGGCTCGCGGTTTATGCTTGCTTCCGAAAGTAAACCTTCGCGCAGTTTCAGAATATCGTTAAGGCCGTTGTTGGTTTGCTGCATCTGAAAAATAACTTTCTTCTGCATGCGCATAATTTCCTGGTTGGCCGGGCTTTGATTCTCAGCCCTCATCATCAGGTCTACCAGGCCGCCCAGCGTGTGTATGGGCGATTTAAGGTCGTGCGCGCTTATAAAAGCCAGTTGTTCAAGATAATTGTTGGCTGCCTTAAAATCCTCATTCAACTTCAGCATTTTATGATTAGCCTCTTCAAGCGATGCTACTGATTTTTCAAGCTGGCTGGTATGCTGGTTAAACGTGGTATAAATAAACCACGCAAAAAACAGGCTTAGCACTATCAGCGTTGCTATAACAATAATAAATGCATAAATCAGCTTAAACACCTGTGCCCTTGCATAGGCAGTTTCAGCGGTTAACATATTGCGCAGGTCGGTTGAGTTTGAGCGCACACTATCCATAAGCGCCTGCGCGGAGGGGCTTTTACCCAGGCTTAGCGCGGAGTCTTTTGCACTGGAGCGGTACAAATCCATAATCTGCACAATCTGGTTCAACTTTTGCAGGGCCAGGTCGCGCAACGGCTGTAAGTCTTTACGCGTCTTAATTTCGGGGGCAAGCGTATCAAAATAAGCCTCATTCTTTTTCCACTCATCCAATGATATTTTATACGATTCGTAGTATTTAATATCACCGGTAAGCTGATACTCCCGCACGGCCGATTCGGAATACGAAACATATTTTGAATTGGTGCGCACATATAAATCAAGCTTGTTGTTATTGCGCTCAATAGTAGCTGCTTTACGCGTAGTGCGAAATATACTTATGCCAAGGCCCAGCTGAACCACCAAAAGCACCGGCACCACCAAAAGTAATATCAGGCTCCTTTTGCTATCTATTTTCATGCTTTGCTTTAATGCGATGGTAAGTTAATCGTCTGTTGGCAATTATTACGTTAAAAACGGGCAGATGTTTTAAAAAGTACGATTTAAATGGTGCGGCGGGCCCGTAAGTTTGGCCAATTGGCCGCAGCGATGGCAAATAAGCTACGGCAGCCATTTTTGGCTTATCTGCCTGCACGCTATATTTTAATTTTCACCTTCATGGGTGGTCGAAACATGCGGTCAACGCTATTCAGGCATGAACATTGCGTATCGGACAAACGTAATGCAACACCAAACCCATAAATAATGTATTTTAGAACCACATATAAAATCGTGCAACGTATGAACGTAGTATTCGGCATCAATCATTTTGATATTAAAGGGGTGGCATTTATCCTGTTGCTGTTTGGTATTGGCGAGGCGCTTGTGGGGGCCTACAGCCGCTCACGGCGCAGCCGGAACGATTACATGATGGAACTGGTTAGCTTCTCGCAGTTATCCGTTCTTATTCAACCGGGTGTAATGTTGCTGGTGGGGTTTATATGCAGCCGTTTAATTCCCGGTCTGCAAAACAGGTTTCTACATGTTGCATTCGGCTTACAATTTCTCTTCTTCATTTTAGCCGACGACCTGCCACAATACTGGTGGCACCGGTTGGCACATAACGCCCCGTGGCTGTGGCGGCTGCACCTGGCGCACCACGCATCGCCCGATATGGGTTTTGGTACCGCGTTCCGCAATGCCGCTTTGTATTATATGCTGATGCCTAATATCTGGATAGCCTCAGTGGCCGTATATATGGGCCTTGGAGAGGCTTACGTATTGTATTTTGTTATTAAGTTATTTATTGTGGTTGGCGCACACAGTGAAGTGCGGTGGGATAACTTTTTTTACAGCCGCCGCTGGCTGCACCCGGTGGCATGGTTGCTGGAGCATACCATTTCAACCCCCGCCACGCACTTTGCGCATCATGGCAAAACAGATACCGATGGTATCAGCAACAACAATGGCAATTTCGGAAACATGTTTTTCTTCTGGGATATCCTCTTTGGCACCGCCAAACTAACCCGCCGCTACCCCGATAACTTCGGCATAGAAAACGACCCCGATGACCGGTGGTATGTAATGTTATACTATCCGGTTGCACGTTCTAAGAAGGATGGGAGTATGCTTAAATAAACAGATGCCATTGTGAATAAGTACACCTTGTGACAAGCGGAAAAATTCTGGTGATACAAAATTAAAGACCTTCTCAGCCGAGTCTCCCTTCCGAAGGTTGGGGACTCGGCGTGAGGGCAGACCGCATACACGCCGAGTCCCCCATTCCGCTAAGCCGGAAAGGGGAGACTCGGCTGGGAAGGAAAGACCAGTTGGGCGCACCTTCGGCCGGGCTATTCGTTACAAGTCCTCGCCTTAGCAAGGGCTGAGCAGGCTGTGGGCTTTTCACTACTATCCCTTGCGCAAAGCAGCCAACTCACCCCTTTGTCTGTCGACATTTCCCCTCTCTTTGAAAAAAAGAGAGGGGAAAACCCATTCGTTAGCTCCGCAGATGTTTGAGGAGGTTGTTTGCAATAAATAAAAAAAGAGTGGCATTGCGAGGCCAATTCCATTAAAAAAAAAGAGTTATTGGCCGTGGCAATCTTCCGTTTTGTGATTTGGGAACTTCATCCGGAAGGCCTAGAACCGCTATTATTGCATGCTAATCTTTCGAATTTTAAGCAAATTTCATCTTGGAAACTCAAACAATTTTAATTCTCTATTAAACGAAGGCATTGATTTAAATTCTAAATTAAACCCATTACAGAGCGCCATTATTGTCACGTAGCCAATTACCATGTTTGTTGTATCAACCTCATGGCCTCGAACCTCAAGCACATCAATCGACATACCGCAATATTTTGTATGATCCAGAATATAACTTACACCAAATAGAATACCGCTATCATAATCATTAATTCCGCTTGTGTTGTTGATTATTATCTCCCGCTGCATGAATATTTCATTACAGTTTATTTTAACTGAACCAAATACTGCATATCAATCAATTTGTTCTGCAATTTTATAATACCCAATCATACGAATCTTTTTATTTAGTGAAAACTATTATAAAAGTGCATCTCATTCATTCCCCACCATCACCATTTCACTTTCCTCTTCCTTGCTAAATTCATAAACCATAAAAAACACACTGGCAATAGCAGTAGCTGCCAGGTAAGCAATTAATACGCTTGTAGCAGCAGGCCAAATATTTTTAACGCCGAACCAATCGCCGGTTAGCAGAATAATGCCCACTCCAAAAGCTGCCAGCAAAATACAGGCAATAACCCCGTATGCTTTTTTATCCATCAGTGCGGTATTGGCAAAAATAGCTAACATCAAAAAGCCGCCGTACAACATTGTTTCCATATATGGCAAACTGCCCATGCGGTAGAAAAAGAACGACAGCAAAGCCAGGCTGCAAAACATCTGAAAGAACGACCAGCCTACAAAAGCCTTACTGTAAACCGGGTCGTGCTTTTCGTAGGTGGTTACATCTTCAATATAAGTTACGGGGTATTTTTCGGCCACATCTGCAGGGCGCCAGCCGGTGGGCATAATCCAGATGCGCAGTTTGTCTTTATAGCTTTTAGTGCGCCAGGCATCGCTGGCCAGCAAAAACAAATGTTTAAAGTTGATGATAAACGGATTCCAGGTTTTTACCGGGCGTTTTACGCCGTAAACAGGTGGCACATCTGCCAGTTCTTCCTGATACGTGTTAAACAGCTTATCCCAGAAAATAAATATCTGCCCATAGTTTTTGTCCAGGTAAATATCGTTCATGGCATGATGGACGCGGTGGTGGCTGGGTGTTACAATTACTTTCTCCAATACACCCATGCGGTTAATGTAGCGGGTATGGTACCAAAACTGCATAAACAAATGTACGGGGGCAACAATGCCAATAACAGCCGTAGGCACACCTACCAAAGCCATGGGTAAATAAAAGACGGTAAAAAAGCCCACCAGGTCTGAAATGCTTTGGCGCAGGGCGCAGGCCAGGTTAAACTCCTCGCTGCTGTGGTGTATAATGTGGTGATTCCAGAAATAATTAACCGTATGCTCAATGCGGTGCACCCAGTAGCCGGTAAAATCAATATACATAAAGCAGAACAGGTACATCCAGACAGGGGCTTTATCCCATGTAAACATGTGCACATACTTCAGTAAAAACGAGTAAGAAATAATAGCTACGGAAAGTTTCAAAGTATCCTTCAGAATATTCGCCATGCCCGAGCTGAGGCTGCTAACCGAATCCATCAGCCTGATATGCTCGCCCTTCCAACGGGCATATAACAACTCAACCAGCATACTGATGGTGAAATAAGGGAATGCGTAATAAAGCAATAACTTACCGTAGCTTTCCATGGTGGTTGATTTTTGTGATGCTAAATTTAATATATCCCCGGGATATTAGGTATTTGTATTGAGTGCATACCATATTGCCGCAATCCCAACAGCCGCCCCTTCCGTCCCCTAAAGGGGAAACCATGGCAGAACAGCCCAACGACAGTCCATGTGTTTGTATTAGAGTTCTTCGGATAATGCCAAAATACATTTATAGCGCAGAGAAAATACAGAGTAACCAAACGGGCATCGGATTATTATCAGGTTGTCGCTGCATTTGTGCCAAGCGCAGACACGTGGGTATGCCCCTACAGGCCCACCACAATCTTTCCCAACTTCTGCTTTGGCACATGCATGGTCAAAACTTTTTTGGCCGCATCATAAAACCAGTCGTAACCTTCAATGGTTGGCTGGGTGTTTACTGTTATTAACCTGGGTTTAACGCTGTGCATAATGGTTATTACGTAGCACCTTTCGGGCACCTGGCCGGTAAAGGTTTTGCCATCAGGTTCAATGGTAAAAGTGTTGTTGTCTGCCTTGCGGTTATAGGTAAAGCGTGTGTAGCTGCAAATGTTTTGCTTATAGTTTTCGGTAGTGCCATCATCCTCGTAAAGATTAAATGATGCCTGCTGTTCAACTATGGCCGAATCATTTCTATCCTTTGCCCCCTTGGCGTAAACGTTGTAAGGATAAACGGTTAACAACAACGTATCCATTACGCTGCCGGTTATGCGGTGCTTAGCCGTTTGGGTAGGTATAATGCTACCAGCCTTTACATACACCGGTATTTCGTCAAGGTCATAAAACTGTGTTGCCAGCGTTGGCCCGGTTTCAATTACATTGTTGCGGTAATCGTACCAATCGCCTTCGGGCAGCCATACGCCTTCAACAATTTTATCCATATCGTGCATGGGCTCGGTAATGGGGGCAACAATCATATCGCTGCCAAAATAGTACTGGTGTTTAAACAGGTACGCTTCCGGCGCGTTGGGGTATTCGTAATACATGGGGTGCACCAGCGATATACCGCTATCATAAGCAGCGCGGGCACAGGTGTAAATGTAAGGCAGCAGCGCGTATCGTTGCTGTATAGCCTTGCGCATTGCCTTAAAATTGGCATCGGGATATTTCCATATCCGTCTTTCAATTTCGGGGTCATTCGTAGCGTGAGTGCGGAAGATTGGACTGAAGGCGCCCCACTGCACCCAACGCGTAAATAACTCGGGGTTCTGCTTATCTTTTTTACTGATGGGATTGGTGTGCCCGCCAATATCGTGGCTCCAGAAACCAAAGCCCACATTGGCAGCGGTGTAGGTAAACTCCGGCTGGTAGGCCAGCGATTTCCAGTTAATAATGCAATCGCCTGAAAAGCCAATCTGGTAGCGCTGGTTGCCAAGGCCCCCATACCGGTGAAAAATAAGCGGACGTTTGCCCTGGCGCTGCATATCGCTGTAATGCACGTAGTTTAAAAAGAAGGTAGGGTTTACACCTTTAATGTTGGTGTTGCCCCACTGCTGCCAATCTAACCACCAAAAATCAACACCGGCTTTTTCGTACGGATGAAGCAGCACATCAAAATACGCCTGCGCAAATTTTTTGTTGGTAATGTCGAAAGGAATAGTGGGGTGATGGGTAGTATCAACACCCATTGCGTTGGCAAAAGCCCCGTAAGCAGCCTCATGCGGCTGAACGCCGGCAGCAGGGTGAAGGTTAAGGCAGGTTTGCAACCGGTTGTCATCTGTCCATTTCAAAAACTCATGGTAATCGGGGAAAAGTTTTTTCTCCCAGGTAAAACCGGTCCATCCGTTTAGTTTTGGATTGTATTGGCTGAATATTTCAGGGCTGCTATGTTCGGTTAAATGCCAGTCCATATCAACCACCAGAACATCTAAAGGAATATCGTTTTTCTCATAGCCGTTTACAATATCCTTCATGTCCTGTTCGCTGTAACGCCAGTAGCGCGAATACCAGATACCAAATGCATATTTGGGTGGAAGAGAAATATGGCCGGAGGTAGATACAAAATCGTACAGCGCACGTTTGTAATTAGTTCCGTAACCGAAAAAATACCAGTCTTGTGCACCGCTGTTATTGCGCGCCTGCACCCACGGCCAGTCTGAATGATCAAACAAAGGCCGTTGAGAATCGTCAATAAAAGCCCAGCCGCTGTGCGATATAATGCCATCTTCAACAGGCAGTTTTTTCATACTTCCTAAGCTGAATTTACCCAGCGCACCGTCCAGCGTGCGGGTGGTGCCTTTCAGGTTTTTGTGGTCTTTGGCGCCGGGTTTCCAGGTATAATGGTCGGCTGTTACTTTGCGGTCGGCACTAAGCGTATCCAGGTAAGTTACCTTCAGGTTGTGCCCGGTAAATTTTCCCGAATTCTCTTTGTAGCTCAAAGCCAGGTGTGCGGTTGTGATTGTAAGCCAACCGTTGTTATGGTCAACTTTAAAACCGGGCACAGGTAAATTCCGGTTTACAAAGGTAAGCGTGGCGTTATCGGTAAAAGAATCATTACCGGCATACTCCATGCGCAGCAACATATCCGTTAGCACCGTAAAGCGGGCGTGGCCCTGCGTTACAACCGCTGCGGGGTTAGCAACAGGATTATCCTTTTGTGCCATTGCCGCAAGCGGAAGAAAAAAGAGAAGGAGATAAAGGATTTGGTGTTTGGTCATTTTGGTATAATTCAAATTCAAATAACAGCTTTAATTATCCGTGCTAAGATAGATAAGCGTAGGAATAAATTGCATTAGTTGGTTGCGGGTGGTTTGAGTTCTGCAAACAATACAGGCCTCTCCCCGACATCGCTTCGCTTGTCGACTCCCGCATAAGGCGGGATGAAACACCTCTCAATAGCAAGCGATAGCGAGGGAAATGCGGCGGTGGGATTGTTTTTTTCCCGGTATTCGAAGAATCTATGCTTTGTCCAAATTTTAACGAATGTATTTAAATAAAAAAGATGTCATTGCGAGTAACCACTCTTGGGGCAAGGGAAAAAATCGTGGTGAGGCAGAAAAGACCTTCTCAGCCGAGTCTCCCTTCCGAAGGTTGGGGACTCGGCTGGGGGGTAGGCTGCACTAGCAGCCGAGTCCCCCATTCCTCAAAGCAGGAAAGGGGAGACTCGGCTAGGAAGGTCTTCATTTTGAAGTTTTTATAACGGCGTCATTGCGAAGGTATGCCGATAGCTATCGGCACCCGTAAAAAAGTAGAAAAATATTACCTGTGGCAATCTTCCGTTGTGTCTTTAGCTGGCAAATTACCCATGAAAGACACAACGGAAGATTCTTGCCTACCGGCAGGCAGGGCCACAGCCTTTTCTCTCTTATTTTTTTACTGGAATCCCGATAGCTATCGGGACGCAATGACATCTATTTTATTTTAAATCAGGGTTGTCGTAATAACTCAGATTAGTTTCCTATATACGGATAGTCAGGAAAACTTTTGTCGGACAACAGTGATTAGAATGAAGTAACCGGATTGATTTTAAAGTGCTGATTTATTGTGCAGGTACCTGAAATGCAATAGACTTCTTTGGAAAATGGCCCAATAGCCAACTCACGCCATCCGCCGGGGTGTACACCCAATACAAACTCACCCTGTCCTATGGACATCCCTCTCTTTGAAAAAAAGAGAGGGAAAATGCAAAATACAATAATGCAAAAGCATCAAAAGGGAAATTTGTCGTACACCTAACTTATTTGAGGCTATTTCAAAACCACAAATTTGCCCTGGCTTAGCATGGTGTTGGCTTTATCAGCCAGCCGGTAAAAATAATTCCCTGCCTGTAGCTGGCTGATGTTGATAGATGTGGTTTCGGTTTCAACCGGTACTATATTAACGCTTCTGCCTCCGGCGTCAAATACCTGAAAGATGTTGCCTGGTTTGTACTGCCCGGTTTTTACGGTTAGTAGATTAGAAGCAGGATTGGGAAACACCTGCAAAACAGCGTGGCCGCTTAAAGAAACAAGGCCTGTGGTTGGATAATATAAACTGACATCATCGATGTAGGTATTGTTCCCAATTAAGTTGGGGTTTCCGAACCGGCCCCCGAAAAACAGGATACGGATAGTATCGGCTGTGCCCTGGGTGATATAATGGATGGTATCAGTGTATTCAATCCATTGGTTCCCATTTTCTGAATTATCCGGTATATCAGTACGGTTGTAGGCCAGGGTATCTTCGGTTTGCGCAATACTATCCCATTTTGTAAGCAGACACATGTAATAGGGTGTATCCGTTGCCGCGTGATCGGTGAGCATAAAAAAGTTAAGCGAAATGGGATTGCTATTGAAGGGCAAAGGCAGACCGGTAGACCTAATCTCGGGGCTAAGGGTTATGGCTGTGGAAGCAGAGTCGGTCATACCGCCGTAGGCAATAATGCCGGGAGCGAGCACCAGGTTATTGAAATAGGTAGTATCGCTATATAACTGAACGGCACAAAGGCCGGAGTGTGCCTGTGCAGAATCGGCCACCCTGAAAACGAATTTATTGTAATTAATGCCAGTGAGCTGCTCGGACATGCCCCAATAATAGGGTTCGTCTATATTGCGGCCGCAACATTTTTCGGTACCGATAAATTCTTTTAAACGCCATAGTTCGAAACTTCCGTTTTGTAAATCAGACTGGGCTTTTACAAGGGAGCCTATATCGCTGCCGGGACACGTCTTTTGGGTTCAAAACTGAACGCTAAGGTAAAAAGTCTTTTGTTTTAATGGGGAAGTAAGGCAGCAAAAGGTACATAAAAAAACCACTTAGATTCACCGGATGAAAATCAGAGCCGGAGTAGAACCCAAGTGGTTTAAAAAGCCGTAAAGGATAAACCTTCCAGTCGTGCCTTTTTGGTAATGCAAAGATAATACTTTCCTCAAAACAACCTTTATTGCAAGACCTGTGCAGTACAACCATTTTTTGTAACCGTTATATTACCACTCCAAGTATTAAACGATGACGAAGCCGTATAGGCATAGGTTCCTGTGGGCAGTGTAAAGTTTGCACATCCAGTCTGCCCACAATTCGGTGTTGACGTAAATGCGCTGGTTACGGTACCTGTTTGTCCATTAATAACCACGGTTGCATTTGTGCCAGCCGTAGCGTAATAGAAAACGAGATTGCCATCGTATGTACATGTGCCATCGTCCTGTTGCGCGGAGGCATTGTAATTAGTTGCCGTTGAGTCGGTACATCCTTTTGTTTTATCACAAGATGAAATGCCAACGAGAAAAACGGCTGCAATAGCAGCCAGGGATAAAAACTTCTTCATAAAAATGGGTTTTAGTATCGGCATTAGCCCAGGCCGACGGTTAGTTGATGGGAAAGCGTAAGGCTAATAAAATACGCTTTGCCTTTTGTCCTTATTGAATAATGAGTTTTTGGGTATAGGATTTATCGCCCTGAATAACTTTAGCCAGATAGCAGCCTTTTGATAATTGGCTAAAGTCTATTGTACCAGTACCCGCCATTTCTTTTGTGGTAATTTCTCGCCCGGTCAAGTCGAAAACAGTAAGCGCATAAGGCATACTGCTGCCTGTATTAACCGTTACCTGGTTTGTTGCTGGGTTTGGATATATGATTATGTTGACTGCATTTACTTGCTCAATACCGGTAGTGGTGTTATGGTTACAGACTACATTTATGGCATCAATTCCAAGAAAAAAGGAGGTTGCAGATTGTGGCGTACCGTTTCCTACCACAAAGGTTATATAGGCATAGTTCCGAGATGGATTAACGGGAATAGTAAACAGTGTCCATTCCGGGGTATTGTTAATGGCCATAGGAATAGAGGGAACTGTATATAATAGTTCTTCTGTGCTGCATGGACTATTGCCCCCATAAATCAGACATTCGGCAGCGTCCCCTTGACCACTATTGCTAATGTTGGCCAAGGCCACAGTAAAGGTGTCCAAAGAACTGGCTACAAGCGGGCAAAGCAGCGAATCACTTATTGCCCCTTGTGTTATCGTACCGGTGTTATCTGAGTAAGCAAGCCCAACAAACCCCCCTTCAAGAAAGTGATATGGTTGCAGGGTATCATCATTCTGATAGGGAAAGGTGAATTCTGTCCCTGAACTGCATCTTATCCAGCCTTGAGGAACCGTATCCGGGCCTTCTTGCCCTCCGGCAAAAGCAGGATTTTGAAATTCAATGCATGAGCATTGAGCAAAAGACGAATTCAGGCAAATAAATGCCATGACACATAGCAGTAAAATCTTCTTCATAAAATGGAAATGGGTTTTGGGTGTCTGCCAAAGCCCGAAGTAGACGGTTATAAATGCGGCGTGGGCTTAATAACTATACTTGATTAGTTGAGCCAGTCGAAGGGCTGTAATACCAAATAAGTCAAAAGCCCACGTTTCCGTAGGCGTACTTTGCTCATCCCCGTATTACAAGTTAAATTTTCGACTTTTCAACTAATCCGGGATAGCTATACGCTATGTCTTTATACCCCAAATATATAACATCTGGTTGTTTCAAAGCAATTAATTAATGTCTTGTGACTTTTATCCCTTGGAATCCAAACCCCGCTAATTATCAGTAGGGGTACCGTTTTTGTTCCCGCCAATTCAGAATATATTTTGAGTTATGTGAAATAGCTTTGTCCATATACAATAGCAGGGCAAGTGATTGAAAATAATTGCAAAAATTCCTTAACGCATCAACAAAATAATTCACTGCGCAAATCCATTGCGCAGTGCGGAGGTAACTTGCATATACAATTCGAAAGGATGATAGAAGTTAAAAAATTCAAGAATGTTCTCGCTGTTCTGGATTATTTCAAAGACGAAAAAGACTGTAAGGTTTATCTGGAGCAACAACGTTGGGGCGGGAAACCCTGCTGCCCAAAATGCGGGTTCACAAAAGTTTATCGTACCAACCGGGGTTTTAAATGCGCCAGTGTTGCTTGCCACAAAAAGTTTTCAGTTACTGTTGGTACCGTAATGGAGCAAACAAAAATCAAGTTGCGTTACTGGTTTGCAGCCATCTACCTTATTACCGCGCACAAAAAAGGAATCAGTTCGTGCCAATTAGCCCGTGATTTGGGCGTTACACAAAGAACAGCTTGGTTCTTAAACCATAGGATACGCAAGATGATGGCGGAAGAAATTGCCGAACACTCTCTTACTGATACGGTTCAGATTGACGAAACCTATGTCGGCGGCAAAAGACATAATATGCACGGTAAAAGAAGGAAGATGCTAAGAGAAACTTATGGCACCACCGGTTCTGCCGAAAAATTGATTGTCTTTGGCATGTTACAACAGGATGGAAAGCTTATTACTATGACCTCACCAACAAACGATGGAGCCGCCTTACAGCCGCTAATCAAAAAGTACATCAAACCCGGCTCGACTATCATTACTGACCAGCACGGTGCTTATGCGGGTTTAGGTTCAGATTATAACCACATTCAGGTTTACCACAGCAGAAAAAACTACGTTGCAGAAGATGGCCACCACAATAACTCAATCGAAAGCGCCTGGTCATTACTGAAACGCGGTTACGTTGGAATTTACCACTACATGAGCGCAAAGCATCTGAATAGATATTGCAACGAGTTCAGTTACAGGTTTAATACCAGAGGAATAACCGACCTTGAAAGGTTTGCCGATGCCTTGACCCGGACTACCGGCAGATTAATGTATAAGCATTTAATTGCAGCATAGTCCCATTTGATTATCTTTGTTCCGCTAATCTAAACAGGTGAATAAAAAGACTTTTGATAAGGCCGTCAAGGCGGTATTAAAGCTGGAGGAACGAAAGTTTGCAGTTATACTTAATGGCAAAAACTTAGTTTATCCCAAGCAGCCACGCCCACCCAAAAAGCCGCAAGCAGTTAAAGAAGAGTTTGGCATTAGCTTAGTAGGATATGATTTTATTACTGTTGCTGGGAATTGGAAAGAATTAGGCGACAACTCAATAAGGGTACGGCTTCTTAAGGAACCCATCCTTGGTGAATCCGGTAAAATAGTACGGCTGGATAGTAGAAACATAGATATAGGTACGAATGAAACTGAGAATCCCCGGATTATTGACTGGCCTGATGAAGTTCCTTTTGTGCAGGTTCTTTTTGAATTGCACCAATCGAAGAATCCTATACGCGAGGTTGTCCTTGACGTTCAGTTAAAATTCGGGAGTTTAATAATGTAATTGAATATCTAATAAGCACCATCACTCCGTCACCTGACTCTGGAACTCTTTTTGATTCGTGCTGGATAAGTATTCCGTATTTGTGGAATAGCAAATAAGTTACTCTTTCAACTTCGGCGGCTTCAACCTCATGCTTTTCTTTAATTAAAGCAACGATATCTTCGGTTAAGACCCCATCTCCCTTATCATTTTTGTAAATCACTTTTAATATCGTTGCTGAAAGATGCACGTCATTTTGAATTTTTATTTTGTCGCTCATTTTATCCTCCTTGTTTTTAGTTTGATTTGTGTAGGTTTGGGGCATTAAGCTGCCAGCGCGTTAATGCGAATTTGGGTGTGGCAATAAAGGAATTTTGGCTTGGTAAAAGACGTGTCCCGGCAGCGATATAGGCTCCTTTACAAGCGGGCAGCAAAGCAGGACGTATAGAAAAAGGAAGGTAAATTTTGTTTTCATACTAACGGATTGCAAGTAGCAGCCTTGTATCAGGGAGCCTTCAGGACACAATATAGTGCCATTTGCTTTTTATAGCAAAGGGTTATCGGGTTTTAACTTTTGACGTTACATCTAACCTTGTGTATAACAAATTGTTGTTCCATATATAATCACGGGGGCCAATCCATTAATGTTCGAAACACAGGGTCTTTCATAATTCAGGTATTCGATTCGGCACAAGTTTCTCCTCCCCCTACGCCCCCTCCAGAGGCTTGCCTATGCACACATCTTTTTTAAAGATGTCCTGGCCTTTGATTCAGCTGCCTTACATACATTGCAAAAGCCTCAGCCCCTTCCGTCCCCTAAAGGGGAAGCCAAGGCAAAACAGCCTGCCTACCGGACAGGCAGGCCAAACACCAGCTTTGGCGACAAAACTTGTATTTGGCTTTGGTTTCCCCTTTAGGGGACGGAAGGGGCTGAGACAGGCCGATAAACCGCAAAATTTAACTGTTTAGCGGAATAAAAAGATGTGTGCATAAACAAGCTCCAGAGGGGGACATTGCCAATTTTCGCGTTGCGAAAATTGGATTCCACCTTTATGGCAAGGTTTGGAACATTAGTGGGGGCAACCCCGAAAGTGTGAGAGAAACCCTTTCGGGGTGACCGCGAAAATTTGTTTCGCTACCTCTTACTCCTTATCTAAGGTAACGCGCTCAACAGGGTTAGCGGTCATTTCTTTATAGGCGGCTCTTTTTTCGGCTATATCTATACCCGAAAAAATGGCTGCGCGAAGTGAATCGGGCGAAGCAAGGTCTTTGCCTGCAATATCGAAGGCAGTACCATGGTCGGGTGAGGTACGTATGATGTTAAGGCCTGCGGTGTAATTAACACCGGTACCGAACGACAGGGTTTTAAAGGGCACGAGGCCCTGATCGTGATACATAGCCAATACAGCATCAAACTGCCTGTAATGGTGCATACCGAAAAACCCATCGGCCGAAAACGGGCCCACGGCGATAATGCCTTTTTCTTTTGCCCGGTTAACTGCCGGTGCAATTATATCCTTCTCTTCTTTACCGAGCAGTGAATTATCGCCGGCATGGGGATTTAAGCCCAGGATGGCAATTCGGGGTTTGCTTATCAGAAAATCCTGTTTCAGGGTTTGGTTCAGTATTTCGATTTTAGAAATAATGAGGTTGATGTCAATTTTACCGGTAACGTCTTTTAATGAAACGTGGTTGGTTACCAGGCCTACGCGCAAACCTTCATCTACTAAAAGCATCATAGAGTTTTCGTTTCCTGCTGCTTTGGAAATATACTCTGTTTGCCCTTTAAAATCGGGATGTGTCTGGCTGATAGAGCTTTTGTTTACGGGACCGGTAACCAGTACATCAATTTTGCCTTCGGTGAGGTCTTTGATGGCTGCATTTAAACAAATCATAGCGTGGTTGCCGCCTTCGGCAGTTGCTTCGCCAGGGTTTATCTGTACCTGCTCGGGCCAGCAGTTAATAATATTGGGTATTTTGGGATTGATGGGTGCGGCCTCAGTAACCTCATGCACATTAAAGTTCTGAATTTTGAAGTGCCGGGTGTAATAAGAGATTACACTTTTTTGTCCGTAAATAACAACCGTGCAAAATTTAAAAATGCGCTCGTCTTCCAGCGTTTTGATAATTACTTCGGGCCCTACTCCGTTAAAATCGCCGATGGTAATACCAACCGTATATCTTTTATCTTCCATTATTATTTGAATTAAAAACGTTATCCTGCTTAATCTCAAAAGCTGTTTAAAATTAAATCCAAATGCAATTTAACACAAACCTGCCTGCCGGTAGGCAGGGAGCACAAAGGAAAATGTCAATACAAAGGCCACAAAGAATATATTTTTGGTGTTCCCTGCCAACCGGCAGGCAGGTTTGTATTGAACTTTGTGTGCTTTGTGTGGACATGTATTTTTTTAAATTTAAAGAGCTTCTCAGGTCTTAATATTTTTTTAAAAAGTCGGTAATTAATCTTACACCTACTGCGGTGCCGTATTTGCCGCGGTAGTTATCTTCCTTCATCAGGTATGCACTGCCGGCAATATCCAGGTGCAGCCAGGGGTAATCAACAAAGTGTTCTAAAAATTTGCCTGCGGTAATATGCCCTGCCTCACCTGGGCCTGTGTTTTTAATATCAGCTACATCGCTTTTTATCCATTCGCCGTATTCATCCCATAAAGGAAAATGTATCAGGCGCTCGTACACCTGATCGGCGCTTAGCTCCAGCTTTTTCTTTACATCATCACCGGCAGTACCCATGTAGGCGGTAGCCACAGAACCAATGGCACGAACCGCGGCACCGGTAAGTGTTGCAAAATCTATTACCAGTTCAGGTTTAAATTGTTTGGCATAGTGCAGGGCATCGGCCAGTATCATGCGGCCTTCGGCATCGGCGTTCAGCATTTCAACATTCAGGCCGCTCATCATTTTAACCACATCGCCGGGCACATAGGCATTCATGCCGGGGCGGTTATCTGTTGCGGGTATAAGGCCAATAAGGTGAACAGGCAACTTTAAAGTAGCAGCAGCTTTAAAAATTCCTGCCACGGCGGCTGCACCGGCCATGTCGCACTTCATCATATCCATGCCATTCGGGGTGGACTTTAAACTAAGGCCACCGGTATCGTAAACAACACCTTTACCAACCAGTACTATTGGTTTTTTATTTTTACGGTTAGCTGGTTTCCATTCCAAAACGGTAAAAGTTGGAGGGTCTATGCTTCCTTTATTTACTGAAAGCAGGCCACCCATTTTTAAGGCCTCTATTTTCTTTTTATTGAATACATCAACTTTAAAACCATATTTGGCGCCGGCCTTTTTAATTTCGGCACCCAATTGTCCGGCGGTTAAAAAAGATAAAGGTTCATTAACCAGTGTGCGGGCAAAAAAATTGGCTTTAACCAGTTTAGCAATTTCATCCAGGGTTTTTTTATCGGCTGAACGGGCATCTACCTGAAGGGAGGTTAAGGTGTTTTCTTTCTTTTCCGTTGTTTTATATTTCAAAAACTGGTAATTGCTTAGTAACAAGCCTTCGGTAAAAGCGGCGGTTAACTCTGTATCGGAAGATGCATTATATAAAGAGGCTTCTTTTACTTTTTGGCCATTTAAAAATTTATTGAGGCTATAACCGGCTTTGCGGGTTTCTTCCAGCGCTTTAAACTTTTCTTTAGTGGTATCAATTTTAACCACGCTTAAAGTTTTGCCTTCAGCGTTTTTTTGGCAGGTATTACCTTTCTTATCGTCGAAAAATTTCTGTACGGCGCTTAGGTCTGCCTTTGATAAACCTAAGGAAGCCAGTGAAGTGTCCTTATCAATAAGTATAATGCTGTGGTCGAATTTGCTGTAATCTTTACAAACCTGAAGTTCAATAGTCATGCGTTAAATTTTTTGTGGGGGCTAAGATAACTTTTTAGGGGGAATGGAATTTT
>Ga0224555_1002942_pt1 | contig 18619 bp, 15 predicted proteins | sample 714S23034metaG_FD_180687 | JGI IMG/M metagenome (GOLD analysis project Ga0224555, IMG submission 180687) | Peat soil microbial communities from Stordalen Mire, Sweden - 717 S2 30-34 | ecosystem: Environmental > Terrestrial > Soil > Wetlands > Peat | place: Sweden: Norrbotten County, Stordalen...
TCCGCCGGTTCGATCGGCATCAGGTCCGGATCCGGGAAATAGCGGTAATCCTGCGCGTGCTCCTTGGTGCGCATTTCGTCCGTGACACCCGCCTCGTCATCCCAGCGGCGCGTGGACTGGACCAGCTTGCCCCCCTGCTTCAGCACTTCAATCTGGCGCTGGATTTCGTATTCCAGTGCGCGGCGCACGCCGGAAAAGCTGTTCATGTTCTTGATCTCGATCTTGGCGCCGAGTTCCTTCGCGCCCTTCGGACGCACGCTCACGTTCACGTCACAGCGCACCATGCCCTTTTCCATGTCGCAATCGCTCACGCCGCCTTGCATGAGGATTTCCTTGAGCGCATTAAGGTATTCGTAGGCCATGTCCGCGCCCGTGATGTCCGGTTCCGACACAATTTCCATCAGCGGCACGCCGGCCCTGTTGAAATCCACGCCGCTGGTCCGTTCGAAATGGGAACTTTTGCCGACGTCTTCCTCGAGGTGCGCCCGGGTGATGCGCACGCGAGAGAGACCGCCCGCGAACTCGAACTCCACGAAGCCATTCAGCGTGGATGGCTTGTCGTATTGCGTGATCTGGTAGTTCTTCGGCATGTCGGGATAGAAATAGCTCTTCCGGTCGAACTTGGCGAAGCGGGGGATCTCGCAGTTCAGCAGGAAGCCGGTGAGCACCGTCAGGCGCAACGCCTCGTCGTTCGGCACGGGCAGCACGCCCGGCAGGCCGAGGCAGACCGGGCAGACAAGGGTATTAGGCGGCTTCCCGAATTCATTGGCACAGCCGCACCACATCTTCGATTTCGTTTTAAGCTGGACGTGCGTTTCCAGGCCGATGACCGCTTCGTATTCCATAAATGCAACAAAAGTTTAATCACGGATTGACGCGGATGCACACGGATTTTTCAAATGCCCGGCGGCGGTTTCACTCCGAACGCTTCCGCCCAGGGCATCAGCGCCGGCAGAATGGTCGGGTGGAGCAGGACGCCGCGGGCAAGCTGATCGGCGCGGCGAGCGAGCGCGGCCTGACCGGGCAGGCGCACGGGAGGTTTGCCGGCAGGCACGGGTGTTTCGGCGCAGAATTGGGCGAAGAAGCCGGTCTCGCGTAGAAATGCCTCGCGTCCACCGAACCCCTCCGGATCGATGATCTGCAGGAACACCGATGCGCCCCAGCGCGCTTCTCCATCGGCGCGTCCATGGCCGCCGAGGGCGTTGGTGAGAGCTTCCACAAACAGGCCCAGGGCAAAACCTTTGTAGCCCAAATCCATTCCACCCAAAGGCAGGATGGCTCCGCCGCGATTGTTGAAGAGCACTCGAGGGTGGTCCGTTGGCTGTCCTTCGCGATCCACAAGCCACGGACCGGGCAGACGTTCGCCGGCCGCCGCCAGCCGCTGGCAGGTGCCGTTCGCGGTCGAGGACATGCTGATGTCGATGAGGATGGGGAGGCCGCCGGTCGGAATGCCCACGGCCAGTGGGTTGGGACTGTACCGCGGCGACGCGCCGCCATGGGGTGTGACGGTGCGGGACTGCGGGTCCGAGCAGGTCAGCAAAATGAACCGGTCCGCATCGGTGACCGGTTTGAGATAGGCCTGGAGACAGCCGATATGATGACTGCGGCGGATGACGATGGTCACGACCGGGTGTTTGGACAGACGATTGCCGGCCTCGTGAATGGCACGTCGCACGAGCCACGGGCCTGGCAGGTAACGCCCATCCCAGGTGAGCGCCGCGCCGTGATCCGCGATGACCTGCGGCTCACCGTGTTGTTCCATTGTGCCTTCCTTGAGCGCCCTGAGATACGGGGGCAGCAGGGCGAAACCGTGCGTGGTGTGGCCGAGCAGGTCGCCTTCCAGCAGCACCTCCACCACGTCGCCGGCACGGTCTTCCGCCAGACCTGATCCGCACAGGAGAGAATGTCCGAACCGACGGAGTTCTTCAGCCGGAAATCTTGGAGCGCCCGGGCGCGCGGTCACAATCGCCGGATTCATGATGCCTCAGCATGATCCGAACGCCGGAATCCAGCAAGCCGCTTGCGGGCCGATCAAGGCAACTCCAGAAGGAAAAATCCCCGGGCGGCGAGCACGGATTGGTCCCGTGCAACCTTTCCCACCAGTCGGGCAGGCCGTCGTGGTCGCCGTCCGCATCCACAGCGTACGTGGTGGATGTCCGCGTCGCCGCCCTCCGGGTGGAATCCACGTAATCGCCAGGTCATCCACCGGACTGCCCGGGCTTTACTCGGCGGAGGTCCGTTGCTACCGTGCCGGCCAGTCAACGCCGAAGTCACTGGCCGCAATGGGCCGCATCACTATGATTCACGTCGAGGGTCTGACGAAACTGTTTGGCGACTTCGTCGCGGTAAACGACCTGTCCTTCTCCGTCCGAGCCGGCGAAGTGCTGGGGTTGGTCGGGCCCAATGGCGCGGGCAAAACCACCACCCTGCGGTGCCTCGCCGGCATTATTCCACCGACCCGCGGCACGGTCCACATCTGCGGCAGCGACCTGGCAAGGGACCCGATCGCCGCAAAACGGCAGCTCGCCTTTTTCAACGATGAACCGCGCCTGTTCGATTACCTCACCGTCGAGCAGCACCTGGCATTCACCGCGCGCATTTATCAGGTGGAGCACTACCGGCCCCTGGCGGATCAACTCCTGCTGGAGTTCGAACTCACGGAAAAGCGCAATGCCCTCCCCGGCGAACTTTCGCGCGGGATGAAGCAGAAACTCGTCATCGCCTGCGGCCTTCTTCATTCGCCCACCGTGATCTACTTCGACGAACCGCTGACCGGACTGGATCCGCTCGGCATCCGCCGCATGAAAGATTCCATCCTGAATCGGGCCCGCGCCGGCGCCGCCATGATTATCAGCTCGCACCTGCTGCATCTGGTCCAGGAAATCTGCACCCACATCCTGATCCTGAAAAACGGCCGGAAAGTCATCGGCGGCACCCTCGAGGAAATCACGCGGAAATTTTCGGAATTGCACGGCGACGCCAGCCTCGAAGAAATCTTCTTCCGCGCCACGAGCGAAAGCGGCGCCCCGGCGCCGCCCCCGCCGCCGGTCTCGATCGAGGACCAGGAGCCCCTTTGAAACCATGGATCTTTCCATGAACCGAGCCTCCGTAACCGCCGCTGTGAAACGGCGGAGATCACCACCGCGGCACTGGTCCGCGAATTCACATTGGCGGCTACAAGAGGCTTCCTGGTCCCTATGCGCGCCCCCGGCATGATCTCCGCGCTGCTCTATCTGCAGTATCACTCGTTCCGGAACCGGCTGATCAGCCGGGTCGCGCGGCTGAAACAGCCGAAATACCTCGTGGGCGCGATCGCGGGCGGGATTTATTTTTATTTCTACTTTTTCCGCTATCTCTTCCGCCGGGGAGGCGTCTGGGGCCAGGGGCTTTCTCCCCGGTACGAACTGCTCGTGGAATTGCTCGGGGCGCTCGTGCTCTTCGTCATCGTTCTGCTGGCGTGGCTCATCCCGCATGAACGCGCCGCGCTCACGTTCACCGAAGCCGAGGTGGCGTTCCTCTTTCCAGCGCCGATCAGCCGCCGCGCCCTGATCCATTTCAAACTCATGCGTTCCCAAGTGAGGATCTTTTTCACCATTCTGTTCCTGACGCTGCTGACCCGGCGCTCCGGCGGCAATGCCTGGACGCACGCGATAGGTTGGTGGCTGATCTTCTCGACACTGAGCCTGCATTTTCTGGGCTCCTCCTTCGCGCGAACGATGCTGCTGGACCGCGGCATTTCCAACCGGATGAGACGCCTGATGGTGTTCCTTTTTGTCCTGGCGCTGGCCGGGTTCGTGACGGTCTGGGCCAAGCGCACCCTGCCCAAATTGAATGCTTCCGACCTCTCGGACTTGAACTCGATCGCAGACTACGCCCAACGCGTGTTGAATTCCGGCCCGGCGCTCTACCTGCTCTACCCGTTCCGGCTGGTGGCGCGGCCCTATCTGGCGGGTGACGCGGGTGCTTTTTTGAATGCGCTCGGCCCGGCGTTGCTCATCCTTCTGCTGCATTACGCGTGGGTCGTGCGCTCGAACGTGGCGTTCGAGGAAGCGTCGGTGGAGGCTTCGCAGAAACTGGCCGCAAAGCTCGCGGCCGCGCGCGCCGGCAACTGGCAGGGAGTGAAAACACTGCGGAAAGGCAAGCGTCCGCTGTTCAAACTCGCCGTCACAGGCCCTCCGGCGACGGCGTTGTTTTGGAAAAATCTCATCAGCGCCGGACAGGCATTCACGTTCCGGATCTGGGTCACCATTGTCATTCTCGCGGTCGCTATATATGCCGGTTTGGGTACCAATTCGCACAGCAGGGACCTGTTCTCCGGGCTCGCCATTCTCATCGGAATTCTGCTCGGCTGGTCCCTGTTGATCGGGCCGCAAATCGTGCGGCAGGATTTGAGACAGGACCTCCCACTGGCAGACGTCCTGAAAATGTATCCCATGCGCGGCTGGCAGGTGGTGCTCGGCGAAGTGCTCGCACCGGTCGCGATCCTGGCCGGCGCACAGTGGCTGCTCGTGCTCTTCGGCGCCGCTTTTCTCCTCCACGCGCGGGGCATGAGCGAAGGTCCATTGCCGCTCGCCATCGCGTTCAGCGCCATCCTCCTGCTTCCGATGCTCGACCTGCTGCTGCTGCTCATTCCGAATGCCGCCGTGCTATTGTTCCCGGCGTGGATCCAGGCTGGCAGGGAGGGGCCGCGCGGGATCGAGGCGACCGGCCAGCGGCTGATCCTGGTGCTGGGACAGTTGCTCGTGTTTGCCGTCACGCTCCTGCCCGCGGCTGCGGTGTCTGCCGCCGTCTTCTTTGTGATCAAACTGGCGCTGGGAGCCGCCATTGCGGTCGCCCTGCCACCGGCCGCGGTTGCGGCTGCGGTGATCCTGGCCGTGGAAGCCGGCCTCGGCGTGATGCTGCTGGGCCGCTTGTTCGAACGGTTTGATCTCTCGGCGGAACTCAATCCTTGAGGAACCGTTGCGGCTCACCGGGACTCTCGCGCGCCTTCTTCCGCTTTCTTCCGGGTTGAACTCAACGCCAGGGTCGGCTACAGTTAATCGCTTATGACGCTGACAGAAAAGATACTGGCGCGCGCGGCCGGCAGGGCGCGCGTGCAGGCCGGAGATAACGTTTGGGTCAAGGCCGATGTCTTGATGACCCATGACGTGTGCGGACCGGGCACGATCGGCGTGTTCAAACGCGAGTTCGGCAAAGACGCGAAAGTCTGGGACCGCAACAAAGTTGTCATCATTCCTGACCATTACATTTTTACCGCCGACTCCAAATCGAACCGGAACGTGGACATCCTGCGTGAATTCGTTAAGGAACAGGACATCACGTATTTCTACGACGTCATCGACGATCCGAACGGGCATTGGGTTTTCGATCCGGGCAAGGGCATGCTTCAGCGGCAATACGGCTCGCATTACGCGGGCGTCTGCCATACGGCGCTGCCGCAAAAAGGCCACACGCGCCCGGGCGAAATCCTGTTCGGCACCGACTCGCACACCTGCATGGCCGGCGCCTTCAATCAATTCGCGACCGGCATGGGGAACACCGATGCCGGGTTTGTGATGGGCACGGGGAAACTTCTGCTCAAGGTGCCCGAAACGATGCATTTCCGTCTCGAAGGACGGCTGCAGCCGGCCGTCATGGCCAAGGACATCATTCTTCATTGCATCGGGGAAATCGGTTTCGACGGAGCCACGTACCGCGCGCTGCAGTTTGACGGGCCGGGGATCGCCTCCCTTTCCCTGGATGACCGCATGACCATCGCCAACATGGCCATCGAAGCCGGCGGCAAGAACGCCATCTTCCCGTTCGACGAGCGCACGGCGGAATATGTGGACGCCCGCACCCGGCTCAACGGAACTGCGCAAGCCTACAATCCCGTCGAGCCGGACAAGCGCCAGAAGTTCGTTTACGAACTGGTCGTGAACCTGGACCAACTGGAGCCGACGGTCGCCTGCCATCCCGATCCCGGCCAGCGCAAAAAGGCCCGGGAACTTGGCAACGTCCGCCTCGACCGCGCCTATATCGGATCGTGCACCGGCGGCAAAACGAGCGATTTCGTCGAGTTCGCCCGCGTGTTGCGCGGCAAGCACGTCGCGATCGACACGTTCGGCGTGCCGGCGACGCCGGAGATCGTGCGCGAATTGCAGACGACCTACTGGGGCCCGCAGACTATCTGGGACATCCTCGTCAAGGCTGGGGTGCAAATGACCGAAAATGCGGGGTGCGCCGCCTGCCTCGGCGGCCCGGTGGACACCTTCGGGCGAATGAACTCGCCGATGAAATGCATCAGCGCGACAAACCGCAATTTCCCGGGGCGCATGGGCCACAAGGAATCCCAAGTCTTCCTCGCCTCGCCGGCCACCGTGGCCGCGAGTGCCATTGCTGGAAAAATCGCCGATCCGCGCGATTACCTGGCAAATTAGGCGTGGATTGGGTTGAAACCACCAAATCAATGCACGGAGCGTAGCGGAAGGCCCTCTCCCGCCGGACAGGATCCCGTCGTTCTTCAGCAAGCCCGAACGGCACGGGCGCAGGCAGTCCAGGCGTCCATTCTTTCGTGCATTTCGTGATTTCCCTGTCGCAGGAGGACGGTTTAGCATCGCGAAGCTGATGAATCGCGACACTCTGGACAAATGGTCTGAGCGGGGGATCCTCGGACTGGTGCTGGCCATTCTCGTGTTCGGCCCGCTCGCCACCGGCGCGGTGCGCACTCCGGATTTTCTGGTGATTCAAGGGCTCACGATCGGCGTCCTGTTGCTCTGGTGCCTGCGCCTCTGGTTGAAGCCCCATCCGCAGTTTCTCTTCCCTCCGATCTGCTGGCTCGTCGTCACGTTCGCCCTGTACTCCATCGCCCGCTACAAAACCGCGGATATTGAATACGTGGCCCGGATGGAAATGGTCCGGGTTCTGGTGTACGCCTTTCTGTTCCTGGCCATTCTCAACAACCTTTACCGGCAGGAGCACAGCCAGATCATCACCTTCACACTCATTTTTCTGGCGATGGCCATTTCGTTCTATGCCGTGTATCAATTCGTGACGAATTCAGACAAAGTCTGGACCTTTGTAAAACCCTACGAACATCGCGGGTCCGGCACTTACATTTCGCCGAATAATCTGGCGGGTTTCCTGGAGATGATCCTTCCGCTCGGCCTCGCCTGGATGCTCGTCAGCCGCGCCAGAACCCTGACAAAGGTATTCATCGGTTATGCCTCGCTCGCCATCCTGGCAGGCGTCGCGGTGACGGTGTCCCGGGGAGGCTGGCTTTCCGTCGGACTTTCACTGATCGTTTTCTTCGCACTCCTTTTTTTCCACCGAAGCTATCGGCTTCCGTCCGCGGCGCTGCTGGCCGTGATCATTGCAGCCGGGTTCTATTTCATTCCGCGAACCCAGTTTTTTCAAGAACGCCTCAATGAACTCACGAAAAACGGCGGGATCAATGACAATTCCAGGTTTGAACTCTGGGGACCGGCAGTCAAGTTGTGGCAGGAAAACATTTGGTGGGGCATCGGCCCGGACCATTTCAACTACCGCTTCCGCCCTTTCCGACCCGAAACCATCCAACGGGAACCTGATCGCGTGCACAACGATTATCTGAACACGTTGGTGGACTGGGGCATCGTTGGCACGGCGCTCGTGGCGTCAGCCTGGGTGCTCCTGTGCGCCGGCATCTTCAAAACGTGGCGCTTCGTCCGCGGCTCACCCAATGATCTGGCATCCAGAAAGAGCAACAAGTTCGCGATGGTGCTCGGCGCTTCGCTGGGGCTGCTCGCCCTGTTGGTTCATTCCACCGTGGATTTCAACCTGCACGTCCCCGCAAACGCCATCCTGGCCGTCAGCCTCATGGCCCTCCTGAGCAGTTGCCTGCGCTTCACCTCGGAGAAATATTGGCTGACTGCGCGCGCCGGAGTCAAAGTGGTGGTCACACTCGTGCTCCTCTCGGGCGCACTCTATCTGGGCGGCCAGGGCTTTCGGCGCCTGACGGAATATGCGTGGCTCGCTCGCGCACAAAACGTCCCGGGCTTCTCCGCCCAGCAGATCTCTCTTCTCGAAAAGGCCTTCGCCGTCGAGCCAAAAAATTTTGAGACTGCTTTTTCCATCGGCCAGGCCTTCCGTGTCGAGAGCTGGGAGGGCGACAATGATTACAAGGAGTTGGCCGGGAAGGCGATGGACTGGTTCGATCGGGCCATCAAACTCAACCCGTATTATGGTTACAGTTTCATGCAATACGGCATGTGCCTGGACTGGCTGGGCAGATTCGATGAAGGCCAATCATACTTCGATCGCGCGGTCCTGCTGGATCCCAACGGCTATTTCACCGCGGCACACATGGGATGGCATTACGTCCAGAAGGAAGATTACGCGGCGGCGAAGACCTGGTTCGAGCGCTCCGAACGACTGCTCCCAGGGCCGCGAAATCCCATCGCCAACTCCTATCTCCCCATTGTCGAACGAAAACTGATGGAAATCGCCGCCTCGCGGCCGAATTCGAACCCCTAACCACCAAAATCCGCCCGATTTTGCGAACATAAACCGCTGGTCCGGCGCGATTAATGCTGTCTCACTATTTTGTTGACTTGCGACGGCGTGTCCCTAAGTTGACTGAAGATTGGAACTGATATATATTTATCGGGAAACACTATGAAACGAATTCGACTACTGATTGGCGGGTTGGTCGCGTGCAGCATCGCACTGGCAATGGTGACAACCCTTTCGGCACAAACTGCCCAGGATGGCATCGCCAAAGTCGTTAAAATCAAAGGCTCCGCCCGGTATATGAGCAATACCGGTGGCAATTGGCAACCGCTGCGAAGCGGCACGCTCCTTAAGCCCGGCGCCATCGTCCAAACCGCTTCCGGCTCGTACGTTGACATGGTTCTGAACAACGCCTCGGCCGCTTGGAGTCCGCTGCCGATGGCATCGACCGCCGGGGCGCCCCCCGCAACCGGATTGTCCTACCAGCCGAAGTCCGATCAGGACGCCGTCCGCATTTTTGAAAACACCGTTCTGAGCGTTGACAAGCTGACCATCGACCAGACGGGCGTCGATACCGTCACGGACACGGAATTGGATCTCAAAGCGGGAAGCATCATGGGCAGCGTCAAAAAACTCTCGACCGCCTCGAAGTACGAAGTCAAAGTCCCCAACGGCGTCGCCGGCATTCGCGGGACGATCTACTGGATCAGCGCCGCAGGCCAGGTGAGCGTCGTGCAGGGTTCGATAAGCTATGCCTATGTGAAGTCTGACGGATCTGTGGCGACGGTGACCGTCTCGGCGGGCCAGTATTTCGACCCCAGCAGCGGGCTTCCTCCTCAACCTTGGACCGCGCCCCAACAGCAGTTCTTCATGAATAACACACCGCACGCGCCTCCCAATGGCAATGGAAATATCCACTTCAGCCAGGATTGGACGATTTATTACGTTTCTCCCAACAGGCCGATCATCAGCCAAGGACAGTCACTGGGTGGTGGTGCAGGCTGATTGAAGCCTCTTTTCCCCAAGCCAGAGCAGCCTTGTGTTGCTCTGGCTTTTTTGTTTAGTTCGCGCCGGTGAAGTTCAAACCCGTCAAGCTGGCTCCTGCCTTGATCGCGGTCTGTGTGATCGTTCTGATCTGCCTCGTGCGCCTGCTTCACCCCGATTTCTTCGAACGGCTCGAGTGGATGACCTATGACATGCGCGCCCGCGAAGCCGTCAGGTTCGCTCCGACGGTCAACACCAACCTCGGCTTTGTTTTCATCAGTGACGACACCGTTGACCGGATCAGCAAAGGTCTCCTCGGGAAACCTTACGGCCTTTACTGGCCCCGTCAGATTTACGGACGTCTCATCCGGGAACTCGCCAATCAGGGGGCGAAAGCCGTCGCATTCGACATCATTTTTGCCGAGCGCAGGTTGGACCATGCGGCTGTTCCCTTATCCGTCGCCCGCTCGCCCGGAGCCGGTCAATTCCTGGCCGCCCTGTACCCGCGAGAAGCCCCGGTCATTTACGAAGACCAGGGCGAGAAATGGCTCCTCATGGAATCGGATGACTTTTTCGCTTGGCAATTGAAGCGAACCGGGATTGGAGTTCTCGCCGCGGAGCAGGGCGTTCGCCCCTCCAGTCTCTTCGCCACAAACGCCCTGGAGGTGGCGGATATTTCCGCCGACCGCGATCCGGACGGTGTGTTGAGGCGTGTCAAAGCCTTTCGCGTGTACCGCCGGTGGCATCCCCTCTTCCGCAAGCTGGAAAACGATCCCTCCTATGACGTTGACCTGACGCGAGCCTATCTCGATGCCGGCAGGATCGTTCTGCCTCGCCCCGGACTGGATCCCATTCGCATCCCGATCGATGCCTCGAACAATTTTGATCTGTCCGGTTTCCTGGGTGATAAAATCCCCCGCGGCTGGCCCCGGAAAGCCAGGGCGTTCACCGAGGAACGCATCTGGCACATGGGCATCGTGCTCGCAGCGCAGGAACTCAAACTCGATTTGACAAACGCCGAGGTGAAGCTGGACCGGGGCCGCATCGTGTTGCACGGCCCGAATGGTTCCGAACGAGTTCTACCCGTGGATCAGGAGGGATACTTTTACATCAATTGGGAACTGCCCTACGGCGATTCGAGAATCACCAAGGAAGCGATGGAAGACCTCCTGACGCAGGACATGGCCCGTTCCGCCGGCGCCACCAATGCGCTCGCCAACCGTTGGGAGAACAAATACGTCGTCGTCGGCTCCACGACAACCGGCAACGACCTGACCGATCATGGGGCGACTCCGCTCGAAAAGGACACGTTGCTGGTCAGCGAGCATTGGAACGTGGCCAATTCCGTCCTCACCGGCCGGTTTGTCCGGCGCCCGGCGCTCGAAACGGATTTGTTGCTCATCGCGTTGATGGGCACGTTGGGCGCCCTGCTCACGTGGCGGCTGCGCGCCCTGCTCGCGTTTTTGCTGGTGGCTATTTCCGCGATCGGCTACGTCGTGTTTGCAAATAATTGGTACGTCCGGGATCGCTTGTGGCTGCCGATCGTTCTCGTCGTCGGCTCCCTCCTGCTGACGCATGTCTGCCTCGTCACCTGGCGCGTGGTGTTCGAGCAGGCCGAAAAGCGCCGGGTGAAAACCATCTTCTCGAAAATCGTCTCCCCCAACATCGTCAATGAACTGCTCCAGGCCGAAACACTCTCGCTGGGGGGCGCCCGGCGCGAAGTCACCGTGCTGTTCGCCGACGTCCGCGGGTTCACCGAATTCACTGACACGAGCCAGGAACGGGCCGCGGCTTACGCGGCCGGGCACACGCTGACAGAGGCGGAAATCGAGGCCTGCTTCGACGAGCAGGCCCGGGAAACCCTGCTAACGGTCAATACGTATCTCTCGCTTGTGGCCGACATGGTCAAACGGCATGACGGAACCCTCGACAAATACATCGGCGATTGCGTGATGGCCTTCTGGGGCTCGCCGACGCCGAATCCCCGGCACGCATTGGCCTGCGTGCGGGCCGCTGTCGATGCCCAGCGCGCAATTTTTGAGTTGAACCGGGAACGATCGGAGGAAAACCGGAGGCGCGACCAGGAAAACCTGGCGCGGGCTGCCTCCGGACTGGCCTCCCGTCCGTTGTTGCCACTTCTCCTGCTCGGCAGCGGCATCAATACCGGGATGGTCACCGTCGGCCTCATGGGGTCCGAGGCGCACATCTCCAACTATACCGTGTTCGGCCGGGAAGTGAATCTCGCCAGCCGCCTGGAAAGTCTTTCGGGGCGCGGAAGGGTGCTCATCAGTGAAGCCACCCATCGGCACCTGCTCCGCGACGACCCCGCCCTGGCTGCGACGTGCGTGGCGCTTCCCGATGCGAACGTCAAGGGATTCCGCCTGGCGGTGAAGGTGTATGAAGTGCCCTGGCGCCTGCCCGAGTCCGCATCCTCCTCCGGCCCGAAAACCGAAAACCCGGCTCCTGAGGCTCGCAGCCAGACCGGACACGCCTGAAACCCGCGGCTTTTCTTACTCGTCATCCGCCGGACCTCTGTTAAAGTGTTGCCATGCGTACGGCGATATATCCCGGAAGCTTCGATCCGCTGACCAATGGCCATCTGGACGTGATCGAACGCGCAATCAAACTGTTCGATCGCGTCATCGTGGCTGTGGCCAGGAACGAAAGCAAACAGCCCCTGTTCACCCTGGAAGAGCGGCTGAAACTAGTCCGGAAGTCGATCCGGCAATTGCCGCATGTCGAGGCGGATTCCTTCGACTGCCTGCTGGTGGATTACGTGGAACGGCGCTCCGCCCAGGCGATCATCCGCGGTCTGCGTGCGGTTTCCGATTTCGAATTTGAATTTCAACTGGCCCTGATGAACCGCAAGCTCAACGAGAATATCGAAACAATCTTCATGATGCCCAAAGATACCTATACGTTCCTCAGTTCCCGGATGATCAAAGAAATCGCCCAACTGGGAGGAAACGTCGGCAGCTTCGTCCCGGCGCATGTCCGCACCGCGCTCTGCGACAAATTCAAGACCAAGAGCGCCCCAATCTGATGGAGAGGTTCCTATGCCGCTAGCCATCAATCTGCGCCATCTCGAGACGCGTGACATCCAGTTGAAGGGGAAACTGCCGGCGTCCGAGCTGGATTTGGGCTTGCGCGACGATATCATCCGGGCGGAGAAACCGCTTTGTTACGAGTTGGAAGTGCAAAAGCTGGAGAACGCCGTTCTGGTGCAAGGCCATCTGCGCTTGACCCTCCAATGCCTGTGCGTCCGCTGCCTCAAGCCGTTCGAATACCCGCTCGAACTCAAGAATTGGACCCGCCACCTGGCGTTGGAAGGCGAGGAAAAGGCCACCGTGGTCAACGATTGCGTGGACTTGACGGCATTTGCGCGAGAAGATATTCTGCTGGAGTTTCCTCAGCATCCGTTGTGTGAGGCAAATTGCGGCGGCCCGCCAAAAACATTCAATGGCAGGGCAAAAAAAACCGGCGGCGCCGATCGGCCCAAAGAGAAAGTGTCTGTCTGGGCCAAACTGGACAAACTGAAACTGTAACCGTTGAATTAAGATTTTATGGGTGTTCCCAAGCGAAAACCGTCGAAGAGTCGTCAGCGCATGCGCCGCGCTTACAATAGCGTACTCACCCTGCCACAACTCAGCACCTGCCCCCAATGCGCTGCGCCCTACGTGCCTCACCGGGTCTGCCCCGCGTGCGGCTATTACAAGGGTCGCCAGGTCATCACCGTCACCGCAGGAGCCTGATCCTTTGAAGGCGCGAAACATCCGTTCGCGTTCTTCCGGTTTATGCGAATAGCAGTGGATGTCATGGGGGGCGACCACGGTTGCGAAGTCGCCATCGAAGGCGTCAGGCAGGCGCTGGATGCCGATCGGGCCATCACCACTCTTTTCCTCGTCGGCAACGAGGCCGAAATCCAGCAGGCCCGGAAAAAATCACGGCTTTATGACAACCGGATCGAAATCGTCCACGCCAGCGAAGTGCTGACCATGGACGACAAACCCCTCGAAGGCATCCGCCGGAAAAAGGATTGCTCGATGAACCGCGCCATCGAACTGGTCCGCGACGGCAAAGCCGATGCCGTCATCTCTCCCGGCAATACCGGCGCGCTCGTCGCCGGCTCGCTCAAACTGCGCCGGCTCGAGGGGATTGAACGCCCCGCCCTGGCGGCCCGAATGCCCTCCCGGACAAACGAATTCGTCCTCATTGACGCCGGGGCCAGTCCCGTTTGCGAACCGGTCCACCTCGCCCAGTTCGCCGTCATGGGCAGCATCTATGCGCGCGAAATTCTTGGCCGGAAAAATCCCCGGGTCGGCATTCTGAGCAACGGCTCGGAGGAAACGAAAGGCAATGATCTCACGCGGGTCGCGGCGCGGTTGTGCTCCCAACTGGATTTGAATTTCATCGGCTACGTCGAAGGCTTCGATCTGTTCGACGACGCCGTCGAGGTTGTCGTGGCGGATGGTTTCACCGGAAATGTCGTCCTCAAAACCTCCGAAAGCCTCGGTTGCGCCATGATGCACCGGCTCAAGGACGAACTCTCCGCAACCCCTCTGCGCAAACTCGGCGCCCTGCTCGCCCGCGACGCCTTCCGCGGCATGAAGAACAGGCTCGATCCCGAGGTCTATGGCGGAGCCGTCCTGCTCGGCCTCAATGGCATCGTCGTCAAGGTCCACGGCTCCTCCCGCGAGCGCGCCATGACGAACGCCCTCCGTCTCGCCGTCGAAGAGATCAGCCACGGCGTCAACCAAATGATTTCCCTGCAAATTGCCCGCGCGAATGAACGCCTGGCCGCCGCTGAAACTGCCGTTTCTCCGTCTGTCCCAGCATGAGTTCATCTCCGGCTCAGCGATTCAAAAACCCGCGCGCCCGCTACAACTTCCTGGGACGCACCTGTTCCATCACCGGCGTCGGCTCCTACGTGCCCGCAAAGGTGCTCACCAACGCCGACCTGGAAAAAATGGTGGATACCTCCGACGAATGGATCACGTCGCGCACCGGGATCAAGGAACGCCGCATCGCCGCGGAGAATGAGTTTACTTCCGATCTCGGCGCCAATGCCGCTCTCCGGGCCATGAAAATGGCCGGAGTCAGCGCCGAACAAATCGATCTGATCATCGTCGCCACCATCACCCCCGACATGCCCTTTCCCTCCACCGCCTGTCTGATCCAGCGGAAAATCCGCGCCAAACGGGCGGCGGCTTTCGATCTCGAGGCGGCCTGTTCGGGGTTCATCTATGGGCTGGAAATCGCGCAGCAGTTCATCATGTCCCGAACCTACGACACTGTGCTGGTCATCGGCGCGGAAAAGCTCTCCTCAATCACCAATTGGAAGGATCGCAACACCTGCGTCCTCTTCGGCGACGGCGCAGGCGCGGCCATCCTCCAAAACCGGCCGGAATCCCATGGCCTGCTGACGGCCGTCATGGGAGCAAATGGCGATGAAGCCGACCTCCTCTTCATGCCGGGAGGCGGCAGCCGCTGCCCGGCTTCGGCCAAATCGGTCGATTCACGGATGCACTACCTCCAGATGAACGGCAAGGAAACGTTCAAATACGCCGTGCAGGCGATGCAAACCGCCGCCCAGGAATCATTGCGCCGATGCGAACTGGATATCTCCCAGATCCAGTGCATCATCCCCCATCAGGCCAACCGACGCATCATCGACGCCGTCGCGGATCGGTTGGGCGCATCGCCCGACCAGCTCTTTGTGAATCTGGAAAAGTACGGAAACACCTCGGCTGCGTCGGTCGCCATTGCGCTCGACGAAGCCGTGCGATCCGGGCGCATCCAGCGCGGTGATTTGATTTTACTCATGGTTTTTGGCGCCGGACTCACCTGGGGCGCCGCCGTCATTGAGTGGTAAACTCATTTGACGATTCCGGAGCGTGTGCTAGTGTTAGAATGCTTCTATGAGCGCGAGAAAAATGGAAAGTGCGGGTTCCTTTGACCAAAATGTCACCGTTCAGGCACGGCAGGCGCGATTAGCCCTTTCACCGGATTCCGTCATCATTCACAGGAACGGCATCGAATTCCGAAGTCCCACCCCGTTCTCACCCTGGACGGAGATGACGATGACCCTGCAGTCGCCGCGCGACAATGCAGCGGTCCACTGTTCCGGCGTGGTCATCTCCTGCACCGGCAGCAAGCACGCGGGTTATAATGTTTCCATGGTCTTCACTGGCCTCTCAAAACAGGCGCAGTCCCGATTGAATATCATGGCGTCTTCGGCGCTGAGCTGAGCGACCGCTCGGATCTCCGCCTTCGCGCGTCCCGGCCACTTTCCTGATTGGCTTCATTGCGGCGTTTGCTAGGCTGCTGCCATGGAAATGTTTCATCGCATTTTGAGGACGGCAGTCGAAGGCGGGGCCTCGGACATCCACCTGAAAATCGGCACGCCGGTCGTTTTCAGAATCAACCGGCAGCTCATCGCCATCGAGTGCCCCTACCCCACCGAGGCCTGGATGAACTCGATCGTCGAGCAGGTCACCCCCGCACATCTTCGCCAAAAGCTGCAACAAGAGCGCGAAATTGACTTCTCCTATTTCGTCCCCGGAATCGGTCGCTTCCGCACAAACCTTTTTCAGCAGCGCGGGCGCTGGTGCTTCGCGATGCGGTTCGTTAAAACGCTCGTCCCGAGCTTCGATGAACTGGGGTTGCTGCCGCAAGTCAGAAAAATCGCGGAGGCACCTCGCGGCATCGTGCTCGTCGCCGGCTCCACCGGTTGCGGCAAATCCACCACGCTCGCAGCGATAATCGAACACCTCAATTCGAACTTCAAAAAACACATCATTACCATCGAAGATCCGATCGAATACGTCTTCGAGGACAACCAGTCCATCATCGAACAGCGGGAAGTGGGCCTGGACACGCTCTCTTTCCACCACGCTCTCACGCTCGTGCTGCGGCAGGATCCGGATGTCATCGTGATCGGCGAAATGCGCGATGCCGTCAGCTTCACCGCCGCCATGAGCGCGGCCGATACGGGCCATCTGGTCCTCTCCACCCTGCATACCACCAACGCCGCCCAATCCGTCAGCCGCATCCTCGATTTCTTCAAGGCCGAGGAACGCGAGCAAATCCGGCGCCAGTTGAGCGGCTGCATGCAGGCGGTCGTCTGCCAGCGCATGGTGACCACCGTGAACGGCAGCGTCACGCCGGCGCTTGAAATCCTCTTCAACACCTCCACCGTTAAGAAGTTGATCGAGGAAAACCGGCTCGATAAACTGTCCGCCGCCATCGAAACAGGCACCGAAGATGGCATGCTGAGTTTTAACCAGGCCCTCTTTCAATTGGTCAAGGACGAAAAAATCTCCCAAAAGGAAGCCCTGTCCAAGGCCACCAATCCGCAGGCGCTGGAAATGAATTTCAAGGGCATCTTCCTGGACGAAGGACGCAGGATCCTGGGCTGACCTCACCCTTCCCGACCGCGCCGCCTCCACAATCGCGACGGGCCCGGGCCTGCCGTCTCAGTTCAGACGCTGCACGATCATGTTCACCGTGCGCTCGATCGCCCCGAGGTTTTCGCGCACAACTCTCAGCGCGTTGCTGCCAAGCTGCCGTCGGGCCGCTTCGTCGCCAAAAAGTTCGGCCAGCGCTTTCTCCAGCCCCGCCGCATCCTGCACCTGCACCGCCCCGTTGCCGGCCAGAAAACGGGCGGACACTTCGGCAAAATTCTGCATGTGCGGGCCAAAAACCATCGCCTTGCCGAGAGCCCCCGGCTCGATCGGATTCTGCCCGCCTTGCGCCGTCAGGCTTTTCCCCACAAAAATCACCGTCGCCTGCTCGTAAAAGTATCTGAGTTCGCCGGTGGTGTTGACGAGCAGGCAATCCAATTCACCCGGCTCAAACGAGGTGGTGGCGATGATTTCACTCCGATAAACAAATTTGACACCCCGCTGTTTCAACTCGCGCCCAACCTCCTTGCTGCGCTCGAAATGGCGTGGAACAAGAACCAGGAACAAATCGGGAAATCGCGAACGCAGCCGGAGAAACTGCTCCGCCAGCAGGGCTTCCTCGCCCGCATGCGTGCTGCCGCCCACCAGCAATCGCGCTTCCGGAGGCACGCCCAGCCGGCGCAGCAGGGATGGCACATCGAGAGGGAGCCGTTCGTCCAGCTTGGCAGCGTCGTATTTGAGGCTGCCCACAACATGAATCGCTTCCGGAGAACACCCCAGCTCGCGGACCCGGACCGCATCCTCGTTGCTTTGCACTCCAACGCCCGTCAACGACGCAAACAGGGGTCGAAAGAGGAACCCGAACCGTTTATACCCGCGAAACGACCGCTCGGACAGCCGGGCATTGACCAGGAACAGCGGCACGCCCATCGCCCGCACCCTCCAGACGAAATTGGGCCAGATCTCCGCCTCCACCAGCACCACGGCCTCGGGATGAATCGTGGCGAGGGCCCGGGCCACCCACTTGCGGCCATCCACCGGATAATAAATCCGGCTGATGTGCGTGGGAAGCCGCTTCTGCAACTCGCCCATTCCGGTCGTGGTGGTCGTGGAAACGACGATCTTGAGATTGGGCATGCGCTGCTCCAGCAAACGGATGATCTGCGTGCACAGGCTCACCTCCCCCACGCTGACGGCATGCATCCACAGAACATGACGATTGGTGATCGCCTGCTTTAACTTCGCGTCATAGCATCCGAAGCGCTGGGCGAAACCTGCCTGCCAGTTGCCGCGCCGCCGCATCCGCCAGAAATAGTACGGGGAGGACAGAACGAACAATACCATGAATAAAATGTTGTAAAGCGTGCGCACCCGTACTTTGCCTGTCGGTTTGAACGTGTATCTTCGAAACTTTTCACCCTCGTGCAAAGCAATTTCTCATCCCAACTCAGCTCCGGAACCACAACCACCATACCAGCAGCAATACCGGAACCATGAACGGAAGAGTAAATCGGAACAGGTAACCCAAAAAGCCCGGGATGTGGACCTTGTAATGCTCGGCGATGGACTTGACCATGAAGTTCGGGCCGTTGCCAATATAAGTATTCGCGCCGAAGAAGACGGCGCCAATGCTCACGGCCAGAATGTATTTGTTGAAGGTTGCGTTCCCGAGCAGGAAACAGACCTCGATTTCCTCCAGACTCACTGCCTTCGACAGCAAATGATCCCCGTGATAATGCTGCAGCGCCAGGAAGGTGTTCCTG
>Ga0224555_1002943_pt1 | contig 18608 bp, 17 predicted proteins | sample 714S23034metaG_FD_180687 | JGI IMG/M metagenome (GOLD analysis project Ga0224555, IMG submission 180687) | Peat soil microbial communities from Stordalen Mire, Sweden - 717 S2 30-34 | ecosystem: Environmental > Terrestrial > Soil > Wetlands > Peat | place: Sweden: Norrbotten County, Stordalen...
ACAAGGTAACTGAACCTGCCGTGGGAATCTCGTGGGCGCCAACCCCTCCTGGCGATGGCCTCAGCTACAACCCGCCTGGGTCATTTTTGGAAAGTACAGGTGGGTCATTCTTGGCGCGCGCCGAAGCTTCCTGCCATACGGCTCGGAAATTGAACCAGGACTCTGCTTAACACGACGAGCATACTGGCGATAAATCGCGAACATCTTGCAATTCGTCCGGCAAGATCCCCAGCAGATGCAGAAACATTTTACGATGAATACTCACAAGGTCAAACCGACAGGAGAATCCGATCAACATGCCTGAAGACGTTGCGAGACCTGCCTCCGGGAGACGGCAGATCGCCCGGGCCGCTGTGCTCGGCGGAGTATGGCTGGCGATGAGGCCGCAGATAGGCGCCGCCCAGACGGTCGAAGCCGATACGGTTCTGAACGTCCGGCAGTTCGGAGCCAAGGGAGATGGGAAGAGCGACGATACCAAGTCGATCCAACGGACGATTGATACAGCGGCTGCACGTGGCGGTGCCGTGTTCCTGCCACCTGGCGTGTATCCGTCATCAGAACTGCAAATGCGCCCGCACGTCTCGCTCACTGGCATTCCGGCCTGGGATTACGAGCACGGATTCGGCTCCGTCATCCGGTTGGCCGATGAACATGCCCGATGCTTGCTCAATATCACCGGCGCGTTTGGCGTCACCGTCGAAGGAATCTCCCTCGATGGTGGCAAACTCGGTACTCGCGTGCACGGTGTCTGGCTAAACAAGACGGATTATGGCAAGCAGGAGGACACATTCCGCATCGAACGGTCCCAGATCGCGAATTTCAGCGGTGACGGTGTGCGTCTCACGCGTGCCTGGTGTTTCTCCATCCGCCATTCGATGATCGCTTACAACTCGGGCGACGGCATTTCGCTGCGCGGTTGGGACGGGTTCTTCCTCGACAATTGGCTTTCTGGAAATAACGGCGCCGGGTTTGCCGCGCGTGAAGAGAACGCCTCCTGCACGTTTACCGGCAATCGTATAGAGTGGAACCGCGAGGGCATTCTGATTGTCGGCGGCGACGGCTATAACATCACCGGCAATTTCTTCGATCGCGCCGGATCTTGCGGGTTGGCCGTGTTGGGCGGTGAGCAGATGACGATCACCGGCAACTTCGTCAAACGCAGTGGGAAAAATGCGAAACCCGGCACATACGATTCCTCGCAGATCCGGCTGGAGCGCACACGCGGCGTTACCTGTTGCGCCAACAACCTGCAGGTTGGGCGGGACGATGGCGGGGACGGTGTTTGGTCGCCCTCCTACGGCATCGTTTACAAAGAGCTACAGAACTGCGTCATCGGCAACAACGTGCTGCACGAAGGCGCACTCCAACAACTGATGGTGGATTTGGGCGGCCACGGTGAGGGAGCGGTAGTGAAAGACAACCCCGGCTGTCTCTCACCACACGCAGGCTAAGACCTGTCCGTAGTTCCTACGATCATCCCCGCACCCACGCTCGTCACCCCGGCCACCAACACGACCAAAACAAGCTGACGCGCATGGTGCGACAAACCGTTGGGGCGTTCACCGTATTCAAGGAATCAACCGCGCGCCGTGTCCTAGAAACTACGACGGCGTCCGGAATCGGTTCCGCGCGCCGCCTATGCGCCGTGAAGCGACTGCTCTACGACTTGGCGTGTTCCATGCGCGTTGTCCCATCGCGCATCAGTGAGGCGGTAGCTCATCCAAATGCGAACGTCGTCCCATCTACGGCATGCCCGTGCTTCGGCGCTCACCAAGAATTATCCATTATGTTGTGCACAACATAATGGGTCATTTCTCGCGAGTGCCGAAGCCACCACCCCGATTGGAGGCGTTTTTTTTCGGCACTTTCTCGGCCTGGGCCGCTGGAAGCCGCTCGGGACGGGTCGATGCATCTGCCGCTCCGGTTACTAAGACATTCGACCAACGCCCTGTAGGATTCACACGCCTGACGCGCCTGGCCACGAACCCAGGGGGGCGTTCAGCGCGCGCGCGGTATCCACGACGCTTGGCAGTGCCCTAAGTCGGCCCCCGGAGACGGCCCCTGGCGCGCCGGCCACGCGGCCAGCGAACCGGGCTGGGCGGGCCGGCATCCTTGGATGCGTTGACGCAACGCGCTGAAGGCCTTGCGGCGCGGTGGCAGAGGTTCCTACACGCTCAGATCACGCGGCGGGGTGCTCCCGTGAATGAATGGCAGCCGAAAGGCGAATCGGCAGCAGAGCGTTCGGCGGTTAATTAAGGAAGGCGGTAGATTAAGCGGGGGCGGCGATTGGGATTTGCGGGTTCCCGACAATCCGGCCGGAGCCTCCAATAGACGGCGCCCATCCCCAGCAGGTATCCCGAGAACCGGCCCATGCAACAATTGACCATGATCCGAACGATCCTCTCTGTCTTCCTTCTGGCGACCGCCACCTTGCGAGCTGGCGCTCCGGTATACGTGGCGTTGTGGTTCGATACCGAGGACTACATCGAGCCGGCTGCCGACGACGCCGCGCTGCGCATTGCGCGCGATCTAACGGGCTTGGGGGTGCGCGCCACTTTCAAAGTCGTCGGCGAGAAGGCGCGCGTGCTCGAACAGCGCGGGCGGTGGGACGTGGTGCGAGCTTTGGCGCTACATGATATCGGCTATCATTCGAACTTCCATAGCGTGCAGCCCACGCCCGCGCTCTACCTGCGGGACCTCGGCTATGTGGAGGGCGCGGCGGAGTTCGAGCGCCGCGAGGGGCCTGGCGCGCTCGATCTGGCGCGCATCTTTGGCGTGCGGCCGAGTTGTTATGGACAGCCGGGCAATTCCTGGGCGCCGCAGTCTAACGCCGCTCTGAGGCACATGGGGATTCCGGTTTACTTGGATGAAGGCTCGCAAGTGGGGCTGAACGATCAGCCGTTTTGGTATGGCGGATTGCTGTACATCTACAACATGGGCCGGTTCCAGCTACGCGCGCCGCTCGATGGGGACGAGCCGGTGGCGAAGAGCAACGAGCGTTTCGAGCGCGCGGCCGCTGAGCTTACATCGCATGGCGGCGGCGTCATCAGCATCTACTATCACCCGACCGAATTTGTGACGACGGAGTTCTGGGACGCCGTGAATTTTGCCCACGGGGCCAACCCCGAGCGCACCGCGTGGCGCCGTCCGCGGCGGCGGACCGAAGCTGAGTCGGAGCGGTGCTATGGGATTCTGCACGACTATGTGGCGCATGCGAAGGGCGTGCCGGGCGTGCGGTTTGTAACCGCGCGCGAACTTTTGCAGCTTTACGGAAGCCCCGCGCCGGCGCCGGCGGAGCGCGCCCGGATTGCGACGCACATGTCCGCGCGGCAGACATTTCTGGCGACCGAAGACGGGACGCTGTCGGCGGCCGATATGCTGCTGAGCCTGCTTGGTATGCAGCCTGAACTCGTGGATGGACCGGCGATGCGCATCGCCAGCAGCCTGGCCGGCGCAAGCCTTGCGCGGGCGGCTTTTGAGCGGGCCAAGACGGATGCGGTGTCGTTCATCCGCGCGAACAAACGGCTGCCGGCGGCGATCTGGATCGGGGCAGAAAAGCTCTCGATTGGCGACTTCGCAGCTACGCTGGCGGGCGACGATGAGGCCGCCGCCGAAATCGTAGTCCGGCGGGCCAACCTGGAATTCGAAAAGTATTTCTCGAATGAGCCTCGCAAGGCGTTTGATTGGCCGATTCACCCGGAAGGCTTCAGTGCGCCAGAGTTGCTGGAGTTAGGAAAGCTGCAAGGCTGGACGCTCAAGCCGGCGCGGCTGAGATAGGCTGCGTGAGCGGCGCTAAGCGGAAACAAGAGCCACCCGAGCCCAAGCCAATGCAGCGAAAGATCTTCTGGATCACTTTCATGTTCCTGGGGCTAATTGCCGATTTTGCGTTGCCTATTTGGTGGGCGCTGGGAGCAACCATTCCAATTTTCTGCGTAAGCTGGTGGGTGGCATATCGGAGCGAGTGGTTTTGACCGCCAGCATTTGCCGAGCCATGCGCAAGTCGGGGCAAACCCGCCTTGCGTAAATGGGTCGCAAGCCAACCTTATAGCGGTGCGTCCGGCTGGCGGCACGTTCCGCCCACCACTGCCAACTTGAAGTGGCGGACGGTGTTCGATTGGGAAGCGCCTTCCGTCACATCGCGCACGCGCGGGCGATCCCGCAGGAACAGGGCCGCCAGCCATTCCTCAGCCAAAGCATCGTTCCACGGAAGGTAATGGTCCAACCCTGCGAAGCACAGCTCGGCATGCCAGTTGCCAGTTATGTCGCGCCTCAACGTGACCGTAACGCCGGAAGGGAGGTGTCGGGCCGACGTCCTCCGCAGGTAGTTCTCGCTGATCTCCCGCAGGCCGCCAAGGAGCGCGCCTGTGCGTACGAAGTCCTGGCCGGCGTTGAAACGCAACAATTTCGCAACATTCGCAATCGTCCAATCACTGCCGAATATCCGGCCCTGGGTAGGCTGCGGGTCAAGGGGAGCGTTCATGACTCCTCAATGATCCCACGGTTGCCCGACCTCGCGGCGTCTGCGCACCAGTCTGAGCCTTCGGCGGGCGGGCGTGAATCAGGATCCCGTGTCTTATGGAGCGGAGATGGTGTCTTCCGATGTGAAAGGAGAGGCCGGCAATCCGTCCGAGTTGTAAAGATTCACTACCGGCGCATTTGCCCAGCCGTACCTGACGTACTTCGGTTCGGCCACCCTTGCATTGCCGACCACGACGGTCCCGCCGTCAATGCGCGCCGTCGCAGGCACAAAGCGGCCATCGTCTCCGGCAATCTCAAACCCTTGGAGAATGCCTCCCCTGGCAACCAGTCCACTAGCAGCGTGATGGAACCAGACACGCACACCTTCACCATCGGGAGTTGCCTGTCGAAACAGAGGGCCGGAATACTCCACGTTTTCGCCATAGGCCAAAGCCCGTGCCGCCAACGCAAGCCGCGCACCGACCGTCTGCTTGTCGCCTGGATGGACATTGTCCGGATCGCCGATATCGACGGTCACGACCATCGCGGTATTCGCCACAGAGAGGCTGCGACGTTGTGCTTCGCGGATGATGGCCCATTCTTCGGTGGCGTTCGATTTGAAGTTGGCGATCTGCACGTAGAGGAATGGAAAATCCCCTTCATGCCACTGCGCGCGCCAGTCGGCGATGAGGGCCGGGAAGATTCTGGCGTACAAAGGAGCGAAGGCTCGCCGGCTGTTGGATTCGCCCTGATACCAGATCACGCCTTTAATGGTGTATGCGGCGGGGATACGCGTATCCCACTACGTTCCGTATCCCGCCGCGCGCGCGTTCGAGCGTACCAAAATGCGCCACTCGCAGGATGTTATGCTCAGTTCCGGAGGCGGCCGGGAGGTTTCACTCTCATCATCCGTCTCTATCGTTGGAGGACTTTGTCCGTGAAGACAGCAAGAGTACCGTTCGCGCTGCTTGGCCTCACGCTGTTCGCCGTGGGTCTCAGCGCCGAAGAGGGCATGTGGATGCCGCAACAGATTTCGGAGATGGGCGCCAAACTCAAGGCTCTGGGATTCCAAGGCGATCCCAAAGCCTTTGGCGATCTTACGGGGCAGCCGATGGGAGCGGTGGTATCGCTGGGCGGCTGCACGGCATCTTTCGTGTCGCCCGACGGCCTGATTGTCACCAATCACCACTGCGTCGCCGGTGCGCTGCAGTACAACTCCACGCCCACGCGCAACCTGCTGAAGGACGGCTTCCTGGCCAAGACCCGCAAGGAAGAGCTTTCCAACGGACCGGGATCGCGAGTGTGGGTGACCACTTCGGTGGCCGACGCGACCAGCGCGATCGCCGGGAATATCGATCCGAGGACGACGGATCGCGCGCGCTACGGCTTGATCGAACGCAGAATCAAGGAGCGTGTGGCCGCCTGCGAAAAGGGCGGACAGCGCTGCAATGTGGCTTCCTTCTTCGGTGGATTGAAGTACTTCGAGATCGCCCAGATGGAGATCAAGGATGTGCGGCTGGTTTACGCGCCGGCCGACGGGATCGGAGTCTTCGGTGGGGAGACGGATAACTGGCGCTGGCCGCGCCAGACCGGAGACTGGGGCTTTGTCCGCGCCTATGTCGGCAAAGACGGCGCGCCGGCGCCTTTCTCGATGGACAACGTTCCGTATCAGCCGAAGCACTGGCTGAAGATCGCGCAGGCGGGTGAGGAACCCGGGGATTTGGTCTTCGTGGTGGGCTATCCCGGGCGCACGCAGAGGCACCAGACTTATGAGCAGGTGAAGGAAACCGCGGATTGGGCTATGCCGCGGTCCATACGGCTGGCACAGGAACAATTGGCGATTCTGGAGCAGCTTTCAAAGCAGGATAAAGCGATCGCGATCAAAGTTGCGGGGCGCATTCTGGGCTTGAACAATGGTCTGACCAACACGAAGGGCGAACTGGAAGGGCTGGTGAAGGGGGGCAGCCTCGCCCAAAAAGAAGCCCAGGAAAAGGAACTCGAGGCTTGGATCGCCGCCGACCCGGCGCGCCAGGAAAAGTATGGCGATGTTCTTCCCGCGCTGCGCACGCTTCAGGCGGAAATCCAGAAAACGCGGGAGCGGAATTCCGCGATGGCACTGCTGACAGGCTCGTCGAGTTACCTTAGCGCGGCAGAGAGCCTCTACCGGCTTTCCGTGGAGCACCCCAAGGCTGACGTCGATCGGGATCAGGGATTCCAGGAACGCGACTGGCCCAGGATTCGCGACGGCCAGGAGCGTCTCCAGCGAACGATCGATGCTAAAGTCGATCGGGCGACGCTTACGTGGGCGTTGGGCATCGCCGCCGCTCTCCCGGAGGGCCAGCGTATCCCGGCGGTGGATCAGGCAGCCGGCCTAAGGTTGGGCATGTCCAAAGCCGATGCCGACCTGGCCATTGGCGCTTACCTCGATGGATTGTACGCAGGCACAAAGCTCGCCGATCGCGATTTCCGCCTGAGCCTGATCGGAAAGAGCACCACGGAGCTGTTGGCGACCAAAGACTCCTTCATGCTGCTTGCCGCGGCCATGGCACCGCTGGCGGACGCGAATCGCGAAGCCGCTAAGGTTCGCGGAGGAACGCTGGAGCGTCTGATGCCGCGCTATATGGAGGCCCTGCTGGCCAAATCGGGCGGGCTAGTGGCTCCGGACGCCAACGGCACCTTGCGGGTGACCTACGGACAGGTGAAGGGCGTAGACGCGCGGGACGGTTTGTATTATAAGCCGCAGACAACGCTCCGCGGCATCCTTGAGAAGAACACTGGAGAGGGGGATTTCGACGCTCCGAAAGTGCAGCTTGACGCCATAAAGGCGCTGCATGCGGGCAAGAGGTCCCCGTTTGTGGATGCTTCGCTCGGGGACGTTCCGGTCAACTTCCTTTCCACTGTGGATACTACCGGTGGCAATTCGGGATCTCCAACCCTGAACGCCAAGGGCGAACTGGTCGGGCTTCTGTTCGATGGCACCTATGAGTCGGTCGCCTCCAATTTCGTTTTCAATGTGGCGACCACGCGCTCGATTCATGTGGATGCCCGGTACATGCTGTGGAACATGGCGGAGGTGGACGGCGCTGTGAATCTCTTGCGGGAGATGTCGATCCCCGGATATGAGCAGGAGGTATCGGCGCCCTCCCGGTCCTCGGCCAAACCCGTTGCGGCGCGGTAGACGCGCCCGGATTTCGTTCTGTCGCGGGTAGATGCGGGAGACGTCCGCGAAATCCTGCTGGCGCTCTCTATCGGTGCAGTAGCTTCCAGTTCAAGAATATCGGTGGGATGTTCAAATTCTCCGGCTTCACCTCTTGACGGGCCTCCTTAGATTCACTACGAGGCCGTCGCGGGCTGAGTGCTTGGCCGAGAGCCTGGCGGAAAGCCTGCCCCGCGATTCCCGGAGCATTCCCATACATGGGAAAAAATAAGTGGCATTGGGTAGGACAACCTTCTCACGTTCCCCAGTTTGCAGGCGGGCGCCGCCTGGCCGCTGCTTCTCCCCTGGGCCTTCGAGCGATCACACACCTCGCCGATCCCGTCCATCGGTTTCGTCCTCCTGACGCTCTCGATGAACTCCCATAGTTTTCAGTCGCCACGCTGGATTGGAACATTCCTCATGGTTCTTTTCGCGGTCATTACCGTGACACTCGGCAGGTGTATGGTGCAGATGGAGCGCGATCCCATTCTCAGCCGGATCGCGGGCACCAAGCCGGGAGAATTGGGCGCCGCGTTCTATCTCAGGCTGGCTCGCTACGGCGCGCTGCCCTTCTTGGGACTGCTGGCGCGGCAGTTCCCTTCGATCTCGAATACGCTTCTTTCGGCGATCCAGCCTGCCCTGGAAGCCTTGAAATAGGGGCGCCTCTACGCCGCCTGGACCCAAACCTTCTGCGCGGCCGAGCGTCCCAACTGCACGCGCTGGCCGTCGACGCGCAGGGTCAGCGTGTCGTCGGCGTTGCGCGCTTCAACGCTCACCCTGGAACCGGGCCGCACTCCCAAGCCTTCCAGATATTCCAGCAGCCGGCGGTCGCGCTCGTACACGCTGGTGACGGCCACGGCCTCGCTGGCCGTGCTTTCGTCGAGGGTCTTCAGGCCGCGGCGGCGCCGGTCGGCGGGCGTGTCGACGCCCACGCGGTTGCCGTGCGGGCAGGACTCTCCGGCGCCCAGCTTTTCGGCGAGCTTGCGTTCGAAGTCGCCCGAAACGGCGTGTTCGAGCTGCTCGGCCTCGTCGTGGACCTTGTACCACTCCATGCCGAAGATCTCGGTGAGCATGCGCTCGATCAGGTGGTGCCGGTTTAGAATGCGATTGGCGATTTCGCGGCCGGCGGGGGTCAGGGTGATGTGGCCCTCGTCGTCCACGCGAATCAGCACATCGCGCTTCAGGCGCTTGATGGCCATGGTCACGGCGGGAGCCGTGACGTTCAGCCAGCGCGAGAGCGTGGCCGCCTTCACGGTTTCCCCCTCGGATTCGGCTTCCGCGATGGCTTTGAGGTAATTTTCCTTGGAAATGGTGATTTTCACGCGCTTGCTCCGATTGTATCGCGCTGTGGGAGAATCGAGAGCGGGACTCGAGACCTATGGAGCAACTGCTGGCGGCTGTCGAATCGGCCCGCATCTACGACCTGGCGCAGCCCTATTACCCGGGGATGCCGCACCATCCCAATCATCCGCCGTTCCTGTTCGGGTTGAACAAGAAGCACGGCGATTATGTGGCGCGTAATGGCGCGAGTTCGGCTTCCGAAGGTCTGACGCTGGGCGGGCACGTGGGCACGCATATCGACGCGCTGTGCCATTTTTCGTGCGGCGGTAAGCTGCACGGCGGAGAAGAGGCGGCGGAGCTGCAAACCTACGCGAGCGGGCTGGAGCGGTATACGGTCGACACCATTGCGCCCATTCTGCGCCGCGGCGTCCTGCTGGATATTGCCGGGCACGCAGGCACGGAGGCGCTGCCCGCCGATTTCGAAATTACACCCGAACAGTTGGACGCGGCCGCGGCTGCGGCGCGGGTGGAAGTGCGGCCCGGCGATGTAGTGTTGTTGCGTACGGGATGGGCGCGCTTCTGGGACGATGCCGCGCGCTTCATCGCGCAGGTGCACGGGCCGGGGCCGGGCGCGGCGGGCGCGCGCTGGCTCAGCAGCCGGGGTGTGTTCGCCGCCGGCTCCGATACCGTGGCCTTCGAGAAGGTGCCCGACTCAAACATGCCGGTGCACGTGCATCTGCTGGTGGAAAGCGGCATACACATTATCGAGTGCCTGAACCTGGAGCAACTGGCGGCCGAGCGACGGTATAATTTCTTATTCGTGGCTACACCGCTGAAGATTCGCGGAGGCACCGGCTCGCCGATCCGCCCGCTGGCTATCGCATGACGACGCCGTCCGACTTCGCCCCCGTGCGAGAAGGGGAACAGATCGACGCACAGGCGCTGGCCGGCTATCTGCGCGGCAAGCTCGAAGGCGTCGAGCAGGGGTTGGCGGTGCGGCAATTCCCCGGCGGGCACTCCAACCTGACGTATCTGCTGGAAGCCGGCGGGCGCGAGTACGTGCTGCGCCGTCCGCCGCTGGGTCCGGTGGCTCCCAAGGCTCACGACATGGCGCGCGAATTCAGCGTGCTGGGCGCGGTGCATCCGTTCTTTCAGCAGGCGCCGCGCGTGTTCCTGCTGTGCGAAGACCCGGCGGTGATCGGCGCGATCTTCTTCGTCATGGAGCGGCGCCGGGGATTGGTGCTACGCCGCGAAGTTCCGGCTGAATACGCGGACGATCCCGGTTTCGGCAGCCGCGTGAGCGAAGCCTTCGTGGATTGCCTGGCCGCGCTGCACGCCGTAGACGTAAACCGGGTGATGCTGGGCAAGCCGGCCGGCTTCCTGGAACGGCAGGTGAACGGCTGGGCCGAGCGCTTCGAGCGCGCGCAAACCGAAACGCTGCCGCAGATGGATCAGCTCATCCGCTGGCTGCGGGAGCGGCTGCCGGAATCGCCCGCGCCGACGCTGGTGCATAACGATTACAAGCTCGACAACATAATGCTGGACGCGAGCTGGGCGCCCACTGGGCAGGGCCGCGTGGAAGCGGTGCTGGATTGGGAGATGGCCACCGTCGGCGATCCGCTGGTGGATCTGGGCTGCGTGATGTGCTACTGGCCGGAGGCGGGAGATCCGCCGGCGCGGCGCGATGCGCTGAGCGCCATCACCACGCTGCCCGGCTGGTTCACGCGCGCACAACTTGTGGAGCGCTACGCGCGCATCACCGGGCGGGATGTTTCCGGCCTCGGCTATTATGAAGTGTTCGGTATTTTCAAGATCGCCGTGGTCCTCCAGCAAATCTATTTCCGATACCACCGCGGGCAGACGCGGGATGAGCGCTTTCGCAACTTCGACGAGCGCGTGCGCGGGCTGGTGGAGATTGCGGCCGGGGTCGCGGAGAGAACCGGTTGAGCTCCCTCTATCTGATCCGCCACGGCCAGGCCGGCACGCGCGGGCATTATGATGCGTTGTCGGATCTGGGCCGGCGGCAGGCGTACCTGCTGGGTCAGCATCTGGCGGCACAGAAGGTCCCGTTTAGGGCGTTCATTGCCGGATGCCTGAATCGGCAGCGGCAGACTGCCGAGCAAGTCTGGCGCGCTTATCGGGATGCCGGCGTCGCGGTTCCGGAAATCGTCTCGGAGCCGCAATGGAACGAGTTCGACCTGAACGCGGTCTTCAGCGAATTCGCGCCGCTGCTGAGCGAGGCCGATCCGCAGTTCAAACAGGATTATCAGGAATTGTTGCGGAGGCTGGAGGACGAGCATTCGCCCATCCATCACGTCTGGACCGACTGCGATACCCAGGCCATGCGCGCCTGGATGGAAGGCCGCTATGCTTGCCGCACGGAATCCTGGGAAGCGTTCCGCCAGCGCGTCCTGATAGCCCGCCAATCGCTGGCCGCATACCAGCCCGGCGATGCGGTGGCGATCTTCACGTCCGCCGTGCCTATCGCCATTTGGGTGGCGGCGGCGTTGGGCGTGTGCGACGGCCACATCATGCGGCTGGCCGGCGTGCTGCGCAACTCGGCCGTAACCACCATGCGTCTGCGGGACGACGAACTGATGCTGTTCAGCTTCAACGGCGTGCCGCATTTGAACGCACCGGAGCTTCGCACCTTTCGGTAGAGACTATGCGGATCATTGAAACTGTCGAAGAATTGCGGTCGCTGATTGGGCAGGAAGTGGCCGTCGGCGATTGGTTTCCGGTCGAGCAAGCGCGCATCGACGCCTTCGCCGATGCCACCGGCGACCACCAATGGATCCACCGGGACGTGGAGCGCGCCAAGACCGAATCGCCTTTCGGCCGCACCATCGCGCACGGGTTCCTGACTCTGTCGCTGCTGAGTTGCCTCTCGTACGAGTGCTTCGAGATCCGCGGCGATTTCAAGATGCGGATCAATTACGGGCTGAACCGCGTGCGCTTCCCGGCGCCAGTGCTGGCGGGGGCGCGCATCCGGCCGCGGTTCACGCTGCAGTCGCTCGAGGCGTTCGACGAAGGGTATCAGGCGGTGTGGGCGGTCTCGATGGAGGTGGAAGGTGGCCACAAGCCGGCGCTCTATGCCGAGTGGGTGGTGCGCCTGTATACCTAGTGCGCCATGCGAAGAGCGAGTCCTGGAGGACCCGGCCCAGAGGGCACCCCGGCGTGGACGCCGGCCCCACGGCGCGCGCGGAATTGAACGAATGTTAGAATGCGCAAAGGCATGGCAATCGCACCTTCGCCTCCTCTTGAAACCACACCTGTTCGCAAGCGACGCCGGATCGCCCTCACACTGGTTGTTGCGCTCCTGCTCCTGTTGGGCCTGGATGCGCTCCTGTTTCGCACACGCCTGTACACCTCGATTCTGGAACCGGATTCCTCCGCCGGACTCCTGGAGCTGATCCTTTGGCGGGAGAAGGCGGCGCAGCAAACAGCGGGCGACAATCTGGTGGTGACGCTGGGCAATTCGCGCATGGGCTACGTGCCAAAGGTCGTGGACGAACGGCCGCGGCAGACGGGCTATGCCGTCCGGACCGCCGGTGTGGCCGGCAGCGATCCGCGCACCTGGTACTACCTGCTGCGCGACCTGGATCCCACGGCGCGCCGTTATCGCGCAATTGTGTTTGGGGTCGACGATTACGACGATGAGGATCAGGCGTTCCATCCCGATGACGATATCCGCGCGCTGCATTATTGCGTCGCCAGGCTTCGGTTGGGCGATGCCATCGAGTTCGCGTCGTCGTTTCACAGCCGCGACGTGCAGTGGGAAGCCTTTCGCGGGACGGTGTTGAAGGGGATCGCGCTACAGAGCGACATCCAGGCATTTCTGGCTCACCCGCTGAAACGAATCGCCTACGTTCAACTTTGCCACCGAGGTTGGCCCGAGTGGACCTACAACTATGTGGAATCGTCCCGCAATATGGTGGGACTTCAGATCGATTGGTCCACCCTCAAAGCGACGTACCCGCCGGAAATGACCGATGAGCAGAAGGACACGGTGCGCGGCTGGCTGCTGCACGAGACCTATCCGCAGACCGGACGACTGGCCCATTACTTTGGCACCTGGCTGGGGCGCACCGCCGACCGCTATCGCACGTCGCGCACCAAAATCATCTTTTTCCGTTTGCCGCGCGGGCCGCTGGTACGCCCGGACTACCTGGTGAAGAAACGCAGCAGTTCCATCCGGGAATTGGCGTCCCGCCCCAATGTGATCCTGGCGAACGAACACCTTTTCGATGGCCTGGAGCATCCCGAGTTCTTCAAGGACGCCTTGCACATGAACCGGGATGGAGTGGAAAGGTTCTCGGGGATGGTGGCGGACGAGGTTGCCCGCATATTGGGCCCGCCGGATGCGCCGGCCGCGAAGTGATTTGACATGCTGTTTAACACCGCACATTTCTTCCTGTTCCTCGCCGTAGTGCTGGCGTTGTTCTACGCCAGCCCGCGCGCCCTCCGCAAGTATATTCTGCTGGTTGCCAGTTATTTCTTTTACGGAAGTTGGAACTACAAATTCATTCCGCTGCTGCTGACTTTGACCGCGATCGATTACACGGCGGGCCGCTGGCTGGAGAAGGTCCCGCCCGGACCGCGCAGGAAGATGGTCCTGATCCTGAGCCTGTGCGCGAACCTCGGCTTTCTGGGCTTTTTTAAGTTCTACAATTTCCTGGGGGGCAACCTGGCTTGGGTGCTGGACAAGCCCGCCGACTCGTTCTTTTTGAATATCGTGCTGCCGCTGGGCATCAGTTTCCACACGTTTCAAAGCATGTCGTACGTAGTGGATGTGTATCGTGGCGAACAGCAGGCGGTGCGCAATCCCATCGACTATGCGTTGTTCATCTGCTTTTTCCCGCAACTGGTGGCGGGGCCGATCGTACGCGCGCGCAATTTCTTCCACGATTTCTACCACTGGCAGCCGCCCACGGCCGAGGATGTTTCGCGCGGCGTCCTGTTGATGACGCTGGGCCTCACCAAGAAGATGGCGTTCGCCGACCAGTTCGCCAAAGTGGCCAACGACTATTTCAAGAACGTGTCCGGAAACCCCGGCTGGCTGACCGCCTGGAGCGGAGTGATTGCGTTCGGGATGCAGATTTACTTCGATTTTTCGGGCTACACCGACATGGCCATTGGCATGGCGAAGCTGCTGGGATTCCACTTCCCCGTGAACTTCCGGCGGCCGTATTTGGCTTCGAGCATCACGGATTTCTGGCGCCGCTGGCACATCTCGCTTTCGACGTGGCTGCGCGACTATCTGTACATTTCGCTGGGCGGCAACCGGCACGGACGCTGGATGACCTACCGCAATTTGATGATTACGATGCTGCTCGGCGGGCTGTGGCACGGCGCGAGTTGGAACTTCGTAATCTGGGGAGGCTACCACGGCGCGCTGCTCGCGGTGGAGCGCTTCTTTCGCGGCAACCGGCAGATCCGGGAGGATTGGAATTGGCTTTATCCGCTGAAGGCGGTCGGCACTTTCGCCCTGGTCATGATCGGCTGGGTTTTCTTTCGCGCCGCCGATCTGCCGCAGAGCCTGCAGGTTCTGCGGCAGATGTTTGCCGGACGGGGACACTTGTTGCTCGCGAATTGGCACCTGGAGTTGATCGGGATTGCGCTGGTGCTGGCGGTGGTGGAGGAGAAGTTCGAGGGGTTCGAGCGGGTGATGAAGGCGCCCATGCTGGCGTACGCTTCCGCGCTGGCCTTGATGTTCCTCTGCATCGAGGTTTTTGGCGTCATCGACGCTTCGATTCCGTTCGTGTATTTTCAGTTTTGATGTTGCCATCTTTCCGGCGGGCGTAGAGGCACTTGAAGATGTGCGTGCCGCGCGCCACGGGATATATGATGTAAGCATGCCTTTGCTGCGACTCATCGCCGAGGGAGTTGGGCCGTTTGCGCGGCTCGACGTAGACCTGTCGGACGGCAAGGGCAACCCTCACCTGGGCCCCCACATTTTCGCGGGCGTGAATGGATCGGGCAAGTCGACGGTGCTGCGAACGTTGGCGTGGGTGATGGATGTCCGGGGGGCAGGATTCCCGTACGACCAGTGGGCACATATGACGGCAGGGTACGCACACTCAGGCGCCCTGCTGGTGATCGAGCCCCCTGGATGGCCTACGTACGTGTGCGGGTGCTACAAAGGCGCAGCCGACGAGGCGCATGAATGGGCAAAGTCGGCGTGGGCCGCTACCGGCCTCGACCCACAGCGATTCGGAGCCCAGATTGTTGAGACGTCGCAAGGCGCCACAAAGCGGACCACTCGGACTGCCTGGCTGGAAGAAAGTAGGGCATATCCTGGCATCGTGTTCAATATCGCGGCGTATTCCCCGTCGAGAGCGCTACGTCACATCGACACTGTCGATCTCACAAGACGGCTTTCCACGGCTCACGAGAACGCGCTTGCGTTCGAAGGGACAGTGCAGAATGAGTTGGTCCAATCCTGGCTCTTGGGCCTTTACAGTAAGCGAGCCATTGCCCACGAGCGCCGGCAATCGGGGGATCATTACACACGTACCCTGGGCCGGTTCGCAAATGCCCTCCGGCTGCTGTATGATGGCAGCATTTCGTTCGAGGTCGAGATCGAACCTGACCTACAGCCACGTCTGAAGGCCTCCGGCCGCAGTCTGGATTTCTCCCAGTTGCCTGACGGCGTGCGCAGTACCGTCGGCTGGATTGCAGACTTCATGATGAGACAAGACCTCTTCCAGTGGGACGCAAGGCTAGCTGGAAAGCGGCCTGGTGTGGTACTACTCGATGAAGTTGATGCTCACCTACACCCTCTCTGGCAGCGTAAGCTCTTGCCCGCCATGCGGGAGGCGCTTCCAGACGTGCAGATTCTCGTCACGTCCCACTCGCCTTTTGTGATTTCCTCGTGTCCGAACTCCCGCGTGCATGTCCTCGAACTGGAAGACGGGCGCGCCCACGCCCGGCCGCCGGTAGACTCACCTATCGGAGAGTCCGTCACAACCACGCTGAAGGAGATCTTCGAAGTGGACAGCCGCTTCGATATTCTGACCGAAAAGCAACTCGACGAATGGAACGCCCTGAAGAAGCGAGACGTCGCCGGATCGCTGCCGGCATCGGATAGTACGCGGCTTGAGGAATTGACGATGACCCTTGCCGATAGAAGCGACGAGCTTCGTTCAATTGTAGCCGCACCATTGACTATTCCCGAAAGCGTGCTACGGGCTCTCACAGCAGCCGAGACGAAGCCGCACCAGGTCAAACGGAAGAAACGGGCTTAGACACGGCATGGTTCACGCGCCACGCACGTTCCCGCCTCCACCTCAACTTGTCAAACACAGCAAGAAGTGGACGCTCCGTTTCCAGGCCGTTCTCAACGCCAACCCCCCGCGTGATTGGGCGACGCCGCAGGCAAAGAAGGTTCTGCGGGCGGCGCTACGCGAACTGGCTCACGGGAAGTGCGTGTACTGCGAGAGCGCTCTGGAAGTAACGACCTACTTGGAAATCGAGCATTACGTGGCGAAAACGGTCAATTCCGACCTGGCCTTCGAGTGGACCAATCTCCTGCCAGCTTGCCGACTGTGTAACAACGCCAAGGGCGAGCAGGACCACAAGGGCGCGCTCTTGAAACCGGACGCAGAGGATCCCGAGCCTTACTTCTGGATACATCCCGATACCGGCAAGCTTGAACCACATCCCAGACTCGACGAAGCGCACGCACATCGCGCCAAGGAGACGATTCGGATTTGTGACTTGCAGCGCCCGGCACTGTGCACGAAGCGAGTGGAGATGCTGATGAGAGTGCTCAGGGCGACCGGTTCGCTGTGGAAGGAACTGTGCGATCCGCGCACGGAATACAAGCCTGTGCTGCGCCACGCGCTCGAAATCCGTGGCCAGCATGCTCTCGCGGAATATGATCGAGAAAGATTCAGGAGCGCCACCCTATGAGAATCACGGCCATCGACACATACATCGCAGGCAATCCCTGGAAGAACTGGGTCTTTGCCAAGGTATCCACGAACGAAGGCATCCACGGCGTGGGTGAAGGCACGGTGAACTCTTTCGCCAAGACCGTGGAGACCGCCATTCACGAGCTGAAGCCGCTGGCGATCGGGATGGACCCGTTCCAGGTGGAGACCATCTCGCAGCGCCTGGTGCGCGATGTGTACACCGACGGCGCACAGATCCACATGTGCGCGGTGGCGGCCATCGAGATCGCGCTGTGGGACATCATCGGCAAGGCCTGCAACCAGCCCATCTACAATTTGTGGGGCGGGCAATGCCACGAAAAGCTGCGCGCGTACGCCAATGGCTGGTATCGCGGACCGCGCACGCCGGAGAGCTTCGCCGCGAAGGCCAAGGCGGTCGCCGCGCGCGGATATACGGCGCTCAAGTTCGATCCGTTTGGGTCGAGCTGGCGGTTCCTTTCGCGCTACGATTTCGATCTCGCGCTGGACATCATCCGGGCGGTGCGGGATGCCGTGGGGCCGCCGGTGGACCTGCTGATCGAAGGGCACTGCCGCTTCAACGTAGCAACCGCCGTGGAGTTCGCCGAAGCCATCCATCAATTCCGGCCCACATGGTTCGAAGAGCCGGTAGCGCACACCAACATTCCGGCCATGGTGGAAGTGGCGCGGCGCAGTCCGGTGCCCATCGCGACGGGCGAGAGCCTTTCGACCAAGCAGCAGTTCGCGGAACTGCTGAAGCACGAAGTCGTGAATATCCTGCAGCCGGAGCCGCTGAACCTGGGCGGGCTGTTTGCGGCGCGCAAGATTGCGGACATGGTGGACGCCCATTTCGGGGTCATCGCGCCGCACAGCGCACAAGGGCCGGTTTGCTCGGCGGCGTGCGTGCAGCTTAACGCCTCCATTCCCAATTTCTTCATTCACGAATTGTTCGACGAGTTCAACGAACCGTGGGAGGGGGAGATCGTGACGCATCCCGTGCACCAAGTGGATGGTTACATCGAAGTGCCGGACCGGCCGGGGCTGGGCATCGATCTGAACATCGAGGAGATTCTGAAGCATCCGTACCAACAGGAGAACTACTTGCCGCTGTTCAAGCCTGGATGGGAGAAGCGGGAGCGTCAGGCATGAGTCGCGCCGGGCACAGGCGCGTGAAATGCGGGCAGGCGCGGCAATGGTCGCCTTCGCGCAGTGGGAAATACTGGCGTTCCTGCGCTTCGCGGAATTCGCGCACGACGGCTTCGGGCGCGTCGAACAGGGAAGGCCGCAGATCCACGGGTACGGCGGCGTTTGGGCGTAGGAAGTAGACGTACGCTTCATCGGGGGCGTGGCCGGTGAGACGTTCCAGCGCCAGCGCGTACAAGCGCAACTGCAGCGCGTATTGTTCCGCGCGAGCCTGGGCTTCGGCCGGGATCACGCGATCTGTTTTGTAGTCCACCAGCACGGTTTTGCCGCGGTCTTCAAACCAGAGGTCGATCTGGCCGCGCAGCACCAGGTTTTCGATTTCCATCAGGAAATCGAATTCGCGCTCGATGGTGGCGGCTGCGGCTGCACGCCGGCCTAGCGCGCTTTTACGAAACACATCCGCCAGCTTGGGGGCTTCGGGATCGGGCGATTCTACAGGTGCTCCCGCTAGCAACGCATGTACCTGGCGGCCTAATACGTCGGCCGGCTGGGTGGCGGCCTGAGAGGCCGCCGCAGGCCGAGGGCCTGCCCCACTAAATCCCAGGTAGCGCGTCAAG
>Ga0224555_1002944_pt1 | contig 18606 bp, 18 predicted proteins | sample 714S23034metaG_FD_180687 | JGI IMG/M metagenome (GOLD analysis project Ga0224555, IMG submission 180687) | Peat soil microbial communities from Stordalen Mire, Sweden - 717 S2 30-34 | ecosystem: Environmental > Terrestrial > Soil > Wetlands > Peat | place: Sweden: Norrbotten County, Stordalen...
ATGAGCCCTCATATTTGGACGGAAGGCGGTAGCCTTCAAATTGGTGGCACGAGCCGGATGAGTCGAGAGGCTCACGTCCGGTCCTGTGAGCGGCTCTGGGTGAAACTCCCGGGGCCGACTCGACCCGAGCCTCTCCACCCCGAAAACCGTTCTGTTGCTTGACACCACCCGTATAATTAAAGAAGGCCCAAACAGAGCCCAGAACCCTGCCGTGAGCTCGTCGAACAGGTCGTGTCCGAGCCTCCCGCCAACGGGGTTCCGGACCGGACTTGGAGCCTGCCAGGCCGCACGGGCGAGAAAGGCGGAAAAGTCGATACAACCTGTATATACAGTCCCGCAACCACCTTTAGAATCAATCAGGCAATTGTATATACAAACGGCTAACTGCCCTGTTGTCTAGACTTTGTCAAAAAAAGTACCTCGGGGGCAAGGGGGGCACCCCACGGAGCAGACGCAGATCGGACCTGTACCGGCCTAATCCCGGACCTGGTTCAGACTTAAGCCATTTAGAAGAAGGACTTTAGGACTCAAAGTGCGGGGTGCCGGGGCCGGGCAATCGCGCAGCGAGGCAACCGGCGGCAGCTCCGGTTCCACGTCGACTGCAACCCGAATCGATCTTTCTTACTCCGTGTAATCGGCCGGTTCAAGGAAGGCGTCTACATTTCGTATGCAGCTTATTCTCGATCCCGATATGATCTGCTGCGTGACGGGTGAGCCTACGCTTACCAAGCTGGACGACATCGAAGCGCTCGATCGGGTCTACCGCTCCCGCCTGCTCCGGTTCGTCGCCTATTCCACCGGCGACCAGGACCTGGCCGAGACGATCGTGCAGGACTGTCTCCTGAAGGCCTATAACGCCAGGGACTCGTTCCGCGGCGACTGCGCCGTCTACACCTGGCTCGCCCACATCGCCACCAACCTGATGCGGGATCGGCAGCGCACGCGCAAGTTTCAGTTCTGGCGCAGGGTCCAGAAGACCGCGCCCGATCTGAGCGAGCTGTCCTCTCTCTTGCCCAGCGGCGAGAGTTCACCTGAGTCGCAGATACTGGCCCGTGAGCAGGCGCAGCAGGTGTCGGTCGCGCTGGAATCGCTGTCGACGAATCAACGTACTATCTTTCTCATGCGCTTCATCGAAGAGATGGAGTTGCAGGAGATTTGCCAGGCCACTGGAATGCAGATCAGCACCGTAAAAACCCACCTCCACCGCGCAGTCAAGGCGGTCCGGCTGAAGCTGGGAGGGAGAATCTGATGGAAAACCGCCTCGAATACCAGCAATCCCACCTTACCCACCTTACCGATGCTCAGTTCACCGATCTTCTGCTCGGCGCCAATCCGGCCGCTGTCAGGGCGCATCTCGAAGGCTGCCCGCAGTGCTCTGATGAGGCGGACCGAGTGTCCCGCGCGATCGGCAGCTTTGAGCAACAGAGCCGCCTTTGGGGAGAGCGCCGCGCGGCCTCGCGCCCCTTGCTGGCGACCCAGCCGCAGCTTGTTTTCCCATGGCTTCATCGCCCCCAGGCCTGGACGGCCGCCGCGCTCGCCATCGCACTCGCTGTGGGCATCGGCGTCACCGTGCGCAACGATCACCCACGAGCTGTGCAACTGCAGGCGAAGGTCCAACCGGCTCCGGCCGTCTCGCCTGCAACGCTCAAGGCCGACAACGAGTTGCTCTCCGCGATCGATGGAGAACTGCGCGCGGATGAGTCCACGCCGGCTACAATGTACGGTCTCACCGTGACCTCGCGTGGCGTGCGCACGAGAGCACCCAAAAGGATCTCCAACTGATGAGCTGCCGCAATAGAGCGTTGGTGCGCACCACGGTGATCGGGGTCTGCCTCGCGCTCGCTGCGGCCTCGCCTGCCCTTGCGCAGGGACGCGGCGGCGGCGGTCCGCCGCCAGGAGGCGGAGGTCCAGGTGGTGGTGGAATGGGCGGCCCAGGTGGCGGCGGAATGGGCGGCCCACCTCAGTTTCCCAACGGCGGTCAGGGACCGATGGGTCCCGGCTCGACGGGAAATGTGCCTCAACCGGGTCAAAGAGGACAGGCCGAGGAACCGCCCCCGCGCCCAGGCCTGCAACTAGGCCCTCCAGGACGCTGGTGGGATGACAAATCCATGGTTAAGAACTTGAAACTGCGCCCGGATCAGCAGGCGCGCATGGACGCCATCTTTGAGCAGAACCGAAGCGTGCTGCTCTCGCGACTGGAGGGGGTGCAGCAGGTCGAAGCGCAGATGGAAGAGCTCTCCAAGTCGCCCGTGCCCGACGAATCCGCTTTGTTCGCACAGATCGACCGCGTCGGGCAGGCTCGCGCTGACCTGGACAAAGCGACCACTCACATGCTGCTCCAGATTCGCAAGGAGATGGACGCGGACCAGATCAAACGCCTCGAGAAATCGACCCAACGATAGCCCTGAATCTGTGCGTCTTTACAGCCGCAACTCCCCAATGTAGACGGCGAACGGCGGCAGAATCACGGCGTCCACATCCTGTGCGCCCATGCCATTGTCGGATCGCAGCACAGCCCGCAGGAAGAAGCCGTGCAAATTCAGCTCCTTGATTGCCGCCGTCAGCGATAGCTGAACCGGCGACGAAGACAGATTGCAAAACACGACGATCGGTGGCGTGCGCGGAGACGGGGAAGCGGGCCGATTCACCCAGACCAGCACGTTCTGGGCGTCGAAATCGAGAAATGTCTTGCTGCCGGTGCGAAGCGCGTCGTTGTCGTGGTGGAGCGCGGCCAGCTTCTGGTACCAGATCGTGAGCGGGTCGATCAGGGCAGGCTTCGGCGCAGCCACCGGGCGCGGCTTGGGCGGCGGAACATACGGCACGTACGGCAGATAAACTCCCGGTGGCGGAGCGGGCGGCGGCGGGAGCGTCGGTTTGGCGGGTGGCTCCGATTGTTCGGGGGCATTGGAGTGCTCTGGCGTGGGCGCGAGGACGAGGTTGGCGCTGGAGTCGATCAGCGCGCCAGGATAGCTGAGGAGGGCGATGGCGGCGACCGCATCGGCAAGCGGCGGACGGGCATCGGGTGAGGCGGTGGATGAGCCGGGCGCAGGAAGGTCGAGGAGAAGATTGGGTTGGGCAATGACCTGGGCCAGGAGCGGGCGAAGACCGGCGGCGTCGAGGGTTTGCAGGTGTTCTGGGCGCACGTCGATCTGCAACTGTGCGGCAGACGGGTCGGGGGCTCGCACGTGGCTGGCGGTCGCATGGGGTGACGGCTTCCGAGCGGTTTGGACGTCGGGCAAGGCGAGGTCAAGGTCAGAGATGACGATGCGTTGCCCGGCCGCGCTGGACTCCAGCTTGCGCAGGGTCTGGACGATGGCCTGCGTGTCGTCCGGGCTGGTTCCGGGGGGCGTGGCGATGTGAAGGCCGGCGACGCCGCGGGTGAGCCAGAAGCGGGCGACTCCGGAGAGGTCCGTCTTGGCGCTGGGTGCTTGAATCGTCAGCAGGATGCGAATGCCGCGGCCGCTGGCCTGGCGGAGCAGGTTGTCCAGGTCGTCGAGGTTGGGCACGCTTCCGTTCGTGCCGGGCGCGGGAAGCGCGGGTGCAGGAAGAAGCAGCGCATCGACGCCGATCGACCGAAGGGAGTCGAGCCGGGCGGAGATCGCTTTGAAGCCGGACGGGCCAGTCGGCCCGGCGATCTGGTAAAAGACTGCGTGCTTCCACCAGGGGTCGGCTCTAAGGCCCGAGCCAGCCAAGCCCGGCCTGGCCAGCATCTGCGCGGAGGCGCAGGTCACCGCCAGCAACAGCAGACAGGCGAGCGTCCAGAGACGCTGGCCTGGGCTGAGCAGGTGATTCGGTCGACGACGGTGAATTGGAGCCGGGTTGGATCTGCGGCTTGGGGAGGAGATCGGCATAGATGAAATTGTCGCGCTCCACTCGCTCGCCGGGAATGACGGGGACGGTACGCGAGAACATGGGGCCGGCGAAGGCGAAGGTATGGAACTCGCCGCGCTCGCCGCAGGGGTCGACCTCGGCGGGGAGGTCGGCGAGGAGGCTGGCGTCGAAGGTACGGCCGGCGAACGACGGGCTGAGCGAGCGCGGGTCAATGCAAGTGAGATGCGCTCGCAGACCTGCCGCGATCATCTGGCGCGCGAGTTCGGCGGTAGTGATTCCCAGGTCCGGCGTCCAGACCGGAAAGATGGGCTGGAGGCCTGTGCCGGCCAGCTTTTCTATGCGGTAGGCGCGGATGTCCTCGAGGAAGAGGTCGCCAAAAGCAATTCCATAAAGGCCTTCAGCGGAGGCGCGAGCGCAGACCTGGGCCATGCGCGACTCGTAGTCGGCGTTGGAGCAGGGGAAGGGAAGGTCGACCTTCCAGAGCGGCAGGCCCACGGAGGCGGCTTGCCGGTCGAGGAGTTCTTCGCGGAAGCCGTGGATGGCGACGCGGCGGAACTTCTCATTGATCGTGGTGAGGAGGGCGACGACCTCGTATTTATTTTCCCGTCGTAGCAGATGCAACGCCCAGGCGCTATCTTTGCCGCCGCTCCAACTCAGCAGGATGCGCTTTGGGGCGGGGTTCGGCTGGTTATTCTCCGACTGGGCCGACGTGATACCACCCCCCTGTATATACACCGCTTTCGTTCAATGCAAAAGGCTTACAGCGAAGTATATACCCACAAATATATACTTTTGACCCATTTCCCTTCGCCCCACCCTGAGCGAGAGACGGGGGTGCGTCAGCCGCAAAGCCACTACTTACATTATATCGGGTGTGTCAAGCGAAGAGGTGGGTTTTGGGTGCAGCGGCGAGGGGATTTCGAACCTAGCTTGACCAGTTCACAGCGCCGACGAGAACGGTGACCACGCCGCAGATCCCAAGTGCGGCCCCGGCGATCTCGACTGCCAGGATGCTGTTTGGCGAGGTCTCGCAGGTGACGACCACTTTTACGCCGTCCAGCGACTGCACCTGTTCGCACTGAAACATCTTCTGGGCAACCGGCTCAGTGTTGGTGATCAGGAGCCAGCCGAAGAGCATGGCCAGGGCCCCGACGAACACCAGAGCAACCTCGCGATCCAACGTCGACTTTGTCGCCACTGCTTTCGACTTTGCCGCCACTGCGGGCATGATTCGATCCTCCGCCTTAGGGGTAGGCTACCGTCACTCCGCCGCCAACCGCTATCCCTCCTTAGGGTTATCCAAGGTGGGGCGGGGACTGGGTGAGGTCGCGGGCGCCGGTTCGGCTAGTTTTCGGAGGGCTTCTCGATGTGGTCGATGACGAGGAACTCGACAGGAGTTTTTGTCGGTTCGAGTTTGAGGCCGAGGGATTCTTCGAGGGTGGTGAAGATCGACGGCGCGGCCTCTTCGGTCTGGTGGTTGCTCGTCCATTCGGTATACATCGGCATCGAGAAATCATACTGTCCGGCCAGCCCGGTCTGGTCCACCACCTGCCGTCCGAGGATGGGATTCATCAAGCTACTCAAATGTTGGGCGAGCTGCGCCATCGAGACACTCTGCGCGATCAAGAGGCCGTGATCGGAGCCCGGTTCGTACTTGTCGCCGAGTCCGAGGATGGGTTTCCCGGCTCGGTCATGGAAGCCGCCCGGGTAGGTTTCGCCCGGCGTTGCCGTTTTGAACTTGGGGCCGTTCTTTGCGACCACAAGCGCATACGCGGGCGCATCGCGGGTTTCAAAGTGTGCCTTCAACTGGAAGCGGTCCGCAAGCAGCGCCTGCAGTGCGGCAGGAAATTGCGTCGAGGTCTCTTTTCTCCATTCGGGTATGTCCGACTCAGCTACTTTAGCGGCGATGTTGTATCCCTCGCCTCCGTAGTTGCACCATGCGGGGAGTCCCTGGATGCGCTGAAATTCCAGGACCTTGTACGCCATGCCAATGAGAAGAACCGGGAATGCATCCTTCATGCTGAATCCGTCGTCGGTAGCGCCGGGGCCGGCAAAGATCCCGGTCTTGTTCCGCCGGACTGACGCGACCTCAAAGTGGATCACCTTGGCGTCCGTGGCCGCAGCCTGCGGTGCTGCTGTCGGCGGATTGGTTGACTGTCCGATGGCGATGTTGCAGCTCAGCAGCGCGGCAATACAAAACTTGCGAATCATCCGGGCGTACCTCGCGGAGAATGGTACGCCCGCGATTCGGCGTGGCCGGTTATCGACCAGGCGGCGGCGGTGTCTCGTCCACGATTTTGTAGCCGGCGGGGACCTCAAATCTTTCACGGGGGGGTTCGTGGCGATCGATGTGAGTGACAGCGACGATCTGTTCGCCGGTACGCGGGTCGTCGTGTTTGACGATGAGGTACACGAAGAGGTCGGGCGCGTACCAGTACTCGTCGGTAATGGTAACGGGTTGGCCGGTGCCGCTGGCGGCGGCGGCGATGGTGCGCTGCTTCTGCGTGCCATGGAGGGTGGTGTTGTCCATGATCTGGTCGCCGAGGTCAGTTTGGGTGATGACCGGTGGCGCAACACCGGGACGTGTCTGCGGGACAGCGAAGGCAGGAATCTGCGGCTGTGTGGGCATTTGCCTGGCGGCGACGGGCGGGAGAAGCGTGGTTTGGCGAGCGAGGTGGACGGCGGGGTCGTAGTAGGTGTTCACGCGGGTGACAGGATCGAAGATGTGAGCTTCGAGCAGTTGGGGTTCGCCGCGGAAGGTGGTGGGGACGAGGCGACGGCGCTCGTTGTAGAAGCGGCCCTGGGAGTCGCGGGCGATGTGGTTGATGGTGGTGGTGATGACCTCAGTGCCGTCAGGGAGTTTTTGATGCGAGAGGATGGTGACGTCCGCGCTGAAGGCCGCATTGGGGACAGGCGTGATGGAGACGCCGGGAATGTGGATCTGGACGCCGGCGTAGTTCGGCGGCATGGGCGGGGGTGTGGTTTGGGCTGCTGCGAATGTGGAGAGAAAGATGGCGCCGAAAAGTGGCAGCGCTGGTGAGGCCGTTCGTAGAGCTAACATGGCGTGCTGGTTACCTCGTCGCCGAAAGCATATCTTAAATTGTGTTGCGGCGGAGCAACTAAATTATTGAGAGTTATGGGAGTTTGGCGGCTTCGGCGATGGGGTCCCAGTGGTCGGGGCCGGCGAGGAAGGTCTGCGGTAGATATTGCTTTGCCTCGGCTTCGGTGAGCTGGTGGGACCAGGGAACGCGCGTGGAGGGGGACGCGCCGGGGCCGGTGGAATTAGATTCGGCGTAGTAGGCGGTGGACTCGTTGGCGGCCTGGCCCCAGTTGTTCCAGCCGGCGGGGTTCATTTCGGCGGGGAGCTCGGTGTTAATAAAGATGACGCGGGAGTAGGTGCGCCAGGGGCGACCGAGGCCGATCTGGCGGGGGCGCGCGGGAGGCTGTGGAGTGGCGACGGGCGGGGCTGCTGCGCCAGCAGTGGGTGTGGCGGAGGATGCTGCGGATGTGGTGGTCGCGGCGCTGGTTGCGGCGGCGGGCGGTTGCATCAACGGCGGCGTGGGCGGCGCTTCGAAGCCGACGGTGACGCGGGAGTTGAGGATGACGTAGCCGGTGGGCTGGTCGGGTGCGGTGCGCGACTGCGCGGTGATGAAGCCGGGGCCGTTGGAGTGGAGCTGAGTGCGGTCGAAGACGGCGGCGGCGTTGCCGAAGATGTAGTCGACGCCGCCTTCGATGTAGCTTTCGACGTAGTATTGGCGGCCGTAGTCGGCGAACAACGTGTCTTGATGCCCGAGGAAGCGGCAGTGCTTGAAGATGGAGCGGTCGCCGCGGTCGGCTACGGCGACGGCCTGGCCGGTGTTGCCCGCCTCGTTCTCGAAGGTGATGTTGTCCGCTTCGAAGCCGGTGGCGTTGATCTCGACGGTTTCAGTGAAGAAGGTTCCGCCGGCGACACGGGCGTTGAGGGAGTTGGTGATGACGACGTCGGAGGGGGATTTGCCGAGGCCGATGAGGGTGATGTTGTTGTGATTCTGGGTGACGATGACGCGCTCGTGATAGACGCCGGGAACGATCTCGATGTAGACACGGCCGGGTGTGCCGTCGGGGTTGGGCGTGGCGAAGGGATGGTGGTCGAGCGCGTTGACGATGGTGGGGAAGGTGACGAGATTCTCGTTGCCGGGCGCGGCCATGCGGGCAGAGGGATCGACGCGGACGTGGACGTCGGCGGCGACGGCGGGAAGGGCGAGAAGGAGAGCGGCGCAGGCGAGGCGATTCATGCGGATGAGATTACTGCGATGTTTGCGAAGTGCGCAATGGGCAGCGCGAGCGCGCAGTCCGGGCGCCGGGGATGGTAGACTTAGGTAGTGCCGGGTCCTACGCGACGTAATCCCGCCAACCCCGCCAGGTCCGGAAGGAAGCAACGGTAACGGGTAATTACGGGCGCAGTAGGTCGCCCGGTACTTTTTAATGCAGTTGTTAGTTGCTGGTTGTTAGTTGTTAGTTGACGACTGAGGTTGTCTGATCTGCGGTGCCCCCCAAGACAATTGAGGATCGATTCGAGCGCGGCGCGAAGAACCCACCCTTTGCATAGGGCCGCAAAGGATGGGCTACCCGGATTTGTGGCGCCGGGGTGGGGCCGCACTTGTTCTTCGGGCGCGGGTCGGAGAGAATGATTGCCGGGCCATAAGGCAATTCAGTCGGCATGGATGCGGTTCCGCTGTGGAGCGAGCGCGAGAGGCAGTGAGGTGAGAGTTTGAGTCTGACGTTGAAGCCGCACAGCCAAGTGCGGGCAAAGATTAGTTGCGTGGGGACGTATGTTCCTCCGCGGTTGCTGACGAATGCCGACCTGGAGAAGATGGTCGCGACCAGCGACCAATGGATTACGGAGCGGACAGGGATCCGCGAGCGGCACATCGTCGACAAAGGGGTTGCGACCAGCGACCTGGCTGCAGAGGCGGCGCGGAATTGCCTGGCGAAGCGCGGGATCAAGGCGGCCGATCTGGAAGTGATCATCGTGGCCACGGTGACGCCGGACATGCTGTTTCCGGCGACGGCTTGCCTGGTGCAGGACAAGATCGGCGCGAAGGGCGCGTGGGGGTTCGATCTGTCGGCGGCGTGCTCGGGCTTTCCGTATGCGTTGCAGATGGGTGCGAAGCTGATCGAAAGCGGCATGCAGAAGAAGGTGATGGTGATTGGAGCCGATGTGATGAGCTCGATCATCGACTACAAGGACCGGGCGACGTGCGTCATCTTTGGTGACGGCGCGGGCGCGGTGCTGCTGGAGCCGTGCGAAGCGGGCGAGATCGGGATGATCGACTACTTCCACGAGATCGATGGGTCGGGCGCGCACTCGCTGAATATGCCGGGTGGAGGAAGCCTGCATCCGCCGACGGCGGAGACGGTAGCGGCGAATATGCACGTGGTGCACCAGGACGGGCAGGCGGTGTACAAGTTTGCGGTGCGCAAGATGGCGGAGGCGGCGGAGATCGTGCTCTCGCGTCATGGGGTGACCGGCAAGGACCTGGCGTGCTTCATTCCGCACCAGGCGAACAAGCGGATCATTTTATCGACGGCGGACCGGCTGGGGCTGCCGCTGGAGCGGGTGATCATCAACATCGACCGCTTCGGCAACACCACGGCGGCGACGATTCCCATAGCGATGCAGACGGCGCTGGAGGAAGGCCGGCTGAAGAAGGGCGACCTGGTGCTGCTGGCAAGCGTGGGCGCCGGGTTTACGGTGGGCGCAACGCTGCTGCAGTGGGAGATGTAGAAGAGACAGTTGTTAGTTGTTAGTGAAAGCAACGGCAAGTGCAAAGGCGAAGACCGACAAGGGGCTAGGCCTGGACGGGTGGGATGATGGCGCCTGAATCCGGCCGGTGGGCGGAGACTGCGCGCGAGGTCTTGTAGAGCTTCCAGAAGGCGATGCCGGCGCTGATGAGGATAACGCTCCAGACGACGATGAGTATCTCAGTGCCCCATTTGCGGCTGAACCGGCTCCACATACGCAGCACATGCGGGCCGTAGTAGACGCCGAGCGCTGCGAAGGCAGAATGGCGCAGGAATCGGCTGACCGTGAACGTGGCGAGGAACTTGTTACGCGACATCTTGAGCGCGCCCGCGGCCAGGACGAAGGGCGAGAGCGGCATGGGCGGCGGCAGAAGGGCGGGCAATGAGACGGAGAGGATGGCGTGCGATCCCATCCAGTTGCAGACGGGCTTTAGGAAGCGCGCGGGCACGTGCTTTTCGAGGAATGTCATTCCGCCGGACTGGCCGACTTTGTAACTGAAGAAGCCGCCGAGAAATGAGCCGAAAGTGGCTGCGCCGATGAGCAGGAAGAGGTTGGCGTGCTGCGCGGCGAGCACCACGACCATGATGTCGGTGATGCCGGGGATGGGCAGCGGGACGAAGGACGAGTCGACGACGGAGACAAAGAGTACACCGACGATGCCAAAGGAGAGCAGCAGATGGATGACCGAGTTGGAGTGACGGGCGGCGGCGGGCGTAGCTGCGGCCAGGGCCCAGAGGATCGACTGGGGTCTGATGATCGCGGCTGCGGCAGGCAAGGACATACAGAATAGGACGCACGGAGGAGAGTGGAAGTCGCGGCGCATTTCGATTTAGAGGAAACGAAGCCGAGGGAGTGGGGACAGGATAGCAGCTTCTGCAGCGTAGCGGCGGAAGAGTTGGACGGTGGCTACGCAGTCGTCATCGAGCGTGTAGTGGATGTTGCGGGTGAGGTAGTGGCGGATGGTTTCGGGGGGGATGGCGATGCGCGGCGTCCACTCGGCGACGAGCGAGTCGATGTGGGCGAGACCGTGGTCGCGGGACTGCTGAAGGTCTTCGATGAGCTGCGCGGCGGTGACCGTGGCGGCGGTGAGAGCTTCGGGGCGAACAGCCCAGACGGCGGCGACCCAGGGCAGGCTGGTGCGGGTGCGCCACTCGTGGGCCATGTCGATCCAGAGGCAGGGGCCGGCGGCTTGCTCGATGCGGCAGCGGGATTCGAGGGCCAGGAGCGCGGGATCGCCGATGAGCAGGGCGGCGTCGGCGTGGGCAAGCATGGCGACGGGATCGGCCGGTGCGGGGACGAATTCGGGGTCGGTGTGGAGGAACTTGCGGAAGAGGATCTGGGCGTAGGCGAGAGAGCTGCGGGATGCGGTGTCGGCGGCGATGGTGCGGACTGAAGCGAGGGCCGGGTCGACGTCTTCGGCGGAGCCCGGTTTTTGTTTGACGATGAGTTCGATGGAACGGACGCGGTCGAGCGACGCGATGGTGCAGCCGGGGACGATGGCGAGATCGGGTGTGAGCGATGCGATGGGGATCAGGCCCAGGTCGGCGCGATTGGCGAGGAGTTCGTCGGCGCACAGGGACGGCTGTGTGTAATGGACCTGGTAGCGCTGGGCGAGGGTGGCGTTGCGGGGCGGGTGCTCGAAGTCCCACATGAGCGGAGCGGGATTGAGGAAGTCGATGGCGGCGACGCGGACGGGGTTTGTGGTGTGCAGGCCCAAGGGATTAGTTTATGCGATGCGGAGGCGGAGGGGTAAATGCAGTGCTGCAGGCGCTTGGCGGGAGGAATTCCTATTCATGCGGCGCGGCACCCGCTACAATTGGGTCGCAAATTGAGTGAATGTGAGTCCTTTATGAACAATCGCAGAAGCACCCTCGTTGTCGCCCTCGTATTGTTTGCTTCGCTCGCACTGCGGGGTCAGGCGACCCTGTCAGACGTCAACCAGCGACTGGTGGACCTTGGGGGCCTTCCGCGGCCGCCGGCGCTAATGGACGGCTCCGCTCCGCCGCGCCCAACGCGGATTACCGACGATCAGCGTCCGCCGGTGATTCTGCAACTCGCGAAGGACATCAATTCACTTCCGCCCGGGGCTGCCAAGGTGAAACTTGCCGATGGGTTGAGCCATGCCGCCACGCAGGGCGATCCCGGCCATGACGCGCTGCAGGCCGCGGCCGACACGCTGGCGCAGGCGCTGTCCGAGTCGCCGCAGCAGCCCGGGAAAGACGGCCTGCCGCCGCGGCCTTATATGGATCTGGCCAAGCTGGCGCGATATGCGCAGATTACGACGAGCCTGAAGGACCCGCTGCTGGCCAAGGCGGACGAGATTCTGGCCGCGAACCAGGCAGATGTGGCCAAGGCCGACTTCACGTTGAAGGACGCGAACGGAAAGAAGGTCACGCTGTCGGCGCTGCGAGGCAAGATTGTGCTGATCAATTTCTGGTCCGCGGAGTGCTTGCCTTGTCGAAACGAGATGACGGATCTCGACCTGATTTATACGCACTATCAATCGCAGGGTCTGGTGATTCTGTCGGTAGTTTCGCCTACGCCGGAAAGTCTTTTCGATATGAACCACTATTTGCTGGGACGCAGCTATCATCCGCCGGTGCTGCTGGATGATAAGGGCAAGATAGGCGCCATGTTCCACATCGATGGCGTGCCCAGGACGTTTGTGTTCGATCGCGATGGCAAGCTGGTGGCGGAGTCAATCGACCTGTCCACGCAGCGCCAGCTTTTCGGGATGCTGGCCACAGCCGGCCTGCACCCGTAGAGGTAAGGTCGCGATGGGGTCGCAAACAAGCAAGAGAACCGTGAGTTGCTTAATGAAAAATGCAAAGTATAAGCTGCTGATCGTTTCCGTATTCGCCGCATCGATGATGGCCCTGGGGCAGGCGAGTGAGTCCGCAATCACCAAGCAACTGGAGGGGCTTCGCTCGCTGCCCGATGCCAATCGGCCGGCGGCGACGGCGAAGCTCGCGAACGACATACGAGCTCTGCCTGCAGGATTGCCCAAGCTGAAGCTGGCCGACAGCCTGAGCCACCTTGCAACTGAGGGCGATCCGGGGCAAGAGACGATTCAGGGTGTGGCGGACACGCTGGCGCAGGCGTTGAAGGAGACTCCGCAGCGGCCGGGCAAGCAGGGCCAACCGGCGGAGCCGTATAACGAACTCGCGAAGCTGGCGCGATACGAGGGGACCACGACCACGCTGGATGATCCTCAACTGACCCAGGCTAAGGAAACCCTGGCGGCGAACGATGCCGACGCCGCCAAGACCGACTTTACGTTGAAGGACCTCAAGGGGAAGAAGGTGACGCTCTCCGAGCTTCGGGGCAAGATTGTGCTGGTCAACTTCTGGGCGACGTGGTGTCCGCCGTGCCAGCAGGAGATGCAGGACCTCGATTTGATCTATATACACTATCAGCCGGCGGGGTTGGTCATTCTGTCACTTACGAACGAGAACCCGTTTACGGTGGCCAGCTACCTTGCCAACAAGGGATATCATCCGCCGGTACTGATAGATGACGAGGGCAAGGTGGCCAAAGAGTTCCGTGTTGACGGCCTACCGAGAACGTTCGTTTTCGATCGGAATGGGAAACTCGTAGCGGAGGCCATAGATATGCGCACGCAGCGCCAGTTTTTTGCAATGCTGGCAGTGGCCGGGTTGCAACCTCTAGGGAGCAAGTGAAGTCAATGAGCCCGATTCAGGTGACGCGGATAAACTGATGGAGTGAGATGACCAAGAGCAGCGACGCAGAGCAGTATGCGCTGAGCACAAGAGAGCGAGCCAGGCTGGGATGGTTGGCACTGGCGCTGACGCCGGAGATGGGGCCTACGCGCATTGCGCGGGCGATGGCGCGGCTGGGGGCTGGTTCTGGCGGGGCGGAGCGGGTGTTTGAGGCATCGCTGACCGAGTTGGAAGGTGCGGGGCTGCCGGCGCGGGCGGCGCAGTTTGTGTTTGAGGGGCGGGCTTTCGAAGCGGCCGAGGACGAAGCCAAGCGAGTTGCGGAGACGGGCGGATTTTTTCTCACCCGCGAGGATGAAGCTTACCCGGGGCGGCTTCTGGAGATCTACGATCCGCCGGCAGTGCTTTGGATTCGCGGGAGCGCGGCGCTGCTTGCGCGGCCGGGGATTGCCGTGGTGGGAACGCGGCAGCCTTCGCCATACGGGACGGGCATGGGGGAGATGTTGGCGCGCGATCTAGCCAACCGGGGGCTGGTGATCTTCAGCGGTATGGCGCGCGGCGTGGATTCGGCAGCGCACAAAGGGGCGCTCGATGCGGGCAGAAAGACAGTTGCGGTGTGGGGGACGGGCATCGATGTGGTGTATCCGAAGGAGAACAAGAAACTGGCGGAGAGAATTGTAGAGTCGGGTGGAACCATCGTGAGCGAGTTTCCGCTGGGGACGTTTCCGGCGCCGCAGAATTTTCCATTGCGCAACCGGATTCTGAGCGGGATGAGCATCGGGGTGCTGGTGGTGGAGGCGGGTGAGTACTCGGGCACGCGGATTACGGCGCGCTGTGCGATGGAACAGAATCGCGATGTCTATGCGGTGCCGGGGAACGTGACCAGCAAGAATGCGTGGGGGCCGAACACACTGATCAAACAGGGCGCCAAGCTGACGGCGACGTGGGAGGATGTCTTTGAAGATCTGCCGTCGACGGTGAAGCGGGAACTCGAAGAGGAGATGGGGATTGCGAGAGAGGTTGAATCGAATGCAGGCGGAGCTGCATCCTTGTTTAACGACGCTGACGACAGGCCTCTTCCGGAGTATGAACGAGTGGTGCTGGATCGGCTGCGAAGAGACGAGTCGTTGCAGCTCGACGATTTAATCGAAGGGCTGGAGGGGCAGTTGGGTTCGGCAGAGATATTCACAGCGTTGTTTGAGCTGGAGCTGCGCGGCCGGGTGAAGCAGTTGCCGGGAAAGAATTATGTTCGCTGCTTCTAAGCAGCGTCCACACAAATTGAATTGTTACTGTGGCTCAAGTGAATCAGTGCGGATGAAACGAGAGCAGATTGAGCATCTTGACCTCGCCGAATAGCTGTGCAGCGGCTTTGTTTTGAAGCGATACGTATGAAACGAAATTGAAGAAAAGTAGTCTATGGGTGTAGATTCTCGACTGGCCCCGGAGTTTTCCTCGGGGTGGTGGGGTTCGCATCTTTGGCGGTTCCGTGTTAGGTTCGCATTGGAAAGATGCGGAAGTATGGGTTGTTGCAATCGCAGCTTGTTTTATAGATAAAGGGAGCAAATGGCAAAGTCACTTGTGATCGTGGAATCGCCGGCGAAGGCGAAGACGATCAATAAATATCTCGGCAGCGACTACATGGTGGAGGCCTCGATCGGCCACATCATGGATCTGCCGAAGAACGACATTGGCGTGGAGTTGGTGAACCGGACATTTGAGCCGACGCTGATCGTGTCTCCGGGCAAAGAGAAGGTTGTGGCGCACCTGAGGAAGCTGGCGGCCAAGATGGACTCGGTATATCTTGCGTCGGACCCGGACCGCGAAGGCGAGGCGATTGCCGCGCATCTTGCGATGCAGCTCGCGCCAGTGATGAAGGACAAGTCGAAATTGCGGCGGGTGACCTTCAACGAGATAACCCAGAAAGCGGTGAAGGTCGCTTTCGAACATTCGCGCGATGTGGATGAAAACCTGGTGGACGCGCAGCAGACCAGGCGCGTGCTCGACCGGCTGGTGGGATACCAGATTTCGCCGCTGCTATGGGACAAGGTTCGGCGCGGCTTGAGCGCCGGTCGAGTGCAGACGGTGGCGCTGCGGCTGATCGTGGAACGGGAGCAGGAGATCAGCGAGTTTCAGCCGGTCGAGTATTGGACCGTCGACGCCGAATTGGATGCGGGCGGCGGGCGGCCTACGTTTGCGGCGCGGCTGGTGGGCGTGAACAGTCAGCCGCTGCGCGTCGCCAACGGAACCGACAAGGACGGCAAGGAGCAGTTTCTGACGAATGCGCTACCGGACAAAGACGCGGTCGATGAGGTGGTCGCCGAGTTGGAGAACGCGAAGTGGCGGATACGAACTGTGGAGAAGAAGGAACGCAGGCGGAATCCGCCGGCGCCCTATACCACCAGCAAGCTGCAGCAGGATGCTTCGGGACGGCTGGGCTTCAATGTGCGCCGGACCATGGGCGTGGCGCAGCGTTTATACGAAGGCGTGGAGATCGGCAACGAAGGCACGGTCGGCCTGATTACGTACATGAGGACCGACTCGATCCGCGTCAATCCGGATGCAATCCTCGAAGCACGGGAGTACATCGCAAAGCTGGGGCCGGGATATCTGCCCGAGAAGGCGAATGAGTTCAAGGGCAAGAAGGATGCGCAGGACGCGCACGAAGCGATTCGGCCGACTAACGTCAGCTTTACGCCGGAGTCGATACGCCGGTATTTGAGCGAGGAACAGTTCCGGATGTACCGGATGATCTGGCAGCGGTTCGTTTCCAGCCAGATGACCCAGGCAGTGTTCGACCAGACGACGGTGGACATTGAGGCGAAGGCGGAGTACGCATATGACTTCCGGGTGACCGGGAGCGTGCTGAAGTTCGACGGCTTTCTGAAGTTTGAGGAAGAGGACAAGCGGGAGCGCGAAGCGGCGAAGAAGCAGGCTTCCCAGGCGGAACAGGCGCAGGCGAAGCAGTTGGCGGGACCTGGGGGCGAAGTTCCTACTGGGGAAAGCGACGAGGACGATTCAGGGCGCCGGCTGCCGGAGCTGGCAGACGGTGAGGCGCTGCGCCTGGTGAAGCTCGATCCGGAACAGAAGTTCACACAGCCGCCGCCGCGCTACAACGAGGCGAGCCTGGTGAAGGTGCTGGAAGAGCGGGGAATTGGACGGCCTTCAACGTATGCGTCGATCATCAACACCATCCAGGACCGCGACTATGTGAAGAAGATTCAGGCGAAGTTCGTGCCGACCGAGATTGGGACCGTGGTGACGAAGCTGCTGGTGAAGAACTTTCCGTACATCTTCGACACGCAGTACACCGCGAAGCTGGAGAGCGAACTGGATGCGGTGGAAGAGGGACACGAGCGCTGGACCGATCTGCTGAACGGGTTCTACGACCACTTTGAAGAAGAGCTGGTGGTCGCGGGCAAGCACATGGAAGACATCAAGCGGATGGAGGAGCCAACCACCGAAATCTGCGACAAGTGCGGCGCGCCGCTGGTGCTGAAGTGGGGCAAGTTCGGCAGCTTTTACTCCTGTTCGAATTTCACCAAGAAGAAGCCAGTGACGGTTGCGGCGGGGCCATGGAAGAAAGATGCGAAGGCGGTGACCAAGAAAATCACCAAGGCGCTGCACTTTCCGATGATGGTGAAGGGAATGATCGAGGACGCAACCGAGTTCTCGCTGGAGGTCGCAGATGTAAAAGCCATGACGGCTGCGATTGAACAGGCGCAGCAGGCGGCGAAGAAGGTGATGGTCGAACAGGTTAGCTGCGACTTTACCAAGGAAAACTTTGCGGCCAAACCGGACCTGAGCGCGCCGGGTGCAGGCGACGTTCCCGAGAAAGAATGGTGCGACAATTGCGGCAAGGAGATGGTGCTGAAAAATGGGGCGTGGGGTCCGTTTATGAGCTGCCCGGACTACAAGGCCGACCCGCCGTGCCGGACGATTCGCAAGCTGACGCAGAAGGTGCAGCAGAAGCCGCCAGTGCAACTGGACGAGGCTTGCCCGAAATGCGGCAAGCCGCTGCTGCAACGCGACGGCCAGTACGGCGAGTTCATCGCGTGCAGCGGGTATCCCAAGTGCAAGTACGTGAAGCAGGAACTGCTGGATGTTCCGTGTCCGAAGGACGGCGGAGACATCGCGGTGCGGAAGACCAGGCGCGGCGATACGTTTTACGGTTGCGTGAACTACCCGAAGTGCGATTTTGCCAGCAACCTGAAGCTGGTGAGCCAGGTGTGCCCGAAGTGCGACAGTGCGTACCTGCTGGAAGTGGCAAACGCCAAGGGAACCTACCTGGTTTGCCCGAACAACCGTGAGGAGTTGCCCAAGCGCAGGAAGCGGAAGGGCGCGCCGGAGGAAGCAGCGTCGGCAACTCCGGAGTGCAGCTATAAAAAAAAGGTAGGACCGCCGAAGTCGGTGGAGGTACCGGTGCTGACGCTGCCTGATCCGGAGAAAACGCGTCCGGTAGTGGAAAGCGTAGCCTAGCCGACAGACCGTCCGGTTTGACCTCAGACGGGCGTCGAGAGACCGGGGCCTTTCCGGGAAGTGGAGACCGAATTGGGCTGGGCTTTCGATTCTGCACCAATCCTGATACAATTACAGTCGCGCAAGTTGCGGTCAAGCGCCTGCGGGCCAGTAGGCACACTCTCTGCGTGATCGTAACTCATTGAAAAGAATGCAGGATTTGTCTATGGCAAAGGCAGTGTGGAATGGTCAGACCCTCGCCGAAAGCGAGAAATACGAGACGGTTGAGGGAAATGTTTACTTCCCGGACGAGTCGGTGAAACGGGAGTTTTTCAGGGCAAGTTCGACAACTTCGAGTTGCACCTGGAAAGGCCAGGCCCGGTACTACACCCTGGTGGTGGATGGGCAGGAGAATCCGGACGCGGCGTGGTACTACCCCGATCCGAAGCCGGCGGCGCGGAATGTGAAGCACCATGTGGCGTTCTGGCGCGGCGTGGAAGTGACGACGTAATCTAGCGCTAACCCGATGAGATCAACGGGGCTAGCTCGATTGCTCGGTCCTCTTGTGGGCTAGTGTAGCGAGTTCCTACTTCGTTGAACTTATATGTCGGGCCTTCAGCCCTTAGTCTTCTTCCGGCACCGTACTTGGGGCTGCGCCCCAGGCTGGTGTATGTCGGGCCTTCGGCCCTTGGCAAGGAGGTAGTGGTTCCATCCCTTGCCACATCGGTTCGAGACAAATACGGAGAGATGATTATCAAGCTTGCTCAGGCGAAGATAAAGCGATAGTCTAGACGCATGAAAAATCGAAGAGGCAAGATGATGACGGTGCAGGAGTTTCGTCGGTTGTTTGGCGCGGAG
>Ga0224555_1002946_pt1 | contig 18585 bp, 19 predicted proteins | sample 714S23034metaG_FD_180687 | JGI IMG/M metagenome (GOLD analysis project Ga0224555, IMG submission 180687) | Peat soil microbial communities from Stordalen Mire, Sweden - 717 S2 30-34 | ecosystem: Environmental > Terrestrial > Soil > Wetlands > Peat | place: Sweden: Norrbotten County, Stordalen...
TTCGGATAGTGCGGCCCGACCAGCGCCTCCAGCTCCGCCCACGGCACCACCTGCTCCATCTCTTCCAGAAACTGCTCCCGCCGTGTCTTCTTCCCGTATCTCTCGAACCCGCTCTGCGCCGCCAACGTCTGCTGTCTCACTCGCCTTTTGCCTCCACTAACCCAGGTTACCCCATGGGCTGGGCTTCGGGAAGTTCTTCAGAGGTTCCTTAGCGGTCTTACCGGCTGCTACATGCTCCTTAATTTCCTCTACAGTTCCGCTTACGTGTTTCTCAGTCGGCGTTCCAATGCGAGTCCCGAAGATTCCGATTACGATATCCGCGTCATCAAGAATCTGTCGATTGATGATCGTTTGCGGGGAGCTTCCCATTTGAGGCGTGCTGTGGGTCTCCCATTTGATCGGCAAGAGAACGAGGTGTCGGGCGGACGCGTTCGCGTCGTTCCATCTATAGATTTCTTCTGTGACAACCCTTCGTTCTTCGCTAATATCTCCGGGCGAAGCAATCATCACTTTCAACACGTTTGCGCGAAAGCTCATAACGCATCGACTCCCCTGTCTAACTTGGTCGCTGCCGCTATCATATCGGTCTTCCCCAAGGTCCCTTTACTCACACGCCCGTCAGCCGATCGTCATTCGTCAGGAACAGATCGCATCCCGCGTGTTCTGCGATCGCCAGAACTTCACTCGAATCCGCGAAAAACCTCACTTGGCCGCATCCATCGCAACAACGTGGCCCTTCTTTGCCAGCTCGAGCAGCCCTTTATCGGCGGTGACAAGAGTCGCGCCAAGGTGACGCGCAGTGGCCACCAGGATACGGTCTGCGGGATCTGAGTGCATGTCGAAGGGCAGGCGGGTGCTGGCGACGGCGATCTCGGGCTCCAGCGGAACAAGGCTCACTCCGGGTCTTGCCAGTGCTTCGCGGATCCAGGCCAGCACGTCCTTTTGCAAAGTGATTCGCTTCTTGCTCTCGAGAACACCGATTTCCCAGGGGGTGATGGCGGAAACCGCCAGCCGGTCCTGGCGTGAGGCAAGGTTTGATATTCTTTGCCGCCTGCGGTCCGAGACGAGGTTCGTTCAACGTTGCCCAGAGCAACACATGCGTGTCGAGCAGCAGCAGAGCCCGTGGGGTCCCAGGCGCTTGCGCGCTCACTTCATCGCCTCCCACTCCACGTCAACGGGGGAGATGATGTCTCCGAGGATTTCTCCCGTCCCCAGCATCGAACCCACAAAATCGCCCTCCGCGGGAATCGGCGACACCTGGGCCACCGGGCGTCCGCGCTTGGTGACAACTAGGGTGTGGCGTTTTTCGGCCACCTCGTCGAGCAGCTTCAGACACCTGGACTTGAATTCACCGGCGGGGATGGTGGCGGATTTCATCGCATTCCTCCCATGGTCACAGACCATAGTCATATGGTATCAGGGAGTGGTCCTGTCCAGACCAGGTAGTGCAGGTTGCGCCAGAGCGGCCGCCCGATCTCATCCCCTCACACCGGCGCGCGATCAAACGACGTGATGAACTGAATCCCCTTCACCCTCACCCCCGTCAGCCGCTCGTCATTGGTCAGGAACAGATCGCATCCCGCATGGCCGGCCGTCGCCAGCTGAATCGCATCCGGAGACTTGATCGTTCCTCCCGCCCGGATCCGCGCGAATAATTCTGCTGCCTCTTCGGTAAAAGGCAGAACCGATACGCCCGCAACACGGAAGAGCTGCCGGTATCGCTGCGCGAGCGCAGAGTCGCCCCTTTTCAGCGGAGCGACCAGCACCTCTCCCAGGCTCATGGAGGATGTCAGGACCTCATCCCCGCGTTCGGAAAATGCCTGACGGAGGCGCCGGGCTCGCGCCAGATGCGGGGCCGTGCCTTCGAGAAGATAGATGAAGAAGTTGGTATCCAGAAAGACCCGGCTCACTCCCAGCCCTCGCGCAGCTTTCTCACGTACTCGTCCGGGTCAACCCCTTCGAGAGACTCGCGCCCCAGCCCCTCCATTTCGAACAGCGACTCCAGCCACCTGTTCGGCGCCTCGGCACTCTGCGGTTCGCCGCCAGGGCCGGAGGGATCGGGACTTGAGCCGTGCCGGTCGTACCGCGCTTTCGCCCAGTGCAGCAGGGAAAGATACCGCTCCGGAACCTCATGAGGCTCGGGAAAGATCTTTCCCGTCCGTCCGCTTTGAACCGCGTCGCCAGGCAGCAGCAGCCGCCGCGTATGCTTTCCCGTCGCAAACAGCATCCGGTGCTTCGCGGGATTGGGCGCCTTGTTCGCCACACAATGCTGCGAGGCATGGACGTTGACCCCGGAGCGCACTTCGCCCGTGATGTTCTCCCGAGCCGCGCGGCTCACAATCTCCTGAATCGTGAAATCCGCTCGCCCCGGCTGTTCCCGATGCAAAAGCGCCGTCGCGATGAAAACCTCCACCGCGCACGAAATGACGTCTGGAATCGGCTGTGCTGCCATGGGTCTGCCCTCCCTGACCGGCTGAGAGGACAATACCTCGCATTCGTCACAGTTTCAATTGTTTTCGAAATTATTCATATTGGATGATTCCATACCCCCCTAGTCCGAGCGTACGAATCTGATTCCACTATAGATACCAGCAAGTATTTTAACTTCATATACTTACGCGCCACTCGAAAAGTTCCGCTCTAATGGAATCAAATACATGCACCTGAAGACCGGGGTCTACCCCCTCCCCGCCTCTTTCTCAGGCTTCGACCTTCGCCCGCTCCGGGGCGGCCGCCCGCTCCGCCCGCAACCCCCTCCCTCGCAGCCAGGTCCGGACCGCCACCGCCACCACGCTGACCAGCGTCGCGATCTCGACGAAGACTTTGCCCCCGTCGAGCAGGTCCGGATGGCCGTCCTTGAGGTTGGGGTCGGTCAGGATGCTGTGGATGAAGAGCAGCACCGCCGCCGGGAAGACCAGGTAGTGCAGGTTGCGCCACAGGGGCCGCCCAATGCGCGTCCGCAGCAGCGACGAGACGAAGACCAGCGCCAGCACATAGAGCGCCACCGCCCCGGTGAGGTTCACCAGCGGCTGCAGCGGCGACGAGACCGGCCACACGATGTCGTAGACGCGGAAGTGCGGGCTGGTGACGAACAGCAGCACCAGAGGATGCGTGAGCGTGAGCGCGACCGCGATGTACGCCGTCCACTGATGCAGCGCGAAGACATTGATGTGCCGATGGGGCCAGTGCCGCACCGGACTGTAGCGCAGCGACATCAGCATGCCGAGCAGCAGGTTGACCGACGCGGCGCCCACCGCGCCGAGGCCCAGGTAAGAGCAGAGATCCAGAAGCGAAATGCCGAACATCATGCGGATCGCCTCACTCTAGCACGCCGCCCGCCGCCTCGAGGTGCGCCAGTCCGCGCTCTCGTGTATGCTTCCTTTTCGTTTGTTGCGCATTCCGGCGAGCTGTGTCGCTCGTCTGCCGTTGCCCCGGTTGGCGTTCTGATTCTCTTTTCGTTTTTCCTGAGACTTGTTCGGGCTCGGTTCCGTTTTCCTGAATAGGGTCCCCCGAAGTTCCCCGAATCTGTCCATCCGCACTTCTCTTCCGAAGGGAGTCTGATCTCGTGTTCAAGTTGCTCTGCAAATGCGCTCCGGCTTTTCGATGTGCTGCTCCACTGGCCGCCACCCTGCTCCTCAGCACTCCGGCCCTCTCCGCCCAGCAGCAGTCTGCGCCGCTGGCGAAGTTTCAGGACAGCGGTCCCGCTGCCGGATTCGAGGCGCTCACCCTGCGCCAGATCGGTCCCTTCCGCGGCGGGCGCGTCGACGCGGTGTGCGGCGTGCCGGGTGAGCCGCTGGTCTACTACTTCGGCGGCACCGGCGGCGGCGTTTTTAAGACCACCGACGGCGGGCACACCTGGCATCCGGTGACCGACGGCAAGATCAACTTCGGGTCGATTGGGTCGATTGCGGTGGCGGACTCTGACCATAACGTGATCTATGTGGGCACGGGCGAGAGCGCGATCCGCGGCAATGCCTCGCACGGCGACGGCGTCTACAAATCGACGGACGCGGGGCAGACCTGGACCCATGTGGGTCTGGAAGACACGCAGCAGATTGGCCAGATCCGCATCGACCCGAAGGATCCGGATCTCGTCTACGTGGCGGCGCTGGGCCACATGGCGGGGCCCAATGCGGAGCGCGGCGTCTTCCGGTCGAAGGACGGCGGCAAGACGTGGCAGAAGGTCCTCTTCAAGTCCGATAAGGCGGGCGCGATCGATCTGGCGATGGATCCGAGCAATCCGCGCGTGCTCTATGCGAGCTTCTGGCAGGTGGTGCGGCACCCGTGGACCTTTGAGAGCGGCGGACCGGACACCGGCATCTGGAAGTCGACCGATGGCGGCGACACGTGGACCGATATCACCCACAACGACGGGCTGCCGAAGGGCGTGCTGGGGCGCATTGGCCTCACCGTTTCGCCGGCGAACTCCGATCGCGTGTGGGCGTTGATCGAAGCACAGGAGGGCGGCATCTATCGCTCCGACGACGCCGGCAAAACCTGGCACAAGGAGAACGGCGAGAACTCGATCAAGCAGCGCGCCTGGTATTATTCGCAGGTCTTTGCCGATCCGAAAGACGCAAATACGATGTACGCGGTGAACACGTCGCTGTTTCGGTCGACCGACGGGGGCAAGACGTTCACGACGATTCGTAACCAGCACGGTGACAATCACGACATGTGGATCGCGCCGGAGGATCCGAACCGGTTTATCGAGTCGTCGGATGGCGGGGCGCAGATCAGCATGGATGGCGGCAAGAGCTGGAGCACGGAAGATAATCAGCCGACGGGGCAGTTCTACCGGGTTTCGGTGGACAACGATTTTCCGTACCACATCTACGGCGCGCAGCAGGACAACACGACGGTGGCGACGCTGAGCCGCGGCAACTCGGGGTCGATCACGATGAGCGAGTGGCATGATGTGGGCGGCGGCGAGAGCGGCTGGATCGTGTCCGATCCGACCAACTCGCGCTATGTGTATGCCGGATCGTATGACGGACTGCTGACGCGCTATGACCGCGTGACGGATTCGGAGCGCGACATCAATGCCTGGCCCGACAATCCCATGGGGTCGGGCGTGGAGGCGATGAAGTATCGCTTCCAGTGGAGTTTTCCCCTGATCTTCTCGCCGCACGATCCGCACCGGCTGTATGCGGGCGCCAACGTCCTGATGGCCACCAGTGACGAAGGCGAGCACTGGACCGTCATGAGCCCGGATCTGACGCGCAACGACAAGTCGAAGCAGGGGCCATCGGGTGGGCCGATCACGAAGGACAACACGGCGGTCGAGTATTACGACACGATCTTCACCATCGACGAATCGCCGGTGAAGGCGGGCGTGATCTGGGTGGGGTCGGACGATGGGCTGGTGAACGTCACGCAGGACGACGGCAAGACCTGGAAGAATGTCACCCCGAAGGACATGCCGGAGTGGATCCGCATCAACGCCATTGCGGCGTCGCCATTCGAGGCGGGCACGGCGTATGTGGCGGCGACGATGTATTTGTCCGACGACTTCCACCCGTTCCTCTACAGGACCACGGACTACGGCAAGTCCTGGACGAAGATCGTCAACGGCATTCCCGACGACGACTTCACCCGCGCGATTCGTCCGGATCCGAACCAGAAGGGGCTGCTGTTCGCGGGCACGGAGTCGCATCTTTATATCTCGTATGACGACGGCGACCACTGGCTGCCGTTCCAGCTCAACCTGGCTGCGGTCCCGGTCACCGACATCACGTTCCAGAAGGAGTGGGATGACATGGTGCTGGCCACGCAGGGCCGCGGCTTCTATGTTCTCGACGACATGCCGCTGGTCCGCGCACTGAACCCGGCGCACTTCCAGCACACCTCCGACGTGGTCGTCTTCCCCGTGAAGAAGGCCATCCGCATCGATGGCGGAGGCGGTTTCGGCCGTCCCTCGCCCGATGAAGGCGCGAATCCTGCCAGCGGCGCGGTCATCTATTACTTCCTCAAAGACAAACCCGAAGGTGAGCTGAAGATTCGTATCCTCACCGCCGACGGCAAACTCGTTCGCGAGATTTCCAGCAAGCCGCCGAAAGACACCGGGGTCGAAGACGAGGACTTCGGCCCGCGCAAGCCGCCGCCGGCGCCCGCGAAAGCCGGTCTCAACCGCTACGTTTGGAACCTTCGCTACGAGGATGCGACTGGGTTTCCCGGGCTGCTGATGTGGGACGGCTCGCTCCGCGGTCCGGTCGCCAATCCTGGCGAGTACAAAGTCGAGCTGATCGTCAACGGCAAGACTGAGTCGCAGAACTTCACCATCGTCAAGGATCCTCGCGCGCCCACCACGCCCGAGGACTTCCAGAAGCAGCTCGACTTCGCGCTCAAAATTCGTGATCGCGTCTCGGAAGCGAACCAGAGTGTGATCGACATTCGCGCCGCCAAGGATCAGCTGAAACCGTATCTCACCAGCTCCAACGATGCAGTGAAGAAGAGCGCGAAGGACCTCACCGACCAGCTCAGCACGATAGAAGAAGCCATCTACCAGACTAAACTCAAGGCTGGCGAAGATGCCCTGAACTTCCCCATCAAGCTGAATAACAAAATCGCCGCGGTTGAGAACGTGGTCGAAGATACCGACGTCGCTCCCACCGCGCAATCGTATGAGGTGTACGACCAGCTTTCAGCGCAACTGCAAACCCAGCTCGACCAGCTGCACAAACTTGAAACCAGCGGCATCGCCGACTTCAACAAGCTCGTCCGCGATCAAAACGTCCCTGCCGTAACGATCCCCGCCGGCAAGAAGCCTGCCGCGGATTAACAAGCGAACAAGACCCGGATCTCGATTCTGAGATCCGGGTCATCTCTCTCCTGCCAATTCCCTGCTCCCTGTCGTCATCCCCAGGCGGGTTTCCGCCGCCACAATCGCGCTGTAGCCACGCCAAAAACAAACCCACCCACGTGCGCCAGATACGCCACGCCGCCTGTCTGCACATCCGCGACCGTGCCCGCGTTGAACAGCTGAATCAGAAACCAGATCCCGATCAGCAGCGCAGCCGGAATGAATGTGATCCGAATGAAGATCAGAATGATCAGCAGCGACTTGATCCGATCTCGTGGATACGTGACGATGAATGCCCCCATCACCGCTGCAATCGCGCCGCTCGCCCCGATGCAGGGCACTGTCGATAGCGGGGCAGCCGCCACCTGCGCCAGCATTGCGATCACCCCGCCCAGCAGGTAGAACACCACATACCGCACGTGGCCCATCACGTCTTCCATCTCCGGCCCGAAGGCCCACAGGAAGACCATGTTCCCGATGATGTGCATCCACCCGCCGTGCAAGAACATCGCCGTAAAGATCGTCACCCAGTTGTGACCGCTCGAAATCACGGCCGGAACCGCCGCCCATCGCGCCACAAACGCGTTGCCGCCCAGCAGTTCCTGGAAGAATACGAAGGCGTTGACCACGATGATCAGCACCGTCGCCCCAGGCCATGATCGCGGCCTGCGCGACGCATCCGATAATGGGATCACGGCCCCCAGATTCTCTCCCCGTAAGTCACTCACGCGTGCCTGCGTGAGTTGACCCGCGATGCACTTGCCCCTATAGTAGCGTCAATGAGGTTCTGTCCCACTCCGGCGACTGTGTGTGCATGTTGTTGCATGCTGCGCCGGACTTGTGGATGAAATAGCCTCACTGTTTTTCTATCCATAAGCCCGCGCTTCAGCCTTTGCTGACGCGGGCTTTCTCTTTCCCTCAAACTTCGGAGATTTATGGCAACCGCACTCATTGACGCGCCCGCCTTGCATTCAGACCTCTCGCCGCTGAGCCATATCCGTCAGCTCGAAGCCGAGAGCATCCACATCCTCCGCGAGGTCGCCTCTGAGTTTCAGAAACCCGTGATGCTCTACTCCATCGGCAAGGATTCGTCGGTGATGCTGCGCCTTGCACAGAAGGCCTTTTATCCCGCGGCAATTCCCTTCCCGCTACTCCATATCGACACCGGCTACAAATTCCGCGAGATGCTGGAATTTCGCGACCGCTACACGGCCGAGCTGGGGTTGAAGCTTATCGTGTGGCGCAATGAGGAGGCGCTGGCGAACGGCGCGAATCCGGTCGTGCTGGGGACACGCCGCTGCTGCGGACTTTTGAAGACCCAGGCTCTTCTGGACGGACTGCGCGCGCACGGTTTCGATGCGGCGTTCGGTGGCGCTCGCCGCGACGAAGAGAAATCCCGCGCCAAAGAACGCATCTTCTCGTTCCGCGACAGCGCCGGGCAGTGGGATCCGAAGAACCAGCGCCCGGAACTATGGAACCTTTTCAACGGCAATATCCATCCCGGCGAAAGCATCCGCGTCTTTCCGCTCTCCAACTGGACCGAGCTCGACGTCTGGCACTACATCCACCTCGAAAAGATTCCCATCGTTCCGCTCTATTTTGCCAAAGAGCGCCGCATGCTGGTGCGCGGCGACAGCCTGATCTCCGTCGAACAGGAGTTTGTCCGCGGTCTACCCGGAGAAGAACAGTGGGTCCGCTGCCGGCTGCGCTCCCTGGGCTGCAGTCCATGCACTGGCGCCATTCGTTCCGACGCCGACACCGTTCCCAAAATCATCGCGGAGCTGATGGCGATGCGGAACTCGGAGCGGGCCAATCGCGTCATCGACCACGATCAGGACGGTTCCATGGAACTGAAGAAGCGCGAGGGCTACTTCTGATGGCCTTGCACAACAGCGCCTGGGCAATCGAGGAAGGGTCGCTGCTCCCCGCGCGCGACGAGGCAGACGTGCGCGTGGAAGAACTGCTCGTGGCCGAACGCGGCAAGGATTTGCTGCGCTTCAGCACAGCCGGCAGCGTGGACGATGGCAAGTCGACGCTGATCGGCCGGCTCCTGTATGACTCGAACAACGTCTACGACGACCATGTTGCGTCGGTTACGCGTGGCTCTGCTATCGACTTCGCGCAGCTCACCGATGGCCTGCGCGCCGAACGCGAGCAAGGCATCACCATCGATGTCGCCTACCGCTATTTCTCGACGCCAAAGCGGAAATTTATCATCGCCGACACGCCGGGTCATGAGCAGTACACGCGCAATATGGCTACCGGCGCTTCCACGGCCGATGTGGCGGTGGTGCTGGTTGACGCGCGGAAGGGCATCCTCGATCAGACGCGCCGCCACACCTGCATTGCGGCTCTGCTCGGCATTCCTACGGCGATCGCCGCCATCAACAAGATGGATCTGGTCGACTTCTCCGAAGAAGTTTTCGAACAGCACCGTCGCGACCTGCTCACTCTCGCCTCCGTCCTTGAAATTCCGGAACTGATCGCGATTCCCGTCAGCGCCCTCGCGGGCGACAACGTCGTGCACCGCAGCACCAGGACTCCCTGGTACAGCGGACCGAGCCTTCTCGAACTTCTCGAGACGATCCCGCTTGCAGCGCAGCGCTCGCAGGGCAGCTTTCGTCTTCCAGTCCAGCGTGTGATCCGTCCCGATCAGGATTTCCGAGGCTTCGCCGGCCAGATCGCCTCGGGCAGCGTTCGCCCCGGCGACGAGATTGTCGCGCTGCCCTCCGAAGTACGCAGCCGGGTTCGCTCCATCACCACCTGGGATGGCGATCTCGCTGAGGCTCATGCCCCGCAGTCTGTCGTGCTTACTCTCGACGACGAGGCCGACATCAGCCGCGGCGATATGATCGCAAGTCTCTCCGCGCCGCCGCAGAGAACCAGTCGCCTCTCCGCCACCGTGGTCTGGATGCACTCCAGCCCGCTCCGTCCTGGCACATCCTTTCTCCTGAAGCACACCACGCAAATGGTGCGGGCTCGCGTGGTCGAAATTCGGTCCCGCATCGATATCGAGCGTCTCGAATCGCTCGCCGCCGACCGCCTGCCCCTGAACGCCATTGGCGAAATTCTGATCGAGACTCACCGGCCGCTCGTCGCCGATCTCTATCGCGAAAACCGCTTCACTGGCAGCTTCATCCTTATCGACCCCGCCGATAACGCAACGGCCGGGGCGGGCATGATCCGCGCCTTCGAAGGCGGTTTCCGACCCGCTCTCAGCGGCGCGCTCGTGACGCTCGGCAATCGCTCGGCACTCGCGCACAATCTCGAAAAACGCCTGCTGGAGCAAGGTGCGCTCGTCGTCCGCACGCGCTTTTCCAATCGCGATGCTTTGCTGCCTCTTGTCCTCACCGGTGCGACCGTTCTTCACGAAAGCGACAACGGCGGTGCTATCAACGTCATCGGCCATGGCAGCGAAGTGATCGCAAGTGATATCCCCGACGACCCGGACGCAATCCTCGGCGTCCTCGACAATGCAACGCATCTTCCCCCGGGAAAACACGCATGACCGCTGCCACCGAAAGCCGCGCCGCCGAAGCCCGGCAGTTTCTCCGCCAGAACCTCGATCCCAGCGACGGCGTCTGCGTGACGAGTAGTTTTCAGGCTGAGGACGTCGTCCTGCTGCACATGGTGCGCGAGATTCTCCCGGGGGTACCGGTCCTCTTCCTTGAGACCGGCTACCACTTCCCGGAGACACTGCAGTATCGCGATCGCATCGCCGTTGCGTGGGACCTAAATCTCAATAACATCGTCCCTCAGCAAACCGTCGCCGAACAGGAATCGCAGTTTGGCATGCTCCATCAAACGGCTCCTGATCGCTGCTGCGCGCTGCGCAAGGTGGGGCCGCTTTTCGACGCGCTGGACTCTTACCAGGTGTGGGTCACGGGGCTCCGCCGCCAGCAATCCAAGTCGCGCGCCAATCTTCAGCTCGAGGAGCCCTTCAAGCTTCCCAGCGGAACTCAGATTCGCAAACTGAATCCACTCGCCGACTGGTCCACGCGCGATGTGTGGGACTACGCCGCGGCTCACTCTATTCCGCTGCTTCCGCTCTACGACCTCGGCTACACCAGCATCGGCTGCGCGCCCTGTACCAGCCTTCCTTCCGATCCCAACGATCCTCGTTCGGGCCGCTGGTTCGGACACAAGCTCGAATGCGGCATCCACCTTCAGGATTCGTAGGCGCATGGATATGCTGATCGGCTTCGTCATCGCAGTGATGATCGCCCTTACCGGCGTGGGCGCAGGAACGATGACTGCCCCGGTGCTGATCCTTTTCCTCCACGTGCCGGTCCCCATTGCCGTTGGCACGGCGCTGGCCTACTCCGCGGCGGTCAAGCTTCTTGTGGTTCCCGTGCAGATAATTCGTGGCCAGGTGGATTGGCGCACCCTCGGACTTATGCTGCTCACGGGTATTCCGGGAGTCGTGCTGGGCACGCTTTTATTTCGCCACGCGGTGGACCTGCAGAGCGACAAGGTCTGGCTCTATCTCGCGCTCGGCAGCATGATCGCGTTCTCCTCCGCGTGGCACATCTACCGCCACTTCCGTCCCGCAAAAATCAGCAACGATCGTCCACAGCGACCGGCGTGGCTCGCCGCGACGATGCTCCCGGTCGGCGCAGAGGTCGGTTTCTCGTCATCGGGCGCCGGTGCCCTGGGCACCATCGCTCTGCTCAGTCTCACTCGCCTTGAAACAACGCAGGTCGTCGGTACCGATCTCGCTTTTGGACTCTGCCTCTCTCTCGTCGGTGGCGGACTTCATCTCGCAGCGGGAGGTTTCGACGCCAGTCTCCTGATGCGCCTCGTAGCCGGCGGTCTGCTCGGCGCCATCGCAGGCAGCACCCTCGCCCCGAGGATTCCCGCGCGCGCCATGCGCCTGGCTCTTTCCCTTTGGCTGCTCGCCATCGGCATTCAGTTGTGCTGGCAGGCCAGCGCTCTGGCAGGCAGTTAGAGTGGCTCGCGGCCCTTACCGTCCGTCCTTCAGCCGGGTAGCCAGCCGATCCGGCAGACCCGCCCGGACAATGCGCTCCTGTGCTTCTTTCAGGTTGTACGGAACCCGGTACCAAGTCAGGAGCATCCTCGCGTCGTCGTAGAGCGCAAAGGCCGCGCGCCAGTCGCCGTCGCGGGGCTGCCCCACCGATCCGGGATTGAGCAGATATCGCGCCCCCTCGCGAAGCTCCAGCTCGAACTCGTCGGCTTCGAGTTGAACTCCGTGGCCTCCCTGGTGCGAGCGATGGAGCTCGTACCCCGGAGTCAGCCTGAACCATTCATCGCCGTTGGTGGCAAAGCCGCCCTGCACGTGCGTGTGACCGAAAAATGTAATGCGCGCATCGGTCGCCTGCAAAGCGGGCCATGCATCGCGAACCGTCAGCACATAATCGTCCTCATCCACAGGCGATCCGTGTACACACCGCACGTACGGCCCATCCGGCGCAATTGGGCCCACGGCCATATGCCGCAGCCAATCGCGATGCTCACCCGTCAGCACGCATTCGGTCCACCGCGCCGCCCGCTGCGCCACCGGATTGAACTCCTCGATCCCGTCCAGTCCGCTGCAAACACGGTCGTGGTTGCCGCGGACAAACACGTTCCCCAGCCGCCGCGTCTCTTCGATCACCTCATTGGGATTCGCGCCATAGCCCACCACATCGCCCAGGTTCCACACCACATCGTGTGCAGGGGCGGCCGCCATCACCGCTTCGAGAGCTTCCATGTTGGAGTGGATATCGGAAAGGAGCAGCGCGCGCATAAAACGATCCCAGCGGATTCCGCGGCCGTCCGAAGGGAATTCGATGCCCCACTTCTGACATCGTTGGCGGACAGGGCCGCTTACCACTCTATTAGATGGCGCCCACGCTTGTCGCGCACTTTGTCACCAGCCGTTGCGCACGTTACACCCGCGCCCAATGGCCGGGAGCGGCTTCTCGCAGGGGAATTTCGGCGGCCTGGCTGTCTTTTCCGGCGCTGCCGGGCGCCAGCTGCGCAAGACGTTGCTGGAGATCGGTCCGCATCGTAGGCACCGCACCCAGCAGGCTCCGCGTGTATTCGTGCAGCGGTTCGCTGAAGATCGCCGCCCGCGAAGCCTGCTCCAGCAGTAGGCCCTGCCGCATCACCGCGACCCGGTCCGCTACCTGAGAAACCACGGCCAGATCATGTGAGATGAACAGCATCGCCAGCCCGAACCGCTCCCGCAGGTCGGCCAGCAGTTCCAGAATCTGGGCCTGCACCGTCACGTCCAGCGCCGTCGTTGGTTCGTCTGCAATCAGCAGTCGCGGCCGGTTCGCAATCGCCATCGCAATGAGAATCCGTTGTCGCTGTCCGCCTGAAAATTGGTGCGGATAGTCCCTGTATCGCACAGCTGGATCCGGCAGAGCCACCGCCAGCATCGCCTCCAGCGCCTTCTCACGCACCTGCATTCGCGACAACCCGCGCTGATGCACGCGCACTGCCTCGGCAACCTGCTCCCCTACCGGCAGCACCGGATTCAGTGCCGTCATCGGCTCCTGGAAGATCATCGCAATCTCGCGGCCGCGCAGCTGGCGCATCTCTTCAGGATCGAGCGCCAACAACTCACACCCATCGAACGCGATACGCCCCTCAACCGTGGCTGCCGCATCCAGCAGTCGCAGAATGGCGAGCGCTGTGACCGATTTCCCCGAGCCCGATTCGCCCACCAGCCCCAGCGACTCGCCCGGCGCAATCTCCAGCGACAGCCCGCGCACTGCCTGCGTCTGGCCGAACCGAATTGTCAGGTTGTCAATCGTCAGCAGTGCCACAGCGCCATCCTGGTGGAGCCAAATGCGCAGAAAGCGACACAACCAAAGCAAAAGGGAGCAGACTCCTCTGCCCCCTCTCTGCCGATCGAAAACTTGTTGGACCCGGGCCTACTTCTTCGGCGGAGCGATCGCATCCTTCGCCGACTTCGCGACGCGGAACTTCACCACCGTCTTCGCTTTGATCTTGATCTGCTCGCCCGTCTGCGGATTGCGGCCCATGCGCGCCTTCCGCTCTGCCTTCACCAGCCGGCCCAGTCCGGGAATTACAAAGACACCGCTCTTTTTCGTCTCCTTGACCGCCGTATCCGCCAGCAGATCCAGAAACGCCGCCGACTGCTTATTCGTGAGTTCCAGCTTCTCCGCCAATTGGCGAACCAGCGCGGTCTTGGTCATTGTTGCTGCCATCGAGTCTTCCTCCTTGTTTTTTCTTCGAGGTCGCCGGAGTAACTTCGCTCCCAACCTGTGCCGAAGCCAGTATTGATGCGGCTCCGAAAGAACCTGCCGCCGTTTACCTTGCGGCTTTCAGAAACGTTTGTCAATGGGAAAACCTGTGTTTCCACAGGTTTTTTGCGGTTTTTCCTGGTTTTTGTCTGGAAAAGGCCGATTTTGCCCGGTTTTGGGCACCCGAAGCGTCTCCAGATCGCGATTCACGCGCCTCCCAGGCACTCCATCTCTCGCACGCTGTCTTGCCGTGCAGTCTATTCCTTTCGCGCGAGGCGCGCCAATGCGCACTATGCGTGCAACCGTCCGCCGGCCCACGCCGGCCGCGGCCGTTCGGCTCGCACCAGCGGAGCGTTCAGAAAATCCACCAGCGGCGCAGCCAACCGGAACCGTTTTTCGATCTCCTCCGCCAGTCCTGCCTGCAGCGCCGTCTCCGCGAGCAGATGCGCGGTCACGCCCCACTGCCTCCACTTGATCCACTCCATCGCCGGATGCTCCGCCGGAAATCCCTTCGGCGGTCGCGCCAGAGCCATTGGATCGTGCACCTGAAATACACGCAGCAGATTCTTGTCCTCGATCAGCTTCTTCCACTCCGCGTGATGCTCCATCAGCCTTCGCCGAATCGCCAGCAGCTGGTTTTTCTCCGGCATGTACACACCGGCCGCGATCACAAACTCCTCCGCGCCCACGTGCATGTAGTAACCTCCGCCGGAGGTCTTCTCCAGACCGTTGCGAGCCCACCACGCGCCCAGATGCGTTTTGTAAGGCGATTTGTCGGAGGAGAATCGTGTGTCCCGGTAAATGCGGAACATGCACTTTGCCGCGAGCCGCATGTGCGCCGGTGCATACTCGGCCATCCCGCCGGTCAGCCGCTCGATCAGCGCCAGCATCGGCGCCTTCAGTTTCTCTTCGTAGACCGCGCGCCGTGCCTCAAACCACTCGCGCTTATTATTCCGCTTCAGGCCGCGCAGAAACCGCAGCGCCTCTGCATCGAAATACGCTTGCTTCGCCACTCGCTCATTCTATCGGCCCGCGGCTGTGGATTGACCGCGAGTGGTATTGCATCCGGCTGGCAAAAAACATCACACTGGAGCCATGCACAGCAGGCTTTCTCTGGTCCTTGCGATCCTCGCTCTCGCAGCCGCCGGCGTTTTCCTCGCCTCAGCTCAGTCCTCCGGGCATCAGATCACCCAGCGCCAGGCACACCAGATCGCGGTCCTTGTCGCTCGCCATGACGACATCGATCTTTCCGACACGCACATCGAGCTCAACAGCATGGACCTCGGCCGCGACTTCGCCCCCGGCTTCTACAGCTTCATCCTCATTCGCGAGAGCACCTCGCCCGGCCCCGATGAGACGCTCCGCCGCTATGCCATCAGCCGCCGCACGGGCGACGTTTGGGAAATGAACCTCTGCACGCATTACGACTTCCCCGAGCTGACCCATCTGCAGCGCTCATTCTCGGGCCGCGCTGGCACAGACGCCGCCGAGCTTTCGGCCCAGAGCAAGCGTCTCGGCTGCTCAAAGCAGGAATTTGGTCCGGCATCTTAAGAGATGCTATCCCGCAACACCTGGCGAGCCGATCTGGCGAACCACCCGCCACGCATAGTGGAAACCGGAGAGCAGGGTCAGAATCACTGTAGCGGTGAGAGCCCACGAGCGCAGGAGCAGCACCCACTCCGGCTGATAAAACTCAGCGAGCATCACGGCAGCGACTGCAATAATCTGAGCCACCGTGTTCGCCTTCCCGACCAGGCTCGGTCTGAAGTTGCGAATCGAAGTCGTCGCATACAGAATCGCCGCCACCACCAGAATCCCGAGATCTCGTGCGAATACCAGCACCGTCACCCGTCGCGAGATGAGCGCCTCGTGGTGCAGCACCAGGAACAGCGTGCTCAGCAGCAGCTTGTCCACCACGGGATCCAGGTATTGCCCCAGCAGCGTCCGCTGGTGCAGCAATCGCGCCAGCAACCCGTCCAGCGCATCCGTGATTCCGGCCAGAACGAACAGGAAAAAGGCCAGTTCAAAGCGACTGTCAAGAACCGCCAGAACCAGAAACGGCACCATGCACAGCCGGAGAAAGGTCAACAGATTTGGGGTCGCCCGGAGATCGTTCATCGCATCGTTTGCCGTGCCGACGCATCCACCTCAAGCAGCGGCGGCCCAGTGGAGGAAGGATTCATAGTATCGCAGAGGCTGTAAATTGCCCACGCCTGGAAGAACTGCGATCCGCTCGACGGACGAACGCAAGCGCGCACGAAGTCCAGTCGGGCCGTCTCGGCGGCGGCGCCACGCCACCCCGCACTTTTGTTATCATGGGCGAAGGCAATTCAGCCTCGCGTAGGCGCGTAGCTCAGTTGGTTAGAGCGCTACCTTGACACGGTAGAGGTCAGGAGTTCGAGTCTCCTCGTGCCTACCAAATTTTTCAATCAGATAGGCGCTAGCGGACCACTCTCGCGTCGTTTCCCATTCCGCTTTTCGTTCCGCTAGTGAACTCCGCCGAACCCGAGGGCGTCGAGGAACTGCCCTTGGGCTGCCAGCTTGTTGGCATCTACGGCATGGCTGTAGATCCCGAGCGTCGTTCTCGGGTTGCTGTGGCGGAGCATCGATGAGACGGTTTTCAGATCGATGCCTTCCGACACCAGCCACGTCGCGAGGCTGTGGCGCAGGTTGTGCCAGCCCCATCGCCGGATCGGATTTCCGGCGTGGTCGCGATAACGAATGCGAACTTCTCCCCTCTCGTTCCGTTCTTCGACGGAATCGAAGACGCCCGCCTTTACTGCCGCTGGGTACAAATAGGTCTGGCTCGCGATGCTGCCACACCGGGGTTTGAGGCCCTTGAGCTTGAACGAGGCGAACACCCAGTTGGACAGCGCCGCATAGGGGGTTTGCCCATGCCACCGTCTGAGAAATGCAGCAAGGACCGGGTGCATGACGACCGGTGCCTTCCGATGGAGGTTCTTGCAATCGGATATCTCCTCCACCCAGCTCCGGCGGACAACAATCCGATTGCGCTGGTACTCCACGTCTGCCCACTGCAGTCCCAGGGCTTCGCTGATACTCAGCCCTGTCGCTGCGATGACCAGCGCCAGGATGAACTCCGGCTCCTCCAGCTGCCGTAGGATTTCGAGAGTCTCCTCAGGAGTGCAGGTGATTGCCTCGTAATCAGACGATGCTTCGCAGTCGATATCCTTAAAGGGGTCGAATTGATCTGGGAGAAGATTCTCCTTTCTCCCAAATTTGAACACCCCTTTCATCGCCTGCTGAACCTTGCTGATGGTGGTCCAGGCAAGCCGCCGTTCCTCGTGCAAGTGGATTAACCACTCCTCCAGCAGCTTTGCACCGATGTCGCGAACACGAAGCTTATCCCAGCGAGGCACACAGTAGGCGGCCAGATTGTGGCAAAGCACCGAGACCGTCCCGCTGGCCTTCTTCCGAGACAACTTCTTTTTCTCAATCGCCCCCGAAGCGAGGTACAGCTCGACAAGTTCGCCGAAGGTCAGTTCCGGAATGGGATTGTCAAAGAGCGCGGCGAGCCCGAGCCTCCCTACCTCTTCCCACCTGCTGGCGATATCCGGGAACTGCGATACGAGTCCGAGCTTGTGGAGCCTCTCCTTGCGTGCCCCGGTTGCAGGGGCAGCGCAGTAGCGGCAGAAGTAAACGACCTCGCCTTCGGTTTGTTGTCTGGTCCTGAACCAGCCTTTGCCCCGTTTGTTAGCCATTTCGTTTCTCCGTCCTGGCTATCGCGGGACTGCCAGATCCATTGTGCCCTGGGGTTTCCCTGTCAGAACGGGCAATTTCGGAAATCCGAAACCGCCAGACAACACGTTTCCCCCGGCCGAATGGATGGGCGGGAATCACACCCGATCGTGCCCAGTCGAGAATCGTCTTCCGCTTCACCATCAGAAACTCAGCGGCGACGTCAGCGTCGACAAAGGACTCGCACGGGAACTGGCGGGGTGAGAGCGACTGTGCGTGCGTGGAGTGACGCTCCAGCGCGACCCCCTGGAGGTCAACCGACGTCGCGATCGCTGATGTCAGGCCCTGGCTCACAATGGTTAATACCCACGCCAAGGAAAATCCTGGGTAAAAAAAAGGCCACCAGCAACGCGGTGGCCTTCTCGTTTGTGACCGGCGGTGAAAAGGCATAGCCTCGGGGTCAGGGACTCAGAGTGCATGGTCCATCAGCCTCGTCTCGTCCCCGCAGTCGTCGTCGCGCTCCGGGCAGTACCGCGCGATGTGTCCCTCTGCTCCACAGCCGAAGCAGACCAGTGGCTGACGAACGCGCGGTGGAGCAGAGCGCTCGTATCCGTCGCCGGGTTCGGGCAAGCTGGCCAGCGTCAGCTCGGCGTCGCAGATGCGATGTACCTGGCGCTTGGCCTTCACCAGCAAAGTCTCCGGATGATCCGTGATGAGCGTCCGCTCCGCACCCACCGGATGCAGGCAGGAATGGAGGCACGCCTTCCCGCCATCGCCGTACTCGTAGATCCCCATGCCCTGCAGGGATGCACCCGCGTAGCGCATCAGACCGAGCTGATGGGCAGTGGCGATCCGCTGCTCCTTGAGCTT
>Ga0224555_1002951_pt1 | contig 18571 bp, 13 predicted proteins | sample 714S23034metaG_FD_180687 | JGI IMG/M metagenome (GOLD analysis project Ga0224555, IMG submission 180687) | Peat soil microbial communities from Stordalen Mire, Sweden - 717 S2 30-34 | ecosystem: Environmental > Terrestrial > Soil > Wetlands > Peat | place: Sweden: Norrbotten County, Stordalen...
GCGTCTTGCGCATCAGCGGCAGGCGTCGAGACATGATTTACCTATAGAAATTCTATACTAAAAAGTCAAAGAAAAAACACGCTTTCCCCCGGTTTTTTTTCAAATGCCAAAAATTAGGCGAGGATCAGGGAGATAAGGCGAAGGGTGGCGGAAAAATCGCATCAGCGCTGAATATTCATGAATTTCTTCACTTGAATTCCCATCTATTAGTGGTAATGTTGGCTTATGCAAGGGCGCGTACGCCTTCGCTACGCTACGGCGCGACAAGTCCGCCGCCCTGTTCTTTGACATTTTGCAGTGGGGAAAAAGGGAGCAGATCGTGCCTGCCCTGGGCCGAGGGGTGGAACGCGCGTGGATTTCACGCATCCACCCCTGCCGGTCAGGCTGCCGCCAAAACCGTCGAAAAGGGTTCGCCAAGGCGTGTCGGGGTTGCGCGTCAACACGCCTCCACAAGCTAATCGAAGCAAATCGAAGCTAATCGAACCTTCCGCTTTTTACGGAAAAGGCGGCAAAGCTGGCATCATCTGCCGCCTGACCTGATGGCGTTTGTGACGGTTGTGACGGGTATGAGCCGTCACATGTGACGGGTTGGACTTTTGCAAGTTGTTGATTATAAACACTTGTGACGGTGTGACGGCTCAAAACCCCTGCGTCCGGGCTTGTCTGGAGGGAAATGCCTAAGTTTAAACAGGAGGACGCCGAGATCGAAGTGAATCGAAGCTAAACACGCCTTGCGCTTTTTTGTAAAAGGCGGCAAATCGGGCAAACCGGTCGTCCGTTAACGATAAAAGGGACTTGCGGTGACCTAGGGTGGGGGATACCCACCCCCAAGGCTGCTTGAAAATGGTCGGGGCGGTGGGATTTGAACCCACGACCTCTTGGTCCCGGACCAAGCGCGCTACCAAGCTACGCTACGCCCCGCCCGACCTGAGATCACCAACATGCCGCCGGCGGCGCTGGATTGCAAATAGTTTCGGCAAAAGATTTGCAGTGCCCAAAATTCAATGTTGTTTGCATCGAATCGCCTTTTCAATTCAGGACTGAAATGGTAATCTTGACCTCAGAAAGCCTGTATGTGTGCCCTTGGCGAAATAGTTGAACGGTTCGCGCGTCCCCTCCAGGCGCGAGGGCTTCGGGTTTTGTGTGTGGTGCAAATCAGTTCTTCAATCATCAAGACGAAAAACTTATGAAAACTCCTGTTCCTGTCAAAAATGAACATGTCCGGCCCCTTCCTTCACGGATTTCCAGTTTCCGGCGTCGCGGGCTGCGCGCATGGATGCCGGCCTTGGCCTGCGTGATCGCGGGGCTGGCTGCCGGCAAGGCCTGGGCGCAACCGGTTTTTTCCCTGCCGTTCTACGAGCCGTTTCCCAGTGCCTTGGTGTCAACACTTTACACCAACCAAACCATCACTGTCGGGTGCGCCAACAGTGAGGAACTGGGCACGGCCGGTACCCCGGCCAATGGAGCGGCCTACACTTCTTCGGGAGTCTGGACCTTGGGTAATTCGGCCAACAGCAGTTCATGTTCGAGGGTTTATACAACCAACAACCAGTCGGGGTTGGAATATCCGGGCCTGACCAACGTGGATGCCGTTTATCAAACGGGCTTGCTTGGTTATCGCAATAGCGCCAGTTCAACCAAGAACCGGGCCGTCCAGTTGAGTATCCCCGCCAGTTCCAGCAGCGCCCCGATGTCCCTTTATGCCTCGGTTCTGTTCAGCATCGAGACCAACAAATACAACAATGCCAACGGCTTCGTTCCCTTTTTTGGGTTGACCACCAATACCACGACGGGCAGCTCTTCCGTCTATCAGGCTGGGGCCGTTATTTATTTGAATAACTCGCTCCAGTTGCAGATTTCCAAGGGTTTGAACGCGCCGCTGACCAATACAACCGGCGCACTGACGCCCGGCAACACCTATTTGCTGGTATTGCGTTACAAATACATTCCCGGCAGCAGCGATGAAGTGGATTTGTGGGTGGATCCGACCTCCCTGGGCAGCGATGCGGTGGTGCCGCCCCCGACGATTTCCGCCACCAACAATGCCAACCTTTCTTCCAATTTCTTTGGCGCCGTGGCCATCTTCCTGGCCTCGGGTCCGCCGTTGATCTATATGGATGAAATCCGCGTCGCCACCAATTGGGGCGGCGTCACGCCCAACACGCCGCCGCCGGGCAACCTTTACACCGTCACGGGAGGCGGCGTCGGCTGCGGGACCACCGGTTTCGACGTCGCCCTCAGCGGGGCGGATGACAATGTCACTTATTTTCTCTACACCAACGGCATTCCGACCGGCCTGAGCATCAACGGCCCCTCCACCGACTTCGGGCCGCAAACCGCTCCGGCGCTTTATACGGTGCTGGGCAGCAATACGCTCAACACCAATGTGGGCTGGATGAGCGGCGGCGTCTCGGTGTCCCTGCTCTCGGCGCCCGCGATCACGGCGCAGCCCTTGCCTCTGACGCTGCCCTCGGGCGAGTTGGGCTGTTTCACGGTGGATTCCACCGGTGGCGGCGAAACTTTCCAGTGGTATAGGGGCGGAGTCGCTTTGACCAACGGCAACGAGTTTTCGGGCGCGCAAACTTCCAATCTCGTTATATTCCCGGTGACGTCGCAGGACGTGGCTGCCGCGGCCAGCGGTTACTATGTGATCCTGAGCAACCAATGCGGCACAAGCGCGACAATTTCAAAAACCAACGCTCTTGCGCTGGGCAGCCCGGCCAGCTTGATTTGGTCTGGCGACGGCAATTCAAATTTTTGGGATGTGGACATTTCGACCAATTGGAACGACAACGCTGCTTTCTTCCATTACGGAGATAATGTGACGTTTGACGACACGTCGTCCAACCCGAAAGTGACGCTGAACAACAGTTTTCTCAGTCCCTCGACCATTACGGTTAATGGCAGCGGCAATGCCTATGTTTTTAGCGGCCCCGGCGGCTTGGCCGGAAGCGGCAGCATTGTCATGAACAGTTCCGCCACGCTGGCCCTGGAGACGCCCAATTCGATGAGTGGCGGCCTGACCATCAGCAATGGCCAGGTCACATTCAACGGCCAGTCCACCCTCGGCCCAGGCCCCATTACGTTGGCGGGAGGGGAATTGACCTCGGCCAACATTGGCTTGATCACGATCACCAATCCGATCACCGTGACGGGTAGCAACAGCGCCATCTCCACGAGCGATACCGGGGGGCAGCCTCTGGTGATTACCAACACAATCACCGGCGTCTCCGGCGATCTGACCTTTCTCAACACCGCCAATAAGAACGGCCAGCCGACCATTTATTTGGGGGCTCCCTTCACTTTTAGCCTGCCGGTCACGTTGAACGCCGGCACCGCCGGCCTCGGCATATTGGTGTCGGCCTCGAATAAAGTCGGCAGCCAGGTTTGGAACAACTGGATCACCGGCGGGGGCGAATTGCAGCGCGATGGCGCGGGCGGCACCACTCTTCTTAACGACACCAACAATTATTCCGGCGACAGCTCAGGCGAAAACTCCGAGAGCATCGTCATCGGCACCTTGCTGACGGACGGTCTGATCGGGGTGGGCGCCAACTCCACCAACGACGCAAACGGGTACCTGATCGGCGCGCTCGGCTCGGCGGCTCTGGGGATTGACACCCGCGGCACGGGCACTCCGCAGTTGTTCGCCTACGGCGGCGCCCGCGTGATTTCCAACGAGGTCACCTGGTTCAGCAACGTGATAGGCCCCACGTGGGTCATTAACGGCACCAACGAACTGACCTTGGGCGGGGAAATTGACCTGAACGAAACCAACCGCGCCATTGACGTGTCCAACACCGCGCCGACCATCATATCCGGCTTCATTTCCGACAACGGCTATGACTGCGGCTTGACCATCAGCGGCCTCGGCGCGCTGTATTTGGACGGCGCCAATACTTATACCGGCGGCACCACCAACACCGGAGGGTTGCTGGCAGGGGCTGGTTCGGTGGCCGGACCCGTGGTGGTGGGCAGTAGTTCGAGCCTTGGCGGGGGCGACCCATCGGGCATCGGGACGTTCACCATTGACGGCAGTCTCACGCTCGGCGGAAACGTCTTTGCCCGGCTGAACAAGTCGCGCGCACAGTCCAACGACATCATCAGTGTGACCGGCGGGCTGACCAACACGGGGACGGGAGTGGTCACCGTGACCAACCTCGGCCCGGCGCTGGCGGTGGGGAACAAATTCACCTTGTTTAACGGCCCCTTGGTGAACGGCGGGGCGCTGACGATCACGGGCGGAGGAATGAATTGGAGCAATAATCTGGCTTTGGACGGCAGCATCAGCGCCGTTTCCATCGTCGTCGTGCAACCTTCGGCGCCTGCCATTGCGTCGGCCTCCTTGAGCGGCGGCAATCTGATCATCAGCGGCACCAACGGCACGTCGGGGTTGACCTATTACGTCCTGTCTTCGAGCAACCTGGCGCTGCCGCTGACGAATTGGACGGTGGTTTCGACCAACGTCTTCGGAACCGGCAGCAGCTTCTCGGTGACCAATGCCGTTGGCGCCGGGCCGGGTTATTTTGTCTTGAAAGTGACGCCTTAAGGAAGGCGCGGCGTATTTGTTGAGCGTGGCGCAGATTTCCAAGTCTGCGCTACGCGGCATCGGCATGTCCGATGCCCAAACAAAGGACTGTTGCGCCCAACGACCGCTGTGGGGCAACGCCTTGCGAGGATGGCGACCCCTGGAAAGGGTTCCATCCATTAAAAGCCGTGAAAGGGAATTATCGTGCCTTGGCGGACTTGGCTTTGGCTTTGCTTTTGGCTTCCGAGGCCAGCCGGTAGGTCAAGGTCTTGTTGCGGCGGATCGAGCCGGAGTACTTGCGCGCCCATTCGCGATTGGCCACGGCGTGTTTCAAGCAATGCCAGGCCGTGACCCTGGGTTCGCCGCATATAACGCAGCGCCCTTCCTTGGCCCGGCGAAGCTGCCATTTTTGCTGGCGCGAGATGGGCAGGGCCGTGAATTCGTCCACGATTTTCTTGCGCGTATATTCCTTCTGTTTTTTCTTTTGTGCTTTTTTCATAGCTTGACAGTAAAGTTAGGCCCCGTTTTCCCGTCCAGTGCCTGCGTCCAATTTGTTGTTCAAGGACAGGTAAAATAGGGCGGCCCGTGGAAAAAGAAAAGAAGAAAATGGCCCTGTCGCAAAGAATTTTTTAGCGCCCCCGGACGGTCCCCTGCCGCCCTGGTCTCAAGCGGGCGGGTTTGCATCTCCGGTTCTACTGCCGGAATTCCTTCCATTCCGGTTCGTTGGCGAAAATCCAGCGGTAGTAGTCGGCGGCTTGCAGCTTGCCGGCGGCGGCTTCGTCCACCACCACCGTGCAGCGGGGGTGCAGTTGCAGGGCGGTGGCGGAAATCATGGAGGTAATGGGGCCTTCCACGGCTTTGGCGATGACGTCGGCTTTGGTCGGGCCGGTGGCCAGCAGCAGGCACCGGCCGCATTCCAGAATGGTGCCCACCCCCATGGTGATGGCGTGGCGCGGGACATTGGCGGCGCCGCCGAAAAAAGCGGCGTTTTGCTGGATGGTCAACGGAGTGAGCGCCTTGACGCGGGTGCGGGACAGCAAGGCGGACAACGGCTCGTTAAAACCGATGTGCCCTGCCTGGCCAAGGCCCAGCAATTGCAGGTCAATCCCGCCGCAACGCTTGATTTTTTGTTCGTATTCGAGGGATTCGGCGTCCAGGTTGGCCGCCAGGCCGTTGGGCAGATGGGTGTTGCGCCGGTCCACGTTGACCTGGCTGAAGAGACGCTGGGTCATGTAGTAGCGGTAGGAGCGCGGATCGTCCGGAGCCAGGCCGACGTATTCATCCAGATTGAAAGTGCGGCAGAGGGAAAAATCCAGGCCCTCCTCCCGGTGCATGCGCACCAGGATGCGATACACCGACTCCATCGTCCGCCCGGTGGCCAGACCGAGCACCAGCGCCGGGTTGGCCCTCAATTCCCGCGCGATGATGCGCGCCACCAACTGCGCGGCGCTATCCTGGTCAGGACGTATGATGGCTTCCACAGCGGCACACTCTCTCTATCAACCGGGATATTCCTTGGCATTTTCGGGCAGGGAGAAAAGAACCTTGCGCGCAGGCATTTTTTCTCTCAGGGCCGCGATTTCATCCATGCCCGTGGTCAGCGGCAAGGCGATCTGGCCGCCTTCAAGGACCGACCGGCACATAGCCATCATGATTTCAAAACCTTCCCAGGCGACGTTGAAATTGCAGGCGTGGACTTTCTTGTCGTCGTCCAGCCAGTCGGCCATTTCCTGCACGTAGGGGGGCATGTCGAGGTCGTAGTTCATGGAGCCGCCGCCGCCGGAAGAGCCGGTTTTGGTCACGGCCCGCCAGCCGCCGCCGGTCATGACCTCGGCAAAACCGTCGGCGCCCTGGGCGCCGATGCGGCACTTGCGCCACCAATAGGGAACTTCCGGCACGTCCGGGGCGCCCGCCCCGCATTCCAGGACGCCATGCACGCCATTGGAGAAATGAATGAAGCCGGCGATGTAATCCGGCGAAGGATGGGAATCGGCCAGCTTGCCGCGTCCGGCGGCTTGGGCCATGACCCATTGCGCCTTGGCCCCGGGATTGTACCAGAGCGTGTAATCCACCAAATGGCTGAGCATGTGCATCATCCAGCCGGTGGCGGTGCCATAGACGGTATGAACCCGCCCCAGCGCGCCGCTGGCGATGATGTCATGCACTTTCCGGTAATGTTCGCCATAACGATGCTGATGGCTCACGACGGCCTTGACCTTGGCGGCCTCCAGCATGTTCTTGATTTTCAGCCCTTCGGCGCTGGTGAGCGCGACGGGTTTTTCGAAGGCGATCAATTTTGCGCCGCTTTCGATGCCGACTTGCACCAACTCCGAGCGCAGGTTGGGCAGGGTGCAGAAACAGAAGATGTCCGGCTTGACTTCACGAGCCAGCGCGCGGGCCTCGGTGCTGATTTTGGGATGGCCCAATTTGGGCGCGGCGGCTTCGAGGCGGCCTTTGTCAATGTCGCAAATGCCGGCGACCTCGAAGCGTTTATTGGCGTGAAAAGCGGTGGCGTGATGCAGCCCGCGCTTGCCCATGCCGACAACGATGACTTTGTAACGGTTCATGGTCTGGAATTACTGCGCCTTATCCCACTGCAGGACTTTTTCGATGACGTAATCGGATTCGCCGCTGGTCAATTCGGGGAACATCGGCAGCGAGACGCACGCGGCGGCGTTGTACTCGGCATTGGCCAGCGAACCGGCGATGCGCGCCGGCTTGCCCCACGAATACCCGGCCTGCTGATGAATCGCGATGGAATAATGGGTCTTGGCGTCAATACCGGCGCCATTGAGATGCTTCGATAAACTGTCCCGCTTGGCCGGGTTCTTGGTTTCGACCACGTAGAGATGAAATACGTGGCGGCCGCCCGGCGTCTCGTACGGCAGCGTCAGGTTCTTGGCCCCCTTCAGCCCGGCTGTGTAGCGCGCGGCCGCCGTGCGCCGCAGGTCGTTCCAGGCGTCAATGTGTTTGAGTTTGGCGCTGAGGATGGCGGCGTGGATGTCATCGAGCCGGCTGTTGAAGCCGTAGCTGTGGACGTTGCGGGCGTTGGAACCGTGATTGCGCAACTGGCGCACGCGGGCGTCGAGATTGGAATTATTGGTCACAATCGCGCCGCCGTCGCCGAAGGTGCCGAGGTTTTTCTGGATGATGAAGCTGGTGGCGGTGGCGTCGCTCAATTGCGCGATCTTGAAGCCGTTGCCATGAGCGCCGATGGCTTGGGCGTTGTCCTCGATCACCAGCAGTTTGTGTTGGTCGGCGATTTTGCGGATGGCCTTCATGTCGGCGCATTGGCCGTAAAGGTGGACGGGAACGATGGCCTTGGTCTTGGGCGTGATGGCCGCCTCGATTTTGGCCGGGTCAATGCACTTGGTCTTGGGGTCGCAATCCACCAGCACGGCGGTGGCGCCGGCGATCCAGATGGCTTCGGCGGTGGCGAAAAAGGTGTTGGCGTTGGTGATGCACTCGTCGCCGGGGCCGACGCCCAGGCCCATCAGCGCCAGCCAGATCGCGTCGGTGCCGTTGCCGACCCCGATGGCGTGCTTGGTGCCGCTGTAGGTGGCGAACTCCCCTTCGAACCGTTTGAGCATCGGACCGAGGACGAATTGGCCGCTTTGAATGACTTCATGGATGTTGGCATCAATCTCGTTCTTGATGTTATTATATTGGCGAACGTGCCCGTAAAATTCAACTTTCATAAGCCGAGCTTACGAAGCCGGCTCCGGCATGGCAAGGGATTTTTTAAGTTTGAGGATTATTGATGGAATGGCAGTTCCACGACTTGCGCCGGGATGTCGCCGCCGGGCGTCCGCACCGTCAGTGCCGTCCCCGTCCGGCCGGCCTCGCGCCGGACGTAACCCAGCGCGACAACCGCCTGCAACGCCGGAGACCAAACGGCGCTGGTGACGCCGCCCACCTCCTTTTGATCGAGAAAAAGTTTGGAACCTTTTGCCGGCGCCTCCTTGCCGTCGCCGGCAAGCCTGAGCCCGCGCAACGACTTGGCCACCTGCCCGTAAGTCCGAATGCGCGCAATGACCTCCTGGCCGATGTAGCACCCCTTGGCATAACTAATGGCGCGCGCGTCCAAAGCCTCCGGCGCGAGATTTGTCTCGTCCATGTCCGCGCCGAAACGGGGCAGGCCGTCCTCGATGCGCGCCGTTTCCAGGGCCTGCCAGCCGCACAGCCGCCCGCCCCGCGCCAGCAACCGCGCGACCGCCTCCTTCATGGCGCCGGCGGGCACGAACAAATCCACTCCCTTGCTTCGCAGCCTGGGCGGCGCCGCCACGTAAATTTCTCCCAGCGCCTCTTCCTCCACCCTGGCCACCTCCATCGCGCTGGGCGGAATGACGATACGCGGTGAAAGGCTCGCCACGACCTCCGCCGCCTTGGGGCCTTGCACGCTCAACAAGCCGCAAGCAGACGCGGCGTCTATCACCTGCACATCCTCGGCGACGATGAATTTTTCCAGCCGTTGCGCCACCGGCCCGGACAGGCCCGGCTCGAAATCGAGCAGCATTTCATTTTCGAGACGGTAGATATTGAGGTCGCTGTGCAATTTGCCCTTGGCGGAAACCAGCGCGGCGTAGCAGCCCTGGCCGATGTGGAGGTCTTTGACATTATTGGTGACCTGGCCGTTGAGGAAGCGTTGGGCATCCGCTCCCAGCACGCACAAGCGTCCGCGATAGCTCAAATCCAGCACGCCGGCCCCCTGGCGCAGCGCCGCGTATTCGGCCAGCGAATCGCCATAATGCGCGGCCACTTCCTGGCCGTTGACCTCGGCAAAAACCGCCCCGGCGGCCTGATGAAATTCATGCAATGGGAGCGGCGTCATAAAACAACTTCGGCCTATGATATACGCTGGAACGGCGGCGGCTTTCAACAATAAACCCCACGAATGCCATTGCCAATCCGCCCCCTTTTGGCGTACACCGGTGGGGAAGAATGAAATCAATGACCGGCTATGGGCGGGGGGAATGCTCCCAGCGCGGATTCAAAGTGACGGTGGAGGTCAGCTCGGTCAACCGCAAACAGACCGAAATCGCCGTCAATTTGCCCCGCGTTTTGGAGGTGCTCGAAGCGCAACTGCGCGATGAAATTAACCGCCGCGTGGCGCGCGGACGATTGACGGTTCGCGTCTCCGTCCACGCCGCCACGGGCGCCGCCGGCAAAACGCTCATCAACGCCGCCCTGGCCAGGACCTACGCCAAGGAACTTCGCGCCCTGGCCAAGTCGCTCCATCTGGCCGAGGTCGTCACGCTGGATTTGCTGACGCGCGCGCCGGGAGTGATGCAACCGGCGGAGGAAATCACGCCGGCGGAGGAGCTTTGGCCGGCGATTTCCAAGGCCTTGCAAACCGCGCTGGACGTGCTGCTCAAAATGCGCGAACGCGAAGGCGCCTGGCTGGCCAGGGATTTGGTCGCGCGCGCGGGCCGCCTTCGCGCCGGCGTGCGCCGGGTGCGGGGGCTGGCCCCGCGCGCGGCGGAACAATATCGGACCCAGTTGCTGGCCCGCATCCAGGCCGCCGGCCTGGCCACCCCCGCCGTGGAAGACGAGCGCCTGCTCAAGGAGATTTTCTATTTCGCCGACCGCTCCGATATTTCGGAGGAATTGACGCGGCTGGAAAGCCATTTCCAGCAGTTCGACGATTGCGTCAAGTCGAAGGAACCGGTCGGACGCACGCTCGATTTCCTGGCCCAGGAAATGAACCGGGAAGTCAACACCCTCGGCGCCAAAGCCAATGACAGCGCCATCTCCCGCGAGGTCGTGTTTTTGAAGGCGGAACTGGAGAAATTCCGCGAACAGGTGCAAAATCTCGAATGAGACCCGACCCGCCACCCCCGCCGACCGCGGCTGGCACGCCGTTGCTCATTGTGATTTCCGCCCCTTCCGGCGGCGGCAAGACCACGCTTTGCCAGCAACTGCTGGCGCGCCACCCGGAAATGACCCGCGCCATCACCTGCACCACCCGCCCGCCGCGCGCCGGGGAGGTCAACGGGCGCGACTACTATTTCATGAATCAAGAGGAGTTTTCGCGCCGGGTCGAGGCCGGGTCGTTTTTGGAGCACGCCCGTGTGTTTGACCAGAGTTACGGCACGCCCAAGCCCGAGGTGCTGGACAAACTGCGCCAGGGCCGGGACGTGCTGCTGAACATTGACGTGCAGGGCGCCGCCACCGTCTGCTCCCGCGCGGCGGCCGACGCCGATTTGCGGCACGCGCTGGTGACGGTCTTTCTGGCGCCGGCCAAGTTGCGCGAATTGGAGACGCGCCTGCGCCGCCGGGGCACCGACGGCCCCGCGCAATTGGAAAAGCGCCTGAGCGTGGCGCGGCACGAGATCGGGCAATGGCCGAATTTCCAGTATTTGATCCTTAGCACGACCATTGCCGAGGACCTGCGCCGCATGGAAGCCATTATCGAGGCCGAGCGCATGCGCGTGGGCCGCGCCAAGTTCACCGTCGGCGACTGAGTTGAAGCATCCGCCATGAAAGAATTTGCCGTCATCACGGTCATTGGCCGCGACAAAACCGGGGTTGTCGCGCGCGTGACCAATTTCCTTTTCGAGCAACACGCCAATATCGAGGCGCTGGAGGAACAGGTCACGCGGGGCCAATTCAGCATGACCCTGCAGGCTTCCTGGACGGCGGGCATGGCCAGCAAGGCCGCCTTGAACGCGGGGCTTGAATTTTTGGCCGGGGCCTTGGGCATGGATATTAAAGCGCGCTGGACCGATCCGGGCCGCCGCCAGCGCATGGCCGTCATGGTCACGGGCGAACCGCATTGCGCGCTGGCGCTGTTGCAGGCGGTGCAAAACGGACGCCTCAAGGCCGAGCCGGCCCTCATGCTGTCCAACCGGCGCGACCTGCAGCCGCTGGCGCGGCAATTCAACATTCCCTTCACTCACATCCCGTGGAACGATCGCGCGCTGGCGGAGAAGCGCGCCTTGCGGCACTTGGAGGAGGCGGGGGCCGATTTCGTGGTGCTGGCGCGTTTCATGAAGATTCTCTCGCCCAATTTTGTCTGGCGTTACAAAAACAAGATCATCAACATCCACCCCTCGCTTCTGCCCAGTTTTCCCGGCCCGCAGGCATACCGGCAGGCTTACGAGTACGGGGTGAAAATCATCGGCGTGACCTCTCATTTCGTGAGCATGAGGCTGGACGAGGGGCCGATCATCGCCCAAGCCAGCGCCCCCATTCCGGCCAACGCCAGCCTCAAACAAATTGTCGCCACCGGGCAGAAATTGGAATCGGCCGTGCTGGTCAAGGCGGTGCGTCTCTACCTGACCAAACGCCTGGACGTTTATTGGGGCGTGGTCAAGGAAGTGTGATTTTTGCGCTTTGAACCCGCCGCGCGCGGATTTATCGTGAGGTCGTGATTGATTTATTAGTTGGTTTGCTGGGAGCGGTGCTGGCCACCAACGCGCCGCAGACCGCGAGCAACGCCGCCGTCCTGGTCGCCAATACCAATGACCCGGTCGAAAAGGAATACCACCAGATTATTTTCGATGACGATGCCGCCGAGAAGGAAGTCATGGGCTGGATGGACAACGCCGACGCCTTCACCAAGGCGGGCGGGGGCGGATCCAGGGTGACGCTCAACCTCAAAATCCAGCAGCGGCTGGATGCCATCAAAAAGGAATACGAGGATTTCGTCGAGCGCTATCCCAAGCACGTCAACGCCCGGCTGGCTTTCGGCAGTTTTCTCAATGACAACAACGACGTGCCAGGCGCCTTCAAGCAATGGGAGCAGGCCCGCCAACTGGCCCCGGACAATCCGGCGGCCTGGAACAACCTGGGCAATTATTACGGCCACCTCGGCCCGGTCACCAACGCCTTCAAGTGTTATGACAAAGCCATCGAATTGAATCCGTCCCAGGCCGTTTATTATCACAATCTGGCGGCGACAGTGTATCTGAACCACAACGAGGCCCGCGACTATTATCATCTGGAGGACCGGCAGGTCTTCGACAAGGCGCTGGCGCTCTACCGGCAGGCCATCAAAATGGACCCCGATAATTTCATTCTTTTCAGCGATTACGCCGAATCTTTCTACGGCATCCAGCCGCCGCGCTGGAGGGACGGCTTGCAGGCCTGGACGGAAGCGCTGAAGGTGGCGCACGACGAGATTGAGCGCGAAGGGGTGCATATCCATCTGGCGCGCCTCCACCTGCAATTGGGCGAGTATGATCAGGCCCGCACGAACCTGGACGTTGTCACCAACGCCGATTACGCCAAGATGAAGGAGGTTCTGGCGCGCAATCTGAACGACGCGCTGGCTAAGGAAAGGAAGAAGTAAAAAGGAAGAAGGATGAAACCCAGGGTGTTTTCATCCTCCCGGCTGTTTCCGGCAAAGAAAAACCCCTTCCTCACCGGATTTTGTGATCCATTGGCCGATGACCCGAAAACCGTGCGCCTGAAACAGTTGCCGAATCAGGCCGGGCGTGTGGCGGTAAGAGAAAAAAAGCCGCACCACCGCGCCGGGACGAAAGACAAAAGGCTCGTCGTGGACGATTAACTCGCGTTCGCGTAGAAAGCGAAAATCCCCCGCAATCCGCAGCAAGCCGGCGGATTCCTCGATGGAAAAATCCAACACGCCATCGTCCGGCTTCGCGCCCAAGTCTTCCAGAAAAGCCCCCAACCAGGCGCGAGTTGGGGGGTTGTCGTAACCGGGCAGCACGCGTTGCACGCCCGCGCGATAGTCGGGGCCGGGCGCGAGATTGGCGCTCAACAGCAGGAGGTCCCCCGCGCGCGTCAAATCCGCCAGCTTGGGCAGGATGACGTCCGGCTCGAAGTTGGGCATCATGCCAAAAAAGGTGATGATGCGCCGCGCGTCCGGTTGTTCGATTTGGCCGAGAATTTCAGGCAGATCGGCGGCCAGCGCCAGGTCGCACAACAGGGGCCGGCAGGGCAGGGCGGGGTGGGTTTCCTGGGCTTTGCCCACGGCTGTCAACAAGAGGGGCAAACTGGCATCGCAGGGCGCGTAGGAAAGCGCCTTCTCCCGCGCGGCCAGGAGAGCCAGCAGCCGCGCTTCCTTGTAACCGCCGCCGCAGCCGAGGCCGGCCACATTCACTTGCCGCTCCGGGAGAGAGCCGGCGGCGGCCTCGAAGCCTTGCTGGTAGATACGCTCGCAATCGGGGTCCAGCCAGGCCGGGGAGCAGGCCCGGTGGAGGGCCAGCCAGAGTTGGGCCTGTTTGTAACTTTGGTAGTGGAACTTGGGGGCAATCCGGCGCGACCGCAGCCCCGCCAGCAGAGTCTCCTTCACGCATTCCGGAAACTGGCTGGCGTGAACCGTCACGTTGATGGTTGATAACATGCTAATCTTTATCAGTACAAGGCCCACATCAAAATGGCTGAGGCGGTGCCGTCCATGGTCGGCTCGTTGCTGGAATAATCGCTCGTGTCGTCGTGATAGATGGCCAGCTCGCTCTGAAATGGCGCATAAGCGTCGGCTTGCGACAGGGTTACTCCTTTGAGCGTGTTGAAGATTCTCTCATAAACGGGGCCGTCCACCAGGCCGCCGCGCGCCTCACGCCCGGTCAACCGGGCCGTCATCAAGTGCGGGTGGCGCGGATAGACGCCTACGCCGGGAATGCCGGTGAACATGGAAACACCCCACGGATTCCGTCCGAGCAGCCAATCGCGCTGGCGGCAGCAGAAATCATGGTAGCGGTGGTCGCCGGTCATGCGCTCATAGAGCAAGCATTGGGTGACCAGCGCGGCCATGAGATTGTTGGAACACCAGATAAAGGGAACGCCGGCGCGGAACGGATTCTTGACAGACATGGCCGCGCAACGCTCCAGGCCTTCCCGGTAATAACCGGCCAGGCGTTCCCGCAACGCGGCATCGGCGAATTCGTAAAGCATAAAATGGCCGAGGTTGATGAACGGATAGTATTGGTAATGGCCCGCTTGCTCCCGGCCCATCCATGATTCGGACGCGGCCTGCGCGGCATAGTTGGTCGCGTCCGCCAGATATTGGGCCTGGCCCGTCGCGGCGAAAAGCGCGGCGGCCCCCCATTCCATGTCATCGGTCCAGGTTGTTTCGGCGTAACGATAGGGCGCGCTGTAAGAGTTGCCTTGCTGGACGCCCGGATGCGCGCGGCCCAAGGCATAGACTTCGAGGCCGGCTTGCAAACACCGCGCGGCAAAGACCGGATCACGGTCTTTGAAAGTTATTTGGGCCAGGGCCATGGCGGCGGCGTAGCGTCCGGCCAGATTGGCCAGGCCGGTGGAGTCGCTTTTGTATTTCTTCAAACCTTGCGGCGCGCCGGTGGCAAAATAAACCACGCGATTGCTGCCCCGGCCCCAGCCGTAATCGGCGTCATCGTTTTTAGGCAAACGCCAGCCGCTATGGTCGCGGTCGTCGGCCACTTGATGAAACAGGAGATTGGGCGCGGGATGCAATTTGAGCATCCATTCCAGGCCCCAGCGCGCTTCGTCCAGCAAGTCGGGCACGCTGTTGGCGCCGGGACGCCCGTCGGCCTGGACGGCGTCGTGAAAGACGGCGGGATTGGCGGCCAGACGCCAGGCCATGAGCATTTGCGCGGTGGCATTGCCGGAAGTCAGGAGATATTTAAGCGTATCCGCCGCGTCGTGCCAGCCGCCGGTGCAATCAAGGAAGGTTCCATCCGGCATGGGGCCGCCGGCGGTGCGTCCGTCCAGGGTGTGGCACGTTTGATCCAGGAACGGATTGTAGCCGCAACGCTGCTCGCGCATGAATTCCAGCAGTTCATCCGGCAACGCCGCGTACACCTCCGCGGCGATGGTGAACGGGGGCGACTGGGATTGGCCCTGGCGCAGAAAGTAACGGCCCGGTTTGTCGAAGGGGGAGAAATTCAATTCGGCGAAGCGGCTGAATTTTCCCCAGGAGGAATTGGAGATGGCCTGGCTGGCGCCCGACCAAACCACGGCGCCGCTGGCGGCGTCGCAAACGGCGAAGGACCTGGCCGGGGCATTCGTGCCAAAAGCGATGGCGATTTTGCTGTCAAGCGGAAGGTATCCAGCCTGGTTGACGCGAACGTAAGTCTGGGCGGCCAGCGGAAGAGAGGCGCGCAACCAGAGCAGCAGGAGGAACATCCGCCAGCAACTTTTCATGGCGGCGATGGTCGGCCAAAGGGGCGGGGGCGTCGAGTTAAATCCAGGCGTTTACATCGCGGGACGGCGGTCTTATTGTGGGGCGATGGATGCGTTTCAAAAGGCCATGGAGCGGTTCGATGCCGAGAACGCGCGCGATCCGAACCTGGAGAGCGACGGCGGCGTCCGGCATCCGCGTGAATTGCTATATGCCCGGCGGCTGACGGACTGGGTGTTGAAGCTGGCGCCGGAAGCTTCGGAGAGCCTGCGTCTGGCCGCGCGCTGCCAGCATATTTGCCGTTGGATGATCCCGCGTGAAACCTATCCGATGATGCGGACGGGTTACTTGCGCTGGCGCAGCGATCTCAAGGAATTTCACGCGCGCAAATCGGCCGAAATCCTGCGCGAGGCGGGTTACGGGGAGGAGATGATCGAAAAAGTGCGGGACTTGAATTTGAAGAAGAGTTTTCCGGCGGAGCCGGAGAGCCGGGTCTTGGAGGACGCGTTGTGCCTGGTTTTCCTGGAATTTCAATTCGCCGGCCTGGCGCGCAAGACCGAGGCGGACAAAATCATCAACGCCGTGCAAAAGACCTGGCGGAAAATGACCCCCGCCGCGCACGAGCACGCCCTGGCCCTGCCGCTGGGAACGGAGGAGCAACGGTTGATTCAACGGGCTTTCGAGGGCGTCAAGGCATAGTGAAGGCGAACCAGCCTGCCGTGGCGTTGGCGCAAACCGAACACGGGAATATGGGCAGAATGTTTGGCAGAGGAATGGGAAAAAACAAATTCTTGCTTTGTTCCTCTGCCAATCATTCTGCCGATCAAAGATGATGCGCCGTGCGGGCTGGCCGGGCTGGAATTGCCGTCCGATGGCAACTGGCGGAGTTAACCCAAATTGAGAGGGGGACTCGTCGGGAAAATCTGCCAATAAACTGCCGTCTTTTCCCAAGAAATGGTTGGCAGGCTTCTTCCGCATGGTGCTTTGCTTCCGGCAGGAAGAGATAATCAGGGGCTGATGGCTGGAAGCGACACGCGAAGGAAGGACATGAAACTTGACTCAAAAAAACTGCGGGGGGGGCCACGATGGGCCTTTCTTTAACTCAATCAAACAACAGTATGAAAATGAATCAAGTCCCCGCCAATGGCCAACGCCACTTCCGCGCAGGACGGCGCGCCTTTGTTTTGACCAGCCTGGCCGCGCTTCTGGCGCTGCTCCAACCCGGCCGTCTTTCGGCGCAGTATGTGCATTTTGCCGACACCAACCTGGAGCATGCCCTCAGCGTGACGCTGGGTGTGCCCGTCGGTTCGATCACCACCAATGAAATGCTGGGGCTGACGTTTTTCAATGGCAGTTGGCAAAACATCCAGGACACCACCGGCCTTCAAACGGCTCAGAACCTGACCCAAATCTATCTTGATGGCGCCCCTCTGACCAATTTTGACGGCCTGGCTCAATTGTCCAAGCTCACCACCCTTCTTCTCTACGATTGCCAACTGACGGATGTTTCGTTTCTGACGGGACTGACCAATCTCACGTATCTGGAACTGAGCTACAACGCCATCAGCAATGCGGCCCCGATTTCGAACCTGACGCTTCTGTCCTACTTGGGTCTGGCCTACAACCCTTTGTCGGACATTTCGCCCCTTACAGGGCTGGCCAGCCTGAAGACGCTGTCGCTGTATGGCGACCAGATCGCCAGCATCCCGCCATTGAATAATCTGACCAACCTGACGCACCTTGAGTTGAGTGAGAATCCGGCCCTGACCAACGCCAGCAATTTGGCCAGCTTGTCCAGTTTGACCTACCTGGACCTGGACGACGATCCGATTTCCGATGTCTCGATGCTGTCAGGCCTGGCCAACTTGGACGAGCTGTACTTGAATTCCACGGGAGTGGCTGATCTTTCGCCATTGATTCCGTTGGCGCAATTGCGGGATTTGGACATTAGTTATAGTCCCGTGACCAACGCCTTTGTGTTGTCGAACTTGACCGGCCTGAATTATCTCTCGGCCGAGAGCATCGGTCTCACCGACGCCACTTTCGTGGCGAACCTCGCGGCCTTGGGTAATCTGGATTTGGGATGGAACCAACTGTCCGACGCCGGTTTTTTGAGCCAGTTGTCACAGCTCTACGACGTGGAGATGGATGGCAACCAACTGACCAGCCTTCCGAACCTGGCTGGACTGACGAGTCTGGAGACGCTTGCTCTTGACGATAACCAACTGACCAATATTGATGCCGTATCCGGGGTGGCCAGCCTCCAGGATTTGTCATTGGAAGCAAACCAATTGACCACACTGCCGCCGTTGGCCGGCCTGATCAACCTGACCTCCCTCAATCTATACGCAAATCCGTTGACGACTCTGGCAGGGCTGTCCGGCTTGACGAATTTGGATGATTTGGAGATGTCCGATATCAACACTCTGACCAACTTCGATGTGCTCGGCCAACTGACCGCGCTCCAGTCTCTGGACGCCGAGTCGAGCGGGCTTTCGGATCTGGCGCCCTTGGCCACGCTGACTAATCTCAACAGTTTGTATCTCAACGATGACGATGTGGGCGATGTCGAACCCCTGGGCAACTTGACCAATCTGACGGGTCTTTCCCTCTACGGAAACGTCCTTGCCAGCATTGACGCCTTGACCAACCCGCCTTCGCTAAACTCTCTCGATGTGCGCTACAATCTTATTGACTTTAGTTCCGGTTCGCACAACGCCAATGACTTGCAATTCCTCGAAAGCGAAGTGGACTGGGTTTACTACGAGCCGCAGGATTCCCCGCTGCCGCAGTTTGGCATCGTGGCGCAGCCCGCCGACCAAACCGTGGCCGCCGGCTCCACGGCAACCTTCTCCGTCACGGTGAGCAGTTCGATTTCCCCGCTGCAATATCAGTGGCAGTTCCAGGACGCCGACCTGCCAGGGCAAACCACCAATACTCCGACACTGCCCGCGGTGCAAACCACCCAGGCCGGG
>Ga0224555_1002954_pt1 | contig 18548 bp, 21 predicted proteins | sample 714S23034metaG_FD_180687 | JGI IMG/M metagenome (GOLD analysis project Ga0224555, IMG submission 180687) | Peat soil microbial communities from Stordalen Mire, Sweden - 717 S2 30-34 | ecosystem: Environmental > Terrestrial > Soil > Wetlands > Peat | place: Sweden: Norrbotten County, Stordalen...
TGTTCGCTAATAAGAATATTAATATCGGCCTTGTCACTTCGGCTTTCCATATGAAGCGCAGTGAGCGGGAATTTAAAAAATATTTTAATAATGTGGTGCCGCTGCCCGCTCATTATTTATATTCATCGCCCACGGGAAACCCCGTTATCAGCTATATGCCGCAATCAGAAGAACTTTATAAAACGTCTATTGCTTTCAAAGAAATTATTGCTCAATTATGGTACAGAATCAAATAATTATAAAAAAGTGAATTGTAAGTAAAACGTTTAATCTTATATTATTAGAGGAGAATGATTTATGGAACAGCAAAATAGAGAATATAACGATGAGATTAATCTTTACGATTTTTGGAAAGTAATTGTTATTAACAGTCTCATAATAGCATTCACATAATTTCTAATTTGTGTTATAGAGAGGGGCATGAAAACAAATGATGCCCGACAACTTGATCATAAGACGCTTACAGAGCTGAGGAAACGAGCAGTAGTAAGCGTACAAGATGGACAAAGCCCCGAAACCGTAGCCAGAGCCCTGGGGATAAACATGACGTGACGGTGAGGTCTGCCTGAATTTCGGGTAAATTAGCTTTCTTTCAGGTGAAACGGCCTAAAGGCGAAAATATGTTTCATAAGAACAGAAACCGCAATCCACTACTCGCTCGCTAATTTGTGTCACACACCCCACATCCTGTGGCAAAATATTTTTGACACACAAGAAATCGTTTCTCATGCTGCCGACAGTAAAAAGGAAGTTCTTATCAATTTATGTTTAAATTATTCAAATCCGGTTGGCGTGATATCTTCGCTGCTCTGAAAGGCTATGAACTGGCCGGTGTTCTTGGCTGGCAGGATATTCGTCAACGCTACCGGCGATCATCACTTGGTCCCTTTTGGCTCACCGTCAGCATGGGCGTGTTAATTGGCGCGCTGGGTTTAATCTTTGGCACCCTTTTTAAATCGCCGATGAAAGAGTTTTTGCCCTTCCTTACAATCGGGTTGATCTTATGGACGCTAATCACAACAGTACTGAATGAGGGCTGCACAGGATTCACCGCTGCCGAAGCCATGATCAAGCAAATCTCTCTGCCTCTATTTACGCATATTCTTCGCGTTCTCTGGCGCAATCTGATTATTTTTGCCCACAACCTGATCATATTTCCTCTCGTTTTACTTGTGTTCTGGTTGCCTTTGCCGACTACGGCTCTTTTGGCCATTGTGGGGTTTATGTTGTTGATGCTCAACTTGTCATGGATGGCACTCCTCCTTGGTGTGATTTGCACCCGCTATCGTGATGTGCCGCAGATTATCGTCAATCTGTTACAGGTTTTCTTTTATCTGACACCGATCATTTGGACACCTAAACTATTACCGCAGCGTGCCAGCATCCTTCTACTCTATACAAACCCGTTTTTCCATTTGATTGAAATCGTCCGCGCACCACTTCTCGGGACGCTCCCATCCGCCTTGAATTGGCAGGTTGGCATTTTGTTGGCAATAGCAGGATGGGCATTCACCATCCTGTTTTATGGGCGTTTCCGCTCGCGTATTTCCTATTGGTTATAAGGTATAGCAATGACTCACATCCTGCTCAATAATGTGTGCGTGGATTTTCCAATCTACAACTCTGCCACGGGGCGTTCCCTGAAAAACCATCTTATGAAAGCCGTAACCGGTGGCCTGATGGGATCTAATGAACAGGGCCACATCGTTGTAAAGGCTCTGTATAATATTTGTCTGGATTTAAAAGAAGGCGATCGAATTGGTGTGCTTGGCCATAACGGCGCTGGTAAAAGCACGTTGCTGCGTGTTATTTCCGGCGTTTATGAGCCGACAGGGGGCAGTATATTAGTCAAGGGCAAGGTCAACAGTTTGATTGATCTGAGCCTGGGCATGGATAGCGAAGCAACAGGGATCGAAAATATATTTCTTCGTGGCGCCCTTCTTGGATTAAACCGGCGATGGCTATCTGCAAAAGTAAAAGAGATTGTTGATTTTGCCGGACTCGGGAATTTCATCGAAATGCCTTTGAGGACATATTCTACAGGTATGCAAATGCGGCTGGCTTTTTCGATTGCTACACTGCAGCAACCTGAAATCCTAGTAATGGACGAGTGGCTGACCGTAGGCGATGCGGACTTCCAGGAAAAGGCGCAGCAGCGGCTTCAAGAAATCATTAAAAAAACAAGTATTCTGGTGATTGCAACACACTCACCGGAACTGGTCCAGCAGGTATGCAATCGTATGATCCGGCTGGAGCGCGGCGCTTTGATTACGACATAGATTGGAATAATTCAATGGGCAAAAAAGAATATCACGAACCACGTGGCATAATGAATAAGCTTACCCTCACTGAATTTACCTTGCAGGATGCTCTCGCATTAATTCAAGAGCTACGCGAGGATGTGGCGCGTCACGAACAACGTTGGGGGGAGAAAATGAGGGCATTTCTCACGCAGCAGGCTGAAAAGGTGCAACAGGTAGTTCAATCTGCGTGGATGCCCTCGCACGTGATGGGGTGGCGTGATCAAACCTATTCGTCCTACAAAATTAGGAAAATTAAGAATCTTTCAATTAAGCAGCATGACATTGACATTGTTACCAAATTGCAAAGTACATGGCTCGCTTGGATCTATAGAAGATATCTGAAGCGGTACTCCGCTATCCGTTGGATCATACAATGGATTTGGCGCAACGGATACCCATTCTATGTTAACCACGTCGCTATACGTCTTTCCAACTGGAAGGAAAAGAGATGGCGTCCACTTACCAAACTGAGCGAGTTTGTAAAAAAAAGTGGAATGCAGACATACAAATTGGCTGATGCCGCCCTTGTGGAAACACCGGCGCCAAGAGTTTTCCCGGCTTGTGATCAAGACTATCTTGTATCGCCCCATGATCGATACGAATTCCCCGAGATATTCGTCGCGACCATAAACAATGCGATGACCTATGGTGGCACAAACCTCATTATTGCCGATGGCGAAGTCGTCTGTCATGACTTGTATGACTTCAAGCGTGATTACACCAGCGAAGAACTTCATGGCCTCGCACTAATTGATCCTAAGTCTGGCCGCATCCGATGGTTGTTACATGACGAAGCACCGGAACCAATTCCCGTGGCCGCTACATTTGTTGACGCTTGTGCACCAAACTATGCCCATTGGCTAACCGAGGTCCTGCCTCGTGTCGCACTGTTTTGTGCTGAAGATAGGTTTCATGGCGTACCCATTGTGGTCAACGATGGACTCCACAAGAACATCATGAAGTCACTTTTTCTAGTGGCTGGCGCTGATCGTGAAATCATCACGCTTCCAATTGGTAGAGCGTTATTCGTTAGGGAGCTTTATCTCACATCGGTGGCTGGATATGTGCCGTTTGAACGGCGGACAAACAAACTTTTGGGGAATTCTCATGGCATGTTCAGCCCGCAGGCCTTTCAGATACTTCGCAACTATCTTGATGCGCCAGGGAAGAAAACAGATGATGAAGCATGGCCAGAGAAAATATTTCTACGACGGAATTCAGGCACAAGAAAAGTAGCCAATGCGTCCGTGATTGAAAAATTACTGGTTGACCAAGGTTATGTTATTGTTGAGCCGGAGAAGCTGATGTTCTTGCAGCAAGTGCAATTGTTCAGTAACGCAAAAACTATCGTCGGCTCATCTGGTGCAGGATTGGCAAATATTATTTTTTGCCCTCCAACGACGGAAATATCTATCTTCATTTCCAAATACCCTGATACGAGTTACTGGTATTGGCAGAACATTGCTTGTGTTTCCGGAAAAACTGTAAGTTATGTTCTTGGGGAAATAAGCGATTGTCATCTAGGAATACATGCAGATTTCATGATTGACTTGGATGATCTGGTGTCATTTATAGATAGGGAGGAATAATAATGGGTACAAATATTCACTGCACTGCGATTGTCAATCCATTAGCCAAAATTGCCGATAATGCTGAAATAGGTCCATTTAGTATTATTCATGCAAACGTTGAACTTGCCAGCGGGTGTAGAATTGGTGCCTACTGTGAACTCGGAATTGAGTCACCCCTTAGCAACGGGACTCCATTAATTATTGAAAAAGATTCTGTAATCAGATCACATTCCGTTTTTTATGAGTCTTCTCGTTTTGGGGAAAAGCTCATCACAGGGCATCGGGTAACGGTAAGAGAAAACACCACTGCCGGGGAAAATCTACAAATAGGGACCCTCAGTGATGTGCAAGGCGATTGTGTTATAGGGGATTATGTTCGCTTTCATTCGAATGTTCACATCGGCAAGATGTCAACTGTCGGAAATTTTGTTTGGATATTCCCCTATGTTATACTTACCAACGACCCTCACCCGCCAAGCACCGTGTTGATTGGTTGCACTATCGAGGACTATGCAATCATTTCGGCGGCCTCTGTGGTGTTGCCAGGTGTGAGAGTTGGTCATCATTCCCTCGTTGCCGCGCATGCGTGTGTTACGAAGGATGTTCCTCCAAACATGATAGTTGCAGGCATATCTGCGCATGTGGTCGGCAACACAAACACCATCCAATTACGTGATGGCACTGGAAGAGCGGCATACCCATGGACGAAACACTTTAAACGTGGTTATCCAGACTCGATAATAGCAGATTGGACGAAGAATAATGGTAGGGAAAATCAATGATAGATAATTGTAAAATTATTGACTTGCCAAAAATCCACGACGACCGCGGAAATTTGAGCTTCATTGAAGCCGGACGTCATGTGCCTTTTGTCATTCAACGAACATACTGGATCTATGACGTCCCCGGTGGCGAGGTTCGCGGTGGCCATGCCTACCGTGAGCTTCAGGAATTTTTTGTCGCCCTTTCCGGCAGTTTTGATGTTGTGCTTGACGACGGCAAGGCGCGAAAAACAGTCTCCCTCAATCGCTCCTATTTCGGCCTTTACGTCCCCAACATGATCTGGCGGCATTTGGAGAATTTCGCTACAAATTCCGTATGCTTAATCATGGCTTCTCTGCCATATTCAAAAGAAGACTATATTCGGGATTATGAACTGTACCTCAAGGATATTCAAGGTGTGGGCGCATGTCTATCATAGACGATTGCAAGATCATTCAGTTACCGACTATCCGAAACCGTCAGGGTAATTTAACTCCCATTCATTCAAAGATAGATATAGCTTTCGATATCAAGCGCATTTACTATCTTTATGATGTTCCGGGTGGTGCATCGCGGGGAGGACATGCTCATAAGGAACTTCAGCAAGTTGTTGTTTCCGTCATGGGTGCATTTGACGTCATCTTAGATGATGGAAAAAATAAGAAGACCGTCCATTTGGACCGGGCATATTATGGTCTGTACATTCCCAAAATGATCTGGAGAGAGCTGGACAATTTTTCATCGGGGGCCATATGCCTTGTTTTGGCGTCGCTACCCTATGATGAAACGGATTATTATCGTGATTACAATGAATACCTTCGAGCATTAACTAAATGAACCAAGTCCCATTTCTCGACCTTAACAGGCTACATCAATCCATCAGGGCACCTCTCGATGCTGCCTATTGCCGGGTCATGGATTCGGGTTGGTTCATCATGGGCACTGAGCTGGAAGCCTTTGAGTCTGAATTTGCTCAGTATTGCGAAGTGAAGCATTGCATAGGCGTCGGCAATGGGCTGGAAGCGCTTCACCTCCTGCTGCGGGCTTATGAAATCGGCCCCGGCGATGAGGTGATTGTGCCCTCCAACACTTTTATTGCAACTTGGTTGGCCGTTACCGAATGCGGAGCAGCCCCTGTTCCGGTTGAGCCAAACATAGATACCCACAACATCAATCCAGACCTGATCGCTAACGCCATTACCAGTAGAACGCGCGCCATTATTCCGGTGCATTTATACGGTCAAACGGCAGACATGGATCCGATTAACCTACTTGCTGCTAAAAACGGCCTGATTGTAATCGAAGATGCCGCCCAGGCACAGGGCGCTCGCTATAAAGGCCGACGTGCAGGGTCATTGGGGCATGCTGCTGCCACCAGCTTCTATCCTGGGAAAAATTTGGGCGCACTCGGTGACGGCGGCGCCGTGCTCACCAACGACGATGCGATTGCCGAGAAGATCAAACAGCTCCGCAACTACGGTTCAAAAGTGAAGTACCAGCATGACGTTGCCGGTTACAACAGCCGTTTGGATGAGATGCAGGCAGCTTTTCTACGCGCGAAACTGGTTGTGCTGGATGAATGGAACGCACGCCGTAGAGAAATTGCAGCGCAGTATTCGAAGTTTTTGGCTGGTGCAGACATCGTCCTGCCTTACGTGCCTGAATACGCTGAACCTATTTGGCATCTTTACGTTATTCGCAGTAAACAGAGAGATGCATTAAAGGTGCATCTGGAACAGCAAGGGGTGTCAACGGTAATTCACTATCCGATCCCGCCGCATTGCCAAGTTTGTTATCAAAATTTCAAGGAGCTTAACTTGCCTATTGCGGAAATGCTGGCATGGGAGGTGTTGAGTTTGCCGATGTCTCCTGCAATGAGTACAGAGGAGGTTGAGTTTGTGGCGCGCACATTCATGAGTTTCCCTGTTAAAAAAGGTCACAGCCAATGAGAACACTTAAACATGAATCATTGTGGGTAGGCGTTATTTACTTTCTGATCTTGCTAAGCATCGCGTTATGGGTGCGTGATATACCGAATCAACCAGATGCATTTAACACGACACTCCAGCAAATTTCAGAAGGCACAGCAGGTAGAGATATGGGTGATCCTGCCAGTTTTGCCAAAGGTGCAATTGATATTGCTGAAAACGGCCGGATAAGCGGAGCTAATGAGTGGATTTTCAATTTATGGCCACCAGGCTTTATGTTGCTGGAGGCTTCGATAATAAAGGCTCTTGGACCTGAGGCACCCGTGATCTTGGTATTGCAAATACTGGCGGCTTTATTGTTTTCAATCGTGCTGGTGCTACTTTATGATTTCCTGGGTGCACGTGTAAAAAGCAAGGTCGCCTTTACTTTGCCATTGTTAATTTTTGCGTTCCCGGTATCTCGAGTATTTTTGCTTCAGCCGCAAGGTATAGTTTTAGGCGAAAGCTTTGCTATAGGGTTTTTTCTGATCTGTATTTTGCTGGCATTGCGTGCGTTAGCGCGAAACTCGCTTCGGTATGCCGTTTATGCTGGGATTTGTTTAGCGCTATCTGCATATTTCCGTTCACAGTTTGAGTTCATCCTGCTTGTTCTGTCCGGGTGGGGGATTTTCTTGGTTATTGTTGTTCAGCTAATACGCCTGCGAACGTCCATTGATCCGAAGTTATTGAAATCAGCAGTAAAGGCAATAGTGGTCGTGCTGTTAGTGGCTCACGCAGCCACTATCCCATGGAGGGCTTATCGCTGGATGTATTTTTATCAGGGGAACCCATCCTGGGTGACTACAAATGACTTATATTATGGAAACTCAGTGATGACCTCCGAACATCTTTTAAGTCTGAAAGGAGATTGGCTCGTTGATGGCGGTGCCAATTTGGTTTGTCGAATAGACCCTTCAACTTGCGGTGATACAGCTAATGCGAAGAAGTTATTGTTTAGAACGTTCATTACGCATCCAGTTGAGTGGTATTCGCTTAAATTTGATGTGATTGGGAAATACTGGTTTTCGTCATTAAGGAACTGGGCACCAGTAACCCAAAAATCATCATTTATGGATATAGTGACGAACGGAGTGCTGCTCATTGCAATGATTGCTTTAGTTCCCTTATTATTTGCTCGTAAAGTGAGATCGCACAGTTCGTGGCTTTTACTAATGTGGTTCGTTCCGTCACTTTTTTCTGCATACCTCCTGATATTTACTTTTGCCCCCTTAGAAGTTCGTTATTTTTATTTCCCAAAGATTTCTGGAATAGCTATGTTGCTAATAATTACCGGCTTGTATTGTCGGTCGGCGAAGAACATCGCCATTGATAATAATCAATCAAAGCAAGTATTATTTGAAGAGCATCCCAGTAATCCATTCACAAAGGAGCTAAAAGCCATGAACGATTCTGCACCTCTTCGCGTTTCTCTCGTTATCCCCGTTTATCGTGGGGAGAAAACTCTTCCGATATTGATCGAGGAGATCACGCCACTGACGTTCGGGAAGTTGACCCCTAGTGGAATAAGCTATGTGGTCTGCGAAGTAATACTTGTGCACGATTGTGGTCCTGACCGATCTGATATGGTCTTGGAGGCACTCGGGGCCAAATATTCATTTGTCCGGCCAGTATGGTTGTCCCGGAATTACGGGCAGCACGCTGCGACTATGGCCGGCATGGCAAGCGCAACGGGCGACTGGGTTGCGACCATTGACGAGGATGGGCAGCAAGACCCCGCCGATATTGGCCGTATGTTGGATAGTGCTATAAGCGCATCGCTCCAGCTAGTTTATGCGCAGCCGACGAATCCACCACCCCATGGCTGGTTGCGGAACATACTGAGCCGAACCGCCAAGACAATCACTACTAAATTGCTAGGCAACAGCCAGATGGGCAAATTCAACAGTTTCCGGCTGGTTGATGGTGAGATTGCGCGAACCATGGCAGCTTACTGTGGCAATGGCGTCTACCTCGACATAGGACTTCTCTGGATTGTCGGCCGTATTGGCCACTGTCGGGTAAGGCTGAGAAATGAATTGGATCGACCGTCGGGGTACTCATATTTCAAGTTGTTTGGCCACTTCTGGAACCTACTCCTTACTACCGGTACCCGTCCGCTTAGATTGATTACCCTGATGGGTTTTTGCTCACTGGTCATAGCTATAATCATTTCCGGTTATGCGGTTTATGGGAAATATTTCTCTAATACTCCAGTCCAAGGCTGGGCATCACTATTAATAATAGTCTCCTTTTTCTCAGGTGCCACACTGACCTCTCTCGGTGTGATTGCCGAGTACCTTGCGGTAACCATGGGTATCGCTATGGGTAAACCTTTGTATGTCGTCGGTACTAAACCTACACGGCCGGAGATTCATCAATGAAAATGGCTTGGGTTGTAGGAAGCAACGGTCTGTTAGGGTCGGCGTTATGTAATGCATTGTGCCGCACAGAAACCAAGTTGTTTACGCCAGTCGACCGTTTTTGTTGGGATAGCGAGCCTGAACTTGCCTTTCAGCTAGAGGCAGCTGTTAAGGCATTCGCCGTTTTTGTAGGTACCGAAAAGAGATGGGAAATCTTCTGGGCTGCAGGTATGGGCACCATGAGCAGCACTGAGGCAGAGCTTGAGATTGAAACACGAGTGCTGTCGACATTACTCAAACTTGTCGAATCTAATCCAGGATTGATTGCAGTGAAAGGATGCTTTGTTTTTGCCAGTTCGGCTGGTGCCATTTATGCAGGGGCAACAAATGATATCATCAGCGAAAGCACGCCCGTCGCACCAACAACTGCCTATGCGCAAGAAAAACTAAAGCAGGAGAATATGGTAAGTGAACTAGCACTTGCTAATCGCAGCTTAACTGTGTTGCTCGCACGAATATCCACCCTTTATGGCCCAGGACAAGCGACAGGGAAACAGCAAGGCCTCCTCGCGCTAATTGCACGCCGAATATTGCGCAATCAGCCCATACAGATTTATGTGCCGCTTGACACGATTCGCGATTACATTACTGCGGGCGATGCTGCTGCGGCGATAATCGCCACGATGCGCGCAATAAGCGAGAAGTCTGGTGTTTTTACAAAAATTATTGCGTCTGAACAGCCCACGACGATTGCCGAAATTATCTCAATTTACAGGAGAATAGCTCGACGTACTCCAAAGATAGTTACTAGCGTAAGTAAACTGTCTAGCATTTATACTCGTCGTATACAGTTTCATTCGATAGCTATTCCGGTCAATGAACAGATATCCAGAACAAGCCTTCTTGTCGGTATTGCTCAGGTTATGGCTGCAGAGATGTCTGCTTTTGCAAGATCTCGGTGATGAGGGGTTTTGAGCAATTAATGATAGGTATTGATTTTTTCCGTAAGCTGCGCAACAAATTGACCGGGTTGAATGCCACTACGAGCTCTCTCGATGATGCCCATCTCATGGAAATGGCGCAACTGATGATTAATAGCGCTATGGACAATATCTTATTCCTTGGCTCAAAAAGGATTGCCGTTAACATGGCATGAGATATAGAATGAAGCAGATAAAAAACCAATCTATGTCACACAGCCTCTCCTTCCTCTGCTGGAAGAATTTCTGCCATACCTTGAGAAAATATGGGAGAGCAAATGGCTTACCAATGCCGGACCATTTCATCAGGAGCTTGAAAAAAAGCTGGCCGATTATCTGGGCGTTGAGTACCTTGCATTGTTTGCCAATGGCACGTTAGCACTTGTTACGGCTCTGCAAACTTTACGTATTGCCGGAGAGGTCATTACCACGCCATTTTCATTTGTTGCCACAGCTCATTCCCTCCTGTGGAATGGAATAAAACCGGTTTTTGTAGATATTCATCCGGAAACGTTCAATCTTGATCCGGAAAAAATCGAAGCGGCAATCACCCCCCACACTACTGCTATTATGCCGGTGCATGTGTATGGAAAGCCGTGTGATGTGGAAAAGATACAGAAGATTGCAGATATTTATGGCCTGAAGGTCATTTATGATGCGGCGCACGCGTTTGGGGTCAACTACAAAGGCGAGAGTCTGTTGAAACACGGAGACCTGTCAATATTGAGCTTCCATGCGACAAAAGTATTCAATACCATGGAAGGGGGCGCCATAATTTGTCCTGACGCTAAAACGAAGAGGCGAATAGATGACCTGAAGAATTTTGGTTACCACGATGAGGTGACAGTCGTTGCGCCTGGAATCAATGCCAAGATGAATGAATTGCAGGCGGCATTCGGGCTATTGCAGCTAAAGCATGTTGATAAAGCAATTGATAGGCGTCGGGAAATAGATGCGCAATACAGGGAACGGCTCTCGTCTGTGACGGGTATTTCATATCCACCATTACCTGCCGACACGATTTATAACTATGCCTATTTCCCGATATTAATTGAAAAAAATTATTCACTATCGCGAGATGAACTAAATGATAAGCTACGCCAACAGGGGATTTTTGCTCGACGCTATTTTTACCCCTTGATAAGTGAGTTTCCGATGTATCGGGGCTTACCGTCTGCGGCACAGTCTAACTTACCAATAGCAAAGAATGTAGCTTATAAAGTGCTTTGTTTACCGATTTACCCTGCTTTGGAAAATGAATCCGTTGCAAGGATAATATCCATAATTAAAGGTAAGTGATCATGAAACTTGCCATAATGCAACCGTACTTTTTCCCTTATATTGGTTATTGGCAATTGCTTTCTGTAGTAGATACATTTGTAATTTATGATGATGTGAATTATATAAAACAAGGTTATGTGAACAGGAATAGTTTGTTAATAAATGGGGCAAAGACTTTTTATACATTGGAATTGAGCGGTGCAAGCTCATTTAAATTAATAAACGAAATTCAAGTGGGAAGAAATATACCAAAACTCATAAAAACTTTGGAACAAAACTATAAAAAAGCGCCATACTTTATGGATGTATTCCCTATGATCAGCAATATAATTAATTATCAGGAAAATAACCTGAGTAAATATTTAGGGAATTCAATTTTTAAAATATCTGTTTGGTTAGATTTAAAACCAAAATTTATTTATTCAAGTGATATTGAAAAGAATAATACCTTAAAAGGCAAAGATAAAGTATTGGCTATCTGCAAAATTCTTCAGGCCACTAAATATTTAAATGCAATTGGTGGTCAAGAACTTTATAGTAAAGATGAATTTATGACAAACGGTATCAAATTATATTTTATTAAAACACTGGATATTTGTTATCCACAATTCAATCAGTCATTTGTACCTAACTTATCTATTGTGGATGTTTTAATGCATTGCGGCAAAGAAAAAACAAAATATTTATTAACAAAATATGAATTGCAATAATCTCTAAGGAGTTGGCAACATGAAGACTCTCATAATTGGAGCAACGGGATCAACTGGTTTGTATCTGACAGATTATTTAAACAGACACGATTATAATGTAATTGTTACTGGTTTAAAACCCCGCAATTCAAATTTTTACAAAAGTAAAGGAATGGAATACTTTTCGTTGAATATTTCAAAAAAAGAAGAATTTGAAAAATTACCCGTTGATGTTGATTGTGTCGTACTTTTAGCGGGTATGATGCCGGCTAGAATGGAAGGGTATGATCCATATAAATATATAAATATAAATATCACGGGAACATTAAACACGTTGGAATTCTGCAGAGTAAATAATATCCCCAAAATAATTTTTGCACAGTCTCATTCTGATGTAGCTGGCCATTGGAATACAGGCGAGTATATAAAACATGACGCAAACCGTATTTTAAACTTCAAAGGGGATCATGCCGTTTATATAATCAGTAAAACAACTGCTGTTGATCTAATTGAACACTATCATCAGGAATATGGCATACAATCCATCGTTTTTAGACTCCCTACGATTTACTGCTATTGTCCGGATGATACAATGTTTGTTAATGGCATCAAAAAGAAAATTGCATACCTGACTATTATTAAGCAAGCAATTGAGGGCGAGCCAATTGAAATTTGGGGTGATCCAAATATTGCCAAAGACATTGTTTATGTGAAAGATTTCATTCAAATGATTGAAAAGGCAATTAATAATAAAACAGCACAAGGCATGTATAATGTTGGCACAGGTATGCCAACAACGCTGGAAGAACAAATAAAAGGAATTATCGAAGTTTTTTCCGAGTCCGATAAAAAGTCGTCTATTGTTTATAGGCCAGAAATGCCATCCCAAACATCATACTTGTATGATATATCTAAAACAAAAAATGATCTTCATTATGAGGTCATGTATCCTTACATAGAAATGTTAAAAGATATGAAGGAAGAAATAAATAATCCATGGTTTATTAATGGAATATTAAAATGAATTCAACCAAACCCTTAGTTTCTATATCTTGCATAACATTCAATCACGCAAATTACATTCGTGATGCCCTTGATGGGTTTCTTATTCAGAAAACTAACTTTCCATTTGAAATACTTATTCACGACGATGCTTCAACGGATGGTACCACAGAAATTGTAAGGGAATATGAGGCTAAATATCCTGACATCATGAAGCCACTTTATGAAACAGAAAATCAATGGTCGAAAGGAATTCGTGGATCAACCGTTTTTAATTTTCCACGTGCACGCGGTAAATATATTGCTCTTTGCGAAGGCGATGACTACTGGACCGACCCTTATAAATTACAGAAACAAGTAGATTTTCTGGAAGCAAATGAGGATTATGCCGGGTGTTCGCATAATACCAGAATAATATATGATGACAGTGGAAAGGATGATACTTTAACGGTGAACTCTGCCATTAAAGATTCTTATACAATTGATGACATAACTAAGGGACATATTTATTTTCACACATCATCAATGGTTTATAGAAATATTTTTAAGGGTAATTTCCCTAAAAAATACCTGACAGATTACATAGGTGATTGGTTTCTGCTGATAGCGCATGCAGATATTGGTCCTATAAAGTATATCGACAATGTTATGTCGGTTTACCGGATACATGCTAATGGAATTTGGTCTAATTTGTCTGATATTGAGCAAATAGAAAAAAACTTAACTGCAATCATTGTATTTAACAAAGCATTTGAATATAAATATGAGGAAAACTTTTTAAGTTTGTTTACAAGAACTTTTTTAAATATCTGCAAAGATAAGGATTATGAATTTTACGCAAAATTTTTTATTAATATAGCAAGTTCAGATTTATTAAAAATAATATTTTATGCTTATAAAGATATTCTAGAAAAAGATAACACCATTAGAACTTTGGAAAATAATTTAAATAGCAAAACAGAAGAAATTAACAGGATGTATTCAGCCCACTCCACTGGACATAACATTGTTGCCAGATTGCGCGCAACATGGCCGGGGCGTGTCTATATAAACCATCTGAAGCAATATGTCTTTTTTCGTTGGATCGCTCAGTGGTTCTGGCGTAACTGATATTTCATCTATATGAAACATGTTGCCACACACCTTTCCAAAACAAAATGACGGCACCAGCTTAAAACGGTCTGTCTCAAATACTTAACGATTAATCAGCACTGGCATTATAGATTTATTCCAGGCGGAAAGAATTGATGATTAGATATATTCGACAGAATTCATTCGAAAGCCACTCTATGTTGTCGGTTTCGAAACGTGTAGTGGAAAGTATTAGCAATAATGACTTGGATTTTGCTTTACGCTTGATACACAAAACTGTGGAACACATCATCACTGAACCTTTGTGCACCTCACAGGTTTTCGGCTCTAAAACTTTGGATGATTTATGCCAGCGCATTGGGAAAGCCAACCTAATAGAAATCTATAAAGAAATTGATAGTACGACATATAGTCAACCGGATCAGCCGATCTTTATTTATATCGTTACCAAACTGCAAAATTCAGGTGGTCACACTCGTGTCATTGAAGATTTCATCAAGGCCCAACCAGAGGCGCAGCACGTAATATTATCAACCGAGTTGGCTGGAAGGTCAGATGCTGACTATCTGATAAATGGACTAGCCAACCAAGCTAATATCGTCTTTGAGCAAGCGCCGAAGGTAAATTACCAGCAACGGCTAACTTGGCTGCAGAAGCGCCTGCTGAAAATCCGCCCTAACAGAGCCTATTTGTTCAATCACCATCAGGATAGCGTTGCCGTTGCTGCCATACAGCCGGAAATGAATTTGGATGCCAGCTTTTATCATCACGGCGATCATCATTTGTGCTTGGGTGTATATTTATCTCATCTCAAGCACATCGACCCTCATCCGATGGGTTATCACAATTGTCGAGATGTATTAGGTATAGAAAATGTCTATATCCCGCTCACCTTCGACGATAAAGGCGATCGTCCCGCTGATTGGCCATTTTTTCATGATGGGGTGCTCACTACCTGCACAGCAGCCAGGTCAAACAAAATCGAAATTCCCTATTTTGTCAGCTATCTTGAGCTAGTCCCAAGGCTGTTGAAAGCTACAAAGGGGAAACACATCCATATTGGCCGGTTGACCCCTTGGGCTCTTTTCAAGATTCGACGTGGGATGAAGCATTATGGCATTCAGTCTGATCGATTCATTTACAAGCCTTGGGTCCCCAGCGTATGGAAGGCGTTGCACGACTATCGAGTTGATTTATACATAGCCTCTTTTCCCTACGGCGGTGGTTTGACGCTTATAGAAGCAATGGGGGCTGGTGTCCCGGTGGCCTTGCATCGTCATATCTTTTCCAGAATCCTGAGCGGGATTGATCTTGCCTATTCAGGGGCTTTTAGTTGGCGTCAGCCTGAGGAGTTGCTGGATTATTGCGTTTCGTTAACCTCTAGCGATCTGAAGGAGGCTGGTCGGTTAGGGCGTATGCAGTATGAGAGTTTCCACTCTAAAGGGAAGCTTCAAGGTATTCTCAATGCGGTTATTTGCGATGGCCCAAAGCCCAACGATTTATCCGATAAATTTTCTGTCGAAACCGATGAATGGGCGCTTTGGATGGAGCGTCAGCTGAATGTTAGGAGGGTGCTTTCAAGAGCGGCCTATCGGGCGTTTAGGCGTTTCAGGGCAAGGTGGTAGGGTGAGCTTTGAATAATGACGATTTTTCCAATGGCGGAAGTAAAAAAATGTTAGCAAACATGCTTAGTAGTGTGAATAACTCACGACCTCATGTGTCCGCAATTATTGTCAACTACAATGCTGGTTTTAAATTTATCAAATTTCCTCTTTTGCTTTTCTGTGCGGCAGTATTTATTAAGCGTCTCATAATAGAATTCTCATTAAGCTGCATACGAGAGTTAGAATATGATCGACCTGCATTTGAAACTCCAGAAGTTGATTGTACTGAAGGCTGGGGTGATCTTTTTGCTTTGCTTCTAAGTTATTGACCTTATGGGAAAATCGGTAGATATTACAATCTCGCTTGTATCTTATAACCAATGCCACGACTTGGAACGATTATTACCAACGCTGTTAGATGCTGCTAAGTTTGTATGTTTAGAGATACTTCTTGTGGATTGCCATTCAAGCGACGGAACTCTTCAATTTGTTCATGAACGATTTCCAGAGATAGATGTGTTTGTTAATTTGGAACGAGCCGGTTATGGAGAAAATCATAACATTAATCTTGAGCGTGCCACGGGGCGCTACTTTGTAATTATGAATTCTGATATGATGGTTGGTCAAGATACATTTACTGTCTTACTTGAATTTATTGATAAGCATGATGATATAGGGATTGTATCTCCTAAAATTATAAATGAAGATGGAACGGTACAGAGCCTTAATAAAAGATATCCTGCAATTACTGACCTGTTTATACGCCGCTTCTTCCCTCATTTTTTTAGTCAACTTCCAATCGTGCGCAGACGTCTTGATTATTATGAAATGCGTGATGTAGGCTATGACCACATTTATGACGTTCCATGTCTTAGTGGATGTTTTATGTTTTGCCGAACAGATCTTTTAATGAAATTGAAAGGTTTTGATCAGAAATATTTTCTATATTTCGAAGATTTCGATTTATGCCGGCGCATACAAGAAACACATCGCACTGTTTATAATCCTCAAACCTCGGTTATTCATTTTTGGAAAAGAGATGCTCATATTAACTGGGTATTTACATATTATTTTATGCGCAGTGCCTTTCGATACTTCAATCATTGGGGGTATAAATTCTTATAAATGTTCGTCTTGGTGACAGGTGCAACAGGTGCTATTGGACCGTGTATTGTTCACACGCTTTATAAAGCCGGGTTCCGGATCCTTGCCTTTTCGTTAGATGCTCCTACCGCTGGCATGTTCCCACAAGGTGTTGAAGTTTTGACTGGCAATGTCAATGATCAAGGAGCGGTTCAATCTGCAATGCGGGGCGTGGATGCAGTCGTTCATATGGCGGCGCTCTTAAACATTTTCAATCCGCCACCTGAATTACGTGAAAGATACGAACGCGTAAATATTGGCGGAACAGCGACGGTTATGGCGGCTGCAATCAAGGCGGGTGTGAAACGCGTTGTCTTGTTTAGTACGATTGCTGTGTATGGGCCTTCGGGGGGTTGCGTACTCAATGAGATGTCGCCAACTCATCCGGACACTTTTTATGCTCAGACAAAATGTTTTGCCGAACAGATTGTCTTAAATACGAGAAGCGACGACGGGCAACCTTTGGGAACTGTGTTGCGTCTGGGCGCGATTTATGGTTCACGCATCAAGGGAAACTATGAGCGCCTGGCACATGCTTTAGCGCACAATCGCTTTATTCCTATTGGAAGTGGTTTAAATCGACGAACGCTGATTTATGATAAGGATGTAGGTCGTGCCGCTATACAGGCTGTTTCTCATCCCGCCGCCGCAGGCAGACTGTTTAATGTAACGGATGGTCGATTTTATACCTTGAATGAAATTATCGAATCTATCTGTTCAGGACTCGGCCATAAGCCTCCCCGTTTATCATTGCCTATAGAGCCAACACGCACATTGATACATTTAATAGAAACGGGAATCCGCACCGTCGGTTTAAAACCACCGGTGACTCGAGAGATGATTGATAAATATACCGAAGATATTGCTGTTGACGGCAGTCTTTTTCAAAAGGAAATCGGTTTTGTGCCCCAGTATGATTTAAAGACAGGTTGGGAAGAAACGATTCGTGAGATGCGCAATGAAAAGATTATTTGATCTATTTCTTTTTCTTTGCTTGGTTCCGGTCTTGCTGCTTCCCATTCTGGTGATTGCGGTTTTGGTCAGGCTGACTTCCAAAGGGTTTGCTTTGTATTGGTCCGACCGGGTAGGAGCGGATAACGAGATTTTCAAAATGCCGAAGTTCAGGACGATGCGAATCGATACGCCTGCGGTTGCAACGCACTTACTTAAAGATACCGATGCGTACCTAACACCGATCGGTTCCTTTTTGAGAAAAATGAGCCTGGATGAATTGCCACAATTATGGAGTGTTTTGAAGGGAGATATGAGTTTTGTAGGACCCCGGCCTGCATTGTTCAATCAAGATGATCTGGTTGCTTTGCGGACAGCAAAAGGCGTCCAACGATTGATTCCCGGAATCACGGGATGGGCACAGATCAATGGACGGGATGATCTGCCAATTCCCGTCAAGGTCGAGTTCGATGTCCACTATCTGGAGAACCGCTCCCTGATGTTTGACATGAAGATACTGTTTTTGACGTTGTTGAAAGTGCTACGCCGTGAAGGAGTGACGCACTGAAATTAATCTGGAAAAAGCTTTGGATAATGTTAATAAACGCGATATCATTGGAATTGAAGAAAAGGTGATAGCTGTTGCGTTCCGGTAGAAGTAATAGTTGCACTATAGCCCGCAGTTGTATATAAATCTTTAGAGTAAAGGGTTTTTAACAATAATATGATTATAAATCCTCAACTTAAAAATCCGAAATTCTATACGATGATATTGACGGATGTTTTCGTCTTTATCGTTGCCCTTTTTCTATCATATCTGATTCGCTTTGAATTTTCTTTTGC
>Ga0224555_1002955_pt1 | contig 18537 bp, 15 predicted proteins | sample 714S23034metaG_FD_180687 | JGI IMG/M metagenome (GOLD analysis project Ga0224555, IMG submission 180687) | Peat soil microbial communities from Stordalen Mire, Sweden - 717 S2 30-34 | ecosystem: Environmental > Terrestrial > Soil > Wetlands > Peat | place: Sweden: Norrbotten County, Stordalen...
ATTTTCCTTATTTTCCGGCCAATCCGATATGCGTTTGACTAAAACCCGGGGCATGGTATAATGCAGTTGTATGAAACTTTTGAGGGAGATTAAATGTGGCGCACGCAAAGTTTATAACGTTTGAGGGGAAACGGATACTGCGTATTGATATAAATAACTGCACCACAGACCATTTCGAGGATTTACTGATTGAGTCCGGGAAAATGATAAGAAAAGAGCCCCTTAAATCCGTGCTGGCGCTGGCAGCCGGCGGGGAAGACACGCCCATATTCACAAACAGGGATGGTTTTGTAAAATATCTCGAGGAAAATGAACCATATATAAGGGGTTCCGCTGTTTCCGGGCTTGATAAACTCAAATCCTCAATGTTCCTTTCTGTTTTATCCAGGTCCAACAGAAACATGATGCTTTTTGACAATGAAGAAAAAGCCAAAAAATGGCTTGTCAGCCTTTAGCCCCGCTTTAGCCTTCCTGCTTTAGATAAACTCGTTAAAATTCTGTATTGATTTTTCCTTGTCCCACCACATTTTAAACGGGGTCGTTATCTTTACAGCTTTTCCTGTCTTTGCCGATTTGTAAGCGGCGTCCATGACCTCCATTATATGCAGGCTCTGCTGCGCGTTATAAACCGGCTGAACGCCTTCGCGCACATATCCAATGAATTTACCGAGAATGTCGTCTTCCGGCTCAAAGGCGGGAAAATTATCCGGGACATAGCAGTTGTCGAAATTCCTGAATGCAATTTTTTTGCCTTTGATTTTCTTTTCCGTCTTGACAACAAGCGGCTGGTTGTCCGCGTTAATATATACGGCGCCGTGCCTTCCGTAAATCGCGGTATAATTCTCATAGTGGGTGTGCGCCCAGGAGGCTTTTACAGAGGCGAACGTGCCGCCCTCGAACTCAAGTATCATGAACGCGTTGTCGTCCACGCTGGGCCTGATTTTTTCCCCGCTGGGAAGTATCCTTTTCGGTATAAGCATGTTCACGAATGCGGTGACCTTTTTAACGGGCCCCATTATCGATATAAGCCGTGAAAGGGCGTAGCAACCCACATCTAATACCGCGCCGCCTTTCGCGATTTTTTTGTCGTAGTACCAGTTGTTTCTGGGCGGGCCCGAGACCGAAAGCTCCGAATGGCCGGACAATATTTTTCCTATATATTTTTCCTTTACAAAATCAAGGGCGCGCAGGTAATGGGGGTAATGGTCGAAGGGGAGCCCCATCATGAGTTTTTTGTATTTTTTTGAGGCCAGAACCATTTTTTTCGCGTCTGCAAAACTTGTGGCCACCGGCTTTTCGACGAGCACGTGCGCGCCGGCTTTCATGCAGTCTATCGCGTGTTTTGCGTGCATGGAATGGGGAGTGGTGATGACGACGCAGTCGGGTTTCTCAAATTTCAGCATGGCCTTATAATCGTTAAAGTAGCGCTGAATGCCGTGCTCCTCGGCTTTTGCCTCGGCGTTTTTTAGCGTCCTTGAATAAATGGCGCACATGCGCACACCCTTGAGTTTTTTTGCCATTAATATGAACCTCTCGGATATTTCGCCGGCGCCGAGAAAGGCTATCTTTAATTCATTCATAAACACCTCCGCAATATTTTTGATACAGCATCAATTATATTACAAACGCCCTTAAAAGCAATTATATAAAGCAAAACGCACGGCCCCTGAATTTAACGTAAAAAGGGAAATTTCTGTGGTAAAATATACGAAATACGCCCAAGGAGGATATTCATGGAAAGCATTCTCGCTTCTGAACTCAAACTCAGGTACGGCCCGGTGGGGATTATATTTACCGATGAAAAACCAGAAGGCGCGGCGCAGTTCGTAAAAGGCAAATGGGGCTGCGTCATATCCATGCTTTCGGCCGCGGCAAAGGGAAAGACGGCGGTATTCGACCGGGAAACGGCCGGATGTATCGGCGGCGGCGTCGGGCTCGGATTTTCGGATTACTCCAATTTCCCGGGCGGGATAGACTATTTCCTTTCGACCGGCAGGGGTGAGGGGTTCAGGGAGGGCGAGCGCTACAAGCAGACCCCGGAATTAGCCGCGAAATTCATCAACAGCCTTCCAAAGCCTTTTATGGAAAAAAAATATCTTGTCTTTAAGCCGCTGTCCGGAATACCCGCGGATGAAAAACCCGAGCTTGTGGTTTTTTACGTCAACTGCGACCAGCTTTCGGCCATGACCGCGCTGGCCAACTTTGACAAAGAAACAAACGACAATGTGGTGATGCAGTTCTCGGCGGGGTGCCACAGCATATGCCTTATCCCTTACATGGCCGCCAGAAACGGCAGCCCGAAAGCCGTTCTCGGCCTTCTTGATGTGAGCGCAAGGCCCATGGTGGATAAGGACCTGCTTTCTTTTACGGTGCCATTTGAAATGTTCCTGAATATGGAAAAGAACGTACCGGATTCTTTTTTAAGGCACCATAAATCATGGCTGAAGGTGAAAGAAAGGATATGACGGAATTTATTGGGGCATCCACAGACGCATCGGTAAAAACCATAGTGTCAATTGCTGACGCGATATGGAGGGAGCATTATAACCCGTTGATCGGCGAAAAGCAGGTTTCATACATGCTGGAAAAATACCAGTCGGAGACGGCCGTGAAAGAACAGATGGCCGGCGGGTATGTGTATTATATTATTGAACATTATGGGGAAGCCTGCGGATATTTTGCCGTGGTTGCCTGCGGCAGGGAACTCTATATAAGCAAACTTTACGTTGAAAAACGTTTGAGGGGCGCAGGCATAGGCCGCAGGGCCGCAGGGTTTATCGAAGCGCTTGCAAAAAAAGGTGGTTTTTCAACGTTATCGTTAAATGTAAATAAAGGCAACACTTCATCCATTGAAGCGTATAAGAAATTCGGGTTTAATATAATAAAGGAAGAAAAGATAGATATCGGCGGCGGTTTTTTTATGGATGATTATGTTATGGGCAAAAAGGTGTAAATGTATATATTTTGTTAAAAAAATGAAGATATATCATATTGAAGCACAAACTAAAACCTAAAACGCAAAAATCCCTTATTATAAAGGGGTTTATCTATATTGAAAAATTTGACGAACATATATTTAAATAGTATAATTTATATGTATATAATATATGAAGGAATGTAAAGAAAGGAACTAAAAAACTTGAATTTAACCAGGGACAAAGAAGACTCAAAGTCTAAAAATGGATTTTCAGGGTTTATTTTACCAATATTGTATATACTTATATTCTCTTCTTTTGTAATGTCAGATACGCCAACATTTACAATAACCCCAACAGCGACAGAAACTATAACTTATACAGCGACACCGATTAGCTGCGACTCTGAAGGAAACACTCATCCCGGCGATTATTCCACGGGAGGGCTTACTACGGGTTATATGTTCGCCTCAAGGTATTATTTAAACGCCGGGTCGGCGCAGAGGATAAGCGTTTATTGCGCGTCGGGAGCGGCGGGAAATATATCCGCGGCAATATATTCCGACGTTTCCGGGGAGCCGGGCAGCGTCCTTGAAGAAAGCGCGGCTCAGGAAATGACAGACGGATGGAACGACATACCGGCGGCTTACAATATCGCATCCGCCGGATATTACTGGCTTGCTTTCCAGTTTTCAACCAACGGGCCGTTCTTTAATTCGGACACACTGGGAGTGGCGGTCGACAGCGAGAATACCGTAATGACCGGCGGAGCATTCCCGACATGGCCTGCATCATGGGGAGCAGGCACAAACAACACGTCATTATTATCCATGTACGCGGTTGTATGCCTCCAGGATACGCCCACAGCCACTCCGACGGCAACGCCGCCAATTACATTTACATTAACACCCACGCCGACCTTTACCCCGTCAGTTACATTCACAAATACAGGGACCCCCCAGCCTGTGGCAACTCCGATACCTACGCCGGGAGGTTTGTACTCGCTTGCCGGAAATATCTTAACCGATGGTGTTGTGAACGCCGTTGCCTCGGACGCTTCAGGGGTTTATCTGGGCGGCTTGTTTAATTATGTCGGGCCCAGGACGGGAGAGGGAAAGATTTTTAACGTTTCATCCAGCACCATGCTTGCGGGTATGCCGGAAATATCCGGCGGCGCATCCTACGGTGTGGAAACGTCAATACCCGACGGCGCCGGCGGCTGGTATATCGGCGGTGATTTTACATCAGTTGCCGGCCAGCCAAGGGCCGGCATAGCGCACATACTTTCAGACGGGGTTGTGGATTCCAATTTTAATCCGGGGGCAAACGGCGCTGTTATGATTTTGGCCAGGGACGGCGCGGGAAGCCTGTTTGCCGGCGGTTTTTTTACTGCCATAGGCGGGCAGAACAGGACTTATATAGCCAAAATGAACGCAGTGACGGGCGCAATAGACAATTCTTTCAACCCTGCGGTTACAGGAGTTTATATACAGTCCCTGGCATTTGATTCAAACCAGGATATTTACGTCGCCGGCAATTTTTCCACAATAGCCGGACAGCCTCTAAGCTGCCTTGCGAAGTTAAACGGGGCAACAGGCATTGCCGACCCGGCTTTTGCGCCTAATCCGAATTCAGCCGTGCACCAGATACTTCTCGATGGAAACGGGAGCCTTTACGCGTGCGGGGATTTTGGAAAAATAGGGGGGCAGTTTTATTCTATGCTGGCGAAAGTCGACGCAACAACGGGCGCGGCTGACACGAATTTTGTGCCTGTTGTCGACGGTATAATGCAGTCCATGGCCCTTGACGGAAGCGGGTCGCTTTTCATCGGCGGCTGGTTTACCAACGTTAATACTATTGCCAGGAATTATATAGCGAAAATAAGCGCCGCGACCGGGGCCCTTGATGGCAGCTTCAATCCCGGGGCCGACGCTGCGGTTTATCCGATTGTGCTTGACGGCGCGGGAAATATTTACGCCGGCGGAAATTTTAAAAATATCAACGGGCAGTCCCGCGGCCGTATAGCCAAACTTGACGCTGTAACGGGCAGTGTAGACGCGTCATTCGCGCCGTATGCCGACAACAATGTGGAAACCATTGCGCTCGGCGCCGCAGGAAATGTTTTTGTGGGCGGGTTATTTAATTCCATAGGCGGCCAGCCAAGGACAAATATAGCAAGGCTCAACGCGGCGGATTTATCAATCGACCCGGATTTTAATGTGAACTGCGACAATCAGGTTTTATGCCTGCTTGCTGGAAACGGCGCCACCGGAAACGGAAGCCTTTACGCGGGCGGGAAATTTACGACAATTGCGTCGTCAGTAAGGCCGTTTATAGCAAAACTTGACCCGCTCACCGGGATACCGGATCCGGCTTTTAACCCTGCCGCCGGTTCGTGGGTTTATGCGCTTGCCCTTGACGCTTCACAAAACCTTTATGTCGGCGGGCAGTTCACTGTGATAGACAGCGTGACGAGGCCGCACCTGGCAAAAATAAACGCCGTAAACGGCGCCGTTGACTCCACGTTTAACGCAGCGGGGGCCAATTCCACGGTTTATTCACTGGCACTCGACGGAAACGGAAATCTTTATGCCGGCGGCTCGTTTTTCAATATAGGAGGGCTTTCGAGAAGCCTGATAGCAAAACTTGATACAGTAAGCGGCGGCGCGGAAACTGCATTTAACGCGACAGCCGCGGGCACCACAGTAACCACGATTGCCCTTGACGGCGCCGGGAATATCTACGCCGGCGGTCTATTCTCAACAATAGGCGGAATTACAAGGAATGATATTGCAAGGCTGAACGCGTCAACCGGGATAGCGGACGGCACATTCACGGTAACCTCCGACAATGCGTTGAACGCCCTGGTTACAGACGGCGCCGGGTATATTTACGCGGGCGGTAATTTCGGAGCCATAGGAAGCCAGCCCATGTCCTATCTTGTAAGGATATTCATGTCTTTAGGGACGGTTGATACGGGTTTTGCCATGCAGCCCAACAACAGTGTAAATACACTGTGCTTCTCGCCCGATAAAACAACACTTTACGCCGGAGGAAGTTTTACTTCATTTGACGGAAAGGGGCAGGCAAATTTCGCCGCTGTACATATGATAGCCGGTATAGCGACGCCGACCCTGACATATACCCTTACCGCCACACAAACGCCAACCATAACCCTGACAATAACCGCTACTCCGACGCCGTCGGATACTTTTACAATTACGCCGACAGGGACCATTACGGAAACTCCTTCCATAACGCAGACAGTAACGGTTTCGCCGACAATCACAGTGAGCGCTACAGAATCGGAGACATTTACAATTTCACCCACCTTTACCATCACTGAAACGGAGTCCATGACACAGACAGACACGGTAACGCCGACCGTTACAGAAACCCTTACGGAAACAAATACATTTACGGCAACGCCGACATATACCTGTACATATACTGTGACAATGACGGTTACTCCAACAGCGACGGCCACACAGACATGCACATCAACGCCGGCTCCGGATGAGAACAACGTACTGGACAGGAACTACGTGGACGCATCGAACGGCGGTGTTGTGACGATAAAAGTGAACGTATCCTATACAGGACTGCCCATAGGAATAAAAGTTTACAGCCTTAACGGCGAGCTTGTAAGGAAAATAGACTCGCTTTCATATGCCGCGGGATGGAACAGCGTGGTGTGGGATGTTAAAAATGACGGCGGCAGGACGGTCGGGCAGGGAATCTATTTTGTGGAGATAAACGCCCAGGGAGTAAAAAAGATACGACGGATATATGTGCTTAAATAAATTCATCAAACCGCTTGTTAACCTTTTAAACGTGTGATAAAATCCTTATAAAACAATTCTTTACAAACAAAAGGAGAATCAAAATGAACAAATGGGAATGTTCGGTTTGTGGATACATATATGACCCGGCAAAAGGCGATCCTGACGCGGGAGTAGTTCCCGGAACCCCTTTTGAAAAACTGCCGGACACATGGTCGTGCCCGGAATGCGGCGCGTCAAAGTCGGATTTCAAAGAACTAAAGTAGCCGGATGAAGAGCCTTAAAACGGCCCTTGTGGTTGTTTTTCTCGCGGCCGTCATATACGTCCTTAAGTTTTCCCCGCTTTCCTACTATTTTTTTGACGCGGCCGGAAGGGGTCTTTTTATAGGAAAATTCTCTTCCTATATGAAAGCGGTCGGGGTATGGTGGGCGCCCTTTGTTTTTCTGGGATTTTACGCCGTCTGTGTGCTGCTTTTTATCCCGGCCAGCGTGCCTACTTCAATCGGAGGGCTTGTTTTCGGGCAGTGGTACGGCCTGGGGCTTAACTTTGCCGGCGCGATGCTGGGCGGAACCCTTTCGTTCATTCTGGCCAAATACCTTCTGCGCGATATGGTTTCCGGCATTTTAAAGGCCGGCCATTTTAAAAAACTTGACGAGAGTGCCGGGGAACACGGCTTTTCCATAATAGTCTACATGCGCCTTTTATTTGTACCTTTTACCTACCTTAGCTTTGCCGCGGGCATATCAAAGATAAAATTTTCCCAGTTCTTCTGGGGCACGGTCGTGGGTTCATTTCCCGGACTGCTGGTGGTGACGTTTCTGGTGACCGCGCTGAAAAAAATATTTTTAACCTACAAAACACCAACCGATCTGCTGAGGTTTGATATAATATTTCCAATAACGATATTTATCCTCTCTTTTTTCATACCACCGGTGGTGCGCAGGCTGAGGCGGAAATTTGACATCGTGAACGAACCGGAAATAAAGGAATAAAAAAACTGGCGGTTAAAAATGTTAAAGATAACCGGACTGAAAAAAGACTACGGCAAATTTACCGCGGTTAACTCCATAAGCCTTGAGGTAAAAAAAGGGGGTGTTTTCGGCTTCCTGGGGCCAAACGGGGCCGGAAAAACCAGCACGATAAAAATGGTGTGCGGCCTTACCACGATAACCTCGGGCGACTCCGAAATAGGCGGCATAAGCATAAAAAAAGATCCCGTGGCCTATAAAAAGCAGTTCGCATTAATCCCTGACAAACCCTATATGTTCGGGAAGTTGAGGGGCATTGAATATATAGAGCTCACCGCGGCGCTCTATGGCGTGGAAAAAAGCCGTTTTAAGCCCATGCTTGACAAATACGCCGCGATATTCGGCGTGGATGAATATATGAACGGCTTCATTGAAAGCTATTCCCACGGCATGAGCCAGAAACTGCTCATTACCGCCGCGCTTATCCATGAACCGAAGGTTTTCATACTCGACGAGCCCATGGTGGGGCTCGACCCAAAATCCATGAGGATATTGAGGGACGAATTCAAAAAACTCGCTGCTGAAGGCATGACGATATTCATGTCCACCCATTCGCTTGACGTGGCGCAGGAGGTATGTTCGCAGGTGGGGATTATAGACCATGGAAACATCCTTGAGTCCGGGAACCTCGCCGATATACTGGAAAAAAGAAAAAACGGCAGGCTTGAGGATATATTTTTTGAACTTACCGAGTCCCGTTTAAAATGAACGAAGCCGCCTGGATATTTTCCTTTTACCTCACACAATTCAAAAACCGGCTGATGAACCCCGGCAGGGACGCGCTTATAAAATTTGTCCTGATACTCATCTTCGGGGCCCTGTTTTTCCCGGTGATATACCAGCTCTTTTATTTTATATTCAAACACTTTTATTCCGTGCCGCTCATCGGAGGAATGCTGGTGGGGAAGATACTGAACGGATTTTTTATGACCTTTTCCATAATGATATTTTTGTCGTCGATAGTTGCGTCAATACCGGTTTTATACCTGAGCCGGGATATGGATTTCCTTTTCAGCTCGCCGCTCTCTACTGTAAATGTTTTCGCGGCACGGTGCGTAAAAATTGCCTTTGGCGCCAGCTGGATGGTTATGCTCATGAGCGTGCCGGTGTTTCTGGCGTATAAAAACGTCCTTCACCTGGGGTTTCCGGAGTACTTTTTTATCCTTGCGTGCCACATACCGTTTTTCGCTTTTATATCGTCGTTTGGAATACTCGCGTCAATTATGCTGGTAAGGTATTTTCCGGCGGAAAACGTCAGGAATATTGCGGTGGCTTTCACCGGAATATTCGCAGCCGTGCTGATAGTTTATTTCAGGATGCTCCAGCCGGAAAAACTTGCCGGCACCGGATTCGCGCAGGTGAATGATTTTGTGAAAAACCTTGCCGCCCCTGATTATTTTTTTCTGCCCCATTCCTTTTTTATGGGTATTGTCAGGGCGGTTACATCAGGCGGAATTTACGCCGGGCTCCAGCCCTTTTTTTACTTCATCTCGGCCGCGTTGCTGGCATTATCCGGGGTAATAGCCGTTTCAAAAACCATCTATTTCGAGGGTTACGGAAAAAGCGCCGCGCTGCCATCGGTCACCGCGGGCGCCCCTGTCATAAAATACCGCGGAGCCGCCAATTTTATGCCCATGGCGTCAAAGGACCTTAAATACCTGCTAAGGGACACCTCCCAGTGGATACAGGTGGTTTTCCTTTCCGGCATCGTTTTCATATACATATTCAACCTTTACAAGCTTCCGGCCGATCTTTTCGGCTTGAAAGATTTCATTTTTTTCCTTAATATAGGGTTCATAGGAATGGTGCTTGCCGCGGCCGGCTCCAGGTTTGTTCTGCCGGTAATTTCTTCCGAGGGTATGGGATTCTGGATTTACAAGACCGCGCCTATTACCATGCGCAGGTATGTGCTTTACAAGTTTTTTACATACGGCGCGCCGCTGGTTGTGATAGGCCAGGTTGTGGCGCTTATATCGATTGCCATATTAAAGCCCGGGTTTTATATTGACTGCCTGACAATGTATTCGTCCATGCTTATTACAATAGTAATAGCCGCGGCCGGGGCGGGATTCGGGGGATACTTCGCGAAGTTCGAGATGAAAAACCCGGAGGATTTGATAACCGGGCCGGCGGGGCTTTCATACATGTTTGTTACCTTTCTTTTTGTGGCAGGTATGCTCGCCTGCGAAGCCGGGGTTGTGAGGGATTTTTACCTTCACGCCATGGTAAAGGCTGTGCCGTTCAGGCCGGGAGCATATATGTTAAATTATATATTAATGGCGCTCGCAGCGGCGGCAGTTTCGGCCGCTTCGCTTGCCGCCGGAATAAATAAACTTGATAAAATGGAGCATTAAAAAATGAAACCGGAAAATACTTTTATTATCGAAGCGGGGCATGTGACCGAGGTTTACGGCCCTGTACAGGCGCTGAAGAATTACCTCATTGCTGAAAAGGCGGAGTTTGTTTATATCACCCACCCCTTTTCATATTCAAAACTTGAGGGCACAAAGGCCGAGTTTTTCCAGGGCGGCGCGGTTGTATCGGCACGGGCCGGCCATAAAAGGGGAAACAACCAGGTTTTACAGTGGTTCGGGGATATGTATTTCAACATAAAATTCGGCCTTTCACTTAAAAAAAAGGCGGGGCTCTTTATTGGAATAGACAACCTCAACGCCATGACCGGGATTTTTTTGAAGTGGATGGGAAAAGTTGAAAAAACCGCATATTATATAATCGACCACACGCCGCGACGGTTTAAGAACCCGGTATTAAACTGGTTCTATGAAAGCGTGGATAAATTCGCCTGCGAGCAAAGCGATTATATATGGTCGCTCTCGGAGCGCATCGCGGATGTTAAAAATAAAAAGTACAAAATAAAACCTGGAAGGAACATCGTTGTGCCCGTGGGCGTGGAGCTCGACAGGGTGGATAAATTCACGGTTGCGGAAAAAACGGCGAAAAAAACAATGGTGCTCATGTCAATGCTTGACGAAACAAAAGGGGTGCAGCTGCTGATAGATTCCATGAAGGATATTTCCGCGCGCGCGCCCGGGGCGCAGCTTTTGATCATAGGCACGGGGCCTTACGAGCAGAACCTTAAGGATCAGGCAAAAAGCCTCGGCCTGGGTGAAAGCGTGAAGTTCCTGGGGCTCATGGACCATGACGCGCTTTTTAAATTCATACCGCATGAGCGTGTCGGGCTCGCGCCTTATATGGACGACAAAAACAATTACTCCTACTATGCCGACCCCACAAAGCCGAAGGAATACCTTGCATGCGGCCTGCCGGTGGTGATAACCGGGGTGCCGTGGATAGCCGCGGAAGTGGAAAAAAGGCCCATGGGGGTTGTGTGCAGATATGAAAAAGAGTCGCTTGTGGAGGCGTGCGTCAGGATTTTAAACGACGACGCTTTTTACGGGCTGTGCCTTAAAAACGCGGTTGAATTCGCCGCGGGGTTTGACTGGAACGTCATTTATACGCGGGCTTTTGAAAAAATGGGGTAAATTATTGTTGCGCGTACGGACACTGTGGCATATAATCTGGAATATAAAATATCAAGGAGGATCAAATGGCAAAACTGATAGTGACGGGCGGCTGCGGATTTCTGGGGCTGCATGTATGCAGGAAATTGTCCAAAAAGTTCAGCAAAATACTTGTCGTTGACATAGACGAGTTTAAAAAAGAGGAATACCCGAAGAACGTCGAATATAAAAAAATAGACATCAGGGACCTTGAGGCCCTTAAAAAGGCATTCAAGGGGTATAACGCCATAGTGCACACCGCCGCGGCGCTTCCGCTGTGGAAAGAAAAGGACATCTACACCACAAATCTGGACGGCATAAGGAATGTTTTTGAGGCGGCCATGGCCAACGGGATAAAAAGGTTCGTACAGGTAAGTTCCACGGCTGTTTACGGCGTGCCGGACCACCACCCGCTTTATGAGACCGACAAGCTCTTCGGAGTCGGGCCGTATGGCATTACAAAGGTAAAGGCGGAAGCAATATGCGAGGAATACAGGAAAAAAGGGATGATAGTCGGCATAGTCAGGCCGAAGACATTCATTGGCACGGAAAGGCTGGGTGTTTTCCAGATATTATATGACTGGGTCGAGGCAGGAGCGCTTATACCTGTCATAGGCGACGGAAAGAACCGCTACCAGCTTCTTGAGGTTGAGGACCTGGTTGACGCCATAGGGATGCTGCTGAAAAAACCGGCAAAGGTTGCCAACGACACGTACAATATAGGGGCAAAGAACACAAAATCAATAGAGGAATACCTGATGGAATTTTTCAAAAAAGTGGGAAGCCGCTCGAGTGTGATGAAAACCCCGGCGCCGCTGCTTATATTCTTCCTTGAAATATTCTGGATGCTGCGCATATCGCCGCTGTATAAATGGGTTTACGGCACGGCGCACAAGGATTCCTTTGTTTCGATAGAAAAGGCGGAAAAGAAGCTGGGCTGGAAGCCGAAATTCACAGAGGCACAGGCGCTGGAACACGCGTATACCTGGTATAAAAAGCATGAAACGGAAGTCAAAGGCATAGCCTCGGGCGTTACGCACAGGGTGGCATGGAAACAGGGAATCCTGGGGCCATTTAAGGCGCTGGCTGTAATGATGAACCCGAATAAAAAATAACAGACTTAAACTTACGGCAAATAAAACAGGCAGGGATTTTTTCCTGCTTGTTTTTTTATTAGGGGAAAAACATGTTAAGGGAAAGGTTGAAAACCGTAGGTTTTCATGTTTTTTGCTGTAGTTGTATTTGATACCCTGTGGCAAGCCACAGGGAGATTCACTAAATTTAGTGTTATGTCCTTTTTTTATTTTATTTTCTTTTCTTCCTTATTTGTTATCAATTATCATTGTTTTAATTGGTACACAATGTTTATCCTACACTTCTAAAAACCGGAACGATGTGATTAAAGGGTAAAAACCAGTACCTGCCTTAAGCGTGCCTTAAGCGTTTTATCTTGGTTTGACAATTCACATTCCTTGTATTATAATCATACAATGCACATTGTTTAATGTTTAATATCATCTTTTGACTTATTTATATGGGTTATTTTATATATTTACAAAAGGAACAACTGACATGGCTGAAAGTAAAAAAGACATCCTAAAGATGGCAATGATTTTCACCCAGGAGGGGCGCTGGGATAAGGCCATATCCGAATATAAGAAACTTCTCACCCTCGACCCCACGGATTACAACATCCATAATATGCTCGGGGATGTTTTCGCCAAAAAAGAGGACGACACACTCGCCTACGAGTCCTATATAACATCGGCTGAGGCTTACGCCAAGCAGGGGCTCGCGGACAAGGCTTCTGTGATTTACAAGAAAATAGGAAAACTCAACATCGACAAGCTCTCCGAAACCGACAGGCAGAAGGCCATGCTCATCAAAAGGAACAGCGTGGCCGAAAAATTCATCGAGGACGGGCAGGTCGACAAGGCCATCGGGGAATACAAGGAAATACTTAAAATAAATCCGGCGAATTTCGACACCTACCAGAAACTCGGGGAGCTCTTTTCACAGACCGGCGACCAGAAAGAGGCTCTGAATTATTACAGAAAGATAGTCGACGTTTATTTCAAGAACAGGCTCTATAAAAAGGCCCTGCCCATATACCAGAAAATACTCGAGCTTCAGCCCGATTCCATTGTCACGCGCGAGAAGATAGCGGAAATTTACGAACGCGAGGAAAACGAGTCCGAGGCGAAACGCGAGTACCTGAACCTCGCTGAATATTACTGGAGCCAGCATGACATCGAGAAAACCGATTATTTCGCGCAGAAAGCCATTGATTTTAAATCCATAGAGGCCCATTATTTCAAAGGTGTGACCCTGCTGGAAAAGAAAGACTACGCCGAGGCAAAGAAGGAGCTTGAAATGCTCCTGAAGTTCAAGGCAAACCACACGGCGGCGCTTTTTTCGCTTGCGGAAATAAACATGGAGACCGGTCAGGTTGATGAAGCCATAAAAACCCTGGAAAAAGCCGCCAAGGCGGACCCGGATAACACGGACGGATTTTTGCTGCTGGGCGAGGTGCTCACGAAAAAAGGGATGAAAAAAGAGGCTTCGCTTAAATATCTCATGGCTATTAATACTTTTGCAAGGAAGAATGAAAAAGAAAAGGCCGAAATGCTGGCTTTAAAGGTGCTGGAGCAGGACCCCGACAATATCGACCTGCTGTTGAAAATAGCCGAACTTGCCTCCCAGACCGGGAAGAAAAAAGACGCGGCCGACGCTTACATCAAAATATCCGATATTTATAATAAAGAGGGCAATACTGAAAAGGCGCAGGAAAATTATAAACTCGCGCAGGAGATGGATCCGGCGCATCCAAAGATAGTGGCGGCGGCGAAAAATCTCGGGGCGGCTCAGGTTAAAAAATACGAGGCAAAGCCCGACAGGATGCCTACCTTTGCCGCTGACGAGGATGTAATCGAACAGTCTCCGCAAAAAAATGAACCGGCCAAACAGGACATATTCTCCCGGCCGGCGCCAAAAATACAGATGGGATATTTTAACGACGCTTTTGAGCAGGCTCCAGCCGCAAAGGGCTCAAACCCGTTCTTAAGGCCCGAACCGGTAAGTCAGCCGGAACATATAATAGAACTATCCGAGCTTGGAGACATGCTTGTCGATAAACCGGTAAAAGCCGATACTATAAAGCAGGATGTTATACCTAAAAAAGATGCGGTTCCCGAGGCGCGCCAGCAGGAATTCGGCCAGCAGACCAGGGAAGACGTCCCTTCGCTGATAGCCATGGCTGACAGCCTTGTTTTGTCCGGATCTTTTGACGAGGCCATTGAGATGTACCAGAAGGGGCTCTCGCTTGACCCCGGAAATGCGTCAATAAAGGACAAACTTAACCGCGCGTACTCGCGGTATGCGGGGGTACCTCTTCCGGACCCGGCTGAAAAAAGGAAAGCCGAGGAAGCCGCGGCAAGGAAGGCGCAGGAGGAAGAGCGCAGGAAAAATGAAGAGGAAGACAAAAGGAAAAGACTTGAAACGGCAAAGCTCAAAGCGGAGCAGGAGAATAAAAAGAAAGAGGAACAGGCAAAAGAGGCGCAGTTGAACGAGGCCAGGACAAAAGAGGCCGCGGACAGGGAACTGCAGGCAAAAGAAGCGCAGAGGAAAAAAGAGGAAGAGCAAGCCGGGAAAAGGCAGAACGAGGAAAAGAGAAAGCGGGAAGAGGAACTTTCGAAAAAGAGGGCCGAAGAAAAGAAAAAGGCTCCCGCTCCGGAACCCGAGGAAATAATAGAGGAACCCGAGATAAGCGACGATTTCGCGACCGTTACGACCGCCGAGATATTCATGAAGCAGGGGCTGTTGACGGAAGCCGAGAAAATATTAAAAAGGATACTCACGAAAGATACCGAGAATATGGAAGCGAAGATAAGGCTGGATGAGCTTAAAAAACTCATGGCAGACATGCAGCAGGAAGAAACGAAGCCCGAAAAAGAGCCGGATAAGGGGCCAAAGGGAAGCAAAGTTTCTTATATATAATTAAAAAGTTTTCTATTTGAGGTGTGTTTTGAGCTATGAACAATTTTACGGACTTTGTGAACAGCCTTTTTCAAATTCACCGGATTCGCGTTTCTTTTTCGGGAGTGAGCCGCATTCCGAGGCGTTAAAAAGGCTCATGTACGCCGCCGAGACAATGAAGGGGCTTGTTGTCATGACCGGGGATATCGGCACGGGCAAGACAACCCTCGCAAGGATGGCCCTTGAAAAACTGGGTTCGGACGACAGGTTCGTGGAGTCCATGATAGTAATGGTGCACACCGAGATTTCGGCTTCGTGGCTTCTGCACAGGATTGCGGTGCAGATAGGCATTGAGAACCCTTCCGAGGCAAAGGAAACCCTTATCCCGCAGCTTTATTCAAGGCTGATTAATTTGCACGACCAGGGAAAAAAAGCGGTCGTAATAATTGACGAAGCCAATATGATAACCAGAAAGGAAGTCTTTGAGGAATTCCGCGGGCTCATGAACCTGGAGGTGCCGGGAAGCAAACTCATCACGCTTGTGCTGATAGGCATGCCGGAGCTTGAGGAAAATATAAAGACGGATCCGCCGCTGCAGCAGAGAATCGCGATAAAATTCGCCCTTAAAAAGCTGGACAGGGGTACGTCCATTGCGTATATAAAATACAGGATGAAAGTGGCGGGGGCGCAGAAGGAAATATTTTCCGATGCCGCGCTTGAAAATATTTATGATTTTTCGGGAGGAACGCCCAGGCTGATAAATACAATCTGCGACAACGCGCTGCTGGAAAGTTTTCTGATGAAAAGGGAAAAGGTGGATGTTCCGGTCATAATCAGCGTGGCAAGCGACCTGGGGCTTGTGAAAATTTAAAAAGGATTTTTTGGAGGGGTTATGAAGATAGGGCTTGCGCTCGGCGGGGGAGTTGTCTATGGTTTCGCGCATATAGGAGTTTTGAGGGTGCTGGAACAGAACGGGATAATTCCGGACATTATCGCCGGCACGTCGATCGGTTCGCTTATCGGCGGGGCATATGCTTCCGGCATGGAAGTAAAAGAAATAGAAAAGATGGCGAAAGAATTTAAATGGCAGGAAGTAATCAATGTCACCCTTCCAACCGAAGGGCTCATGTCGCTTGACCGCCTGAAGACATTTATTGAGAAACATATCAAACCGCGCAATATAGAGGAATTCAAGACAGTGTTCGCCGCTGTGGCCACGAACCTGCTGGATGGAAAAGAGCGTATTTTTGACGAAGGGGCTCTATCGGCCGCCGTAAGGGCGTCATGCAGCCTTCCGGGAATTTTTACGCCCGCAATATATGACGACGGCGTTTATGTTGACGGCGGGCTAACAAATAACGTGCCCATAAGCGTCTGCAAACAGCTCGGCGCAGATTTTATCATAGGAGTGGACATTACCGCGCGCGCGAAATCAAATGTCATCAAAAACCACGATATATTTAACATAGTGTGGCAGTCTTTCATGCTGATGATACAGGAAAACACAGAGTTCAGGTCATATAAGGACGCGGATTTCATGATTATCCCCGACATGAAAAACTTCAGCCCTTTTGACATAAGTGAGTCCGACAGGATAATTAAAAAAGGCGAGGAGGCCGCTGAAAAAATGATTAACGATATAACTTCAAAGATAAAAGAAAAGGGGTCCCTGCTCGGAAAGGTAAAGGATATTTTTAACAAGGATCTGTAAATTATTGATATTTTTAAAACAAAATTTCATTGACAATAAATAACAAAATTATTATAATAAAACAGTTTTTTATTATGCGGGAATAGCTCAGTGGTAGAGCGTCTCGTTGCCAACGAGAAGGTCGCGGGTTCAAGCCCCGTTTCCCGCTCCATTTAATTATTTGCTTTTAATTAAGGCATATATTCTGTTTAGGAGGGTGTTTAATGTCTAAACGTTCAATTCTTTTCCTCTTTGTTTTAGCTTTTATCATTATTTTTCCTGTAATTTCAGCAGCGGATGATTTCGCGCTTCCACCGCCGCCGGACGCAAATGAAGCAATGGTTCCGCCGCCTCCGGGAGCTGGAGGGTCGGATACTTTACCGCCGCCTCCTGGCGGGGATTCAGCAGCCGTGTCGTCTGACAGCGCATTGCCGCCGCCTCCGGGTGGGGATTCAGCAGCAGCATCGTCTGACAGCGCATTGCCGCCGCCTCCGGGTGGGGATTCAGCAGCCGTGTCGTCTGACAGCGCATTGCCGCCGCCTCCGGGTGGGGATACAGCAGCAGCATCAACGGACAACTCAATGCCGCCGCCTCCGGGTGGGGATACAGCAGCAGCATCAACGGACAACTCAATGCCGCCGCCTCCGGGTGGGGATACAGCAGCAGCATCAACGGACAACGCAATGCCGCCGCCTCCGGGTGGGGATACAGCAGCAGCATCAACGGACAACTCAATGCCGCCGCCTCCGGGTGGAGATACAGCAGCAGCATCAACGGACAACTCAATGCCGCCGCCTCCTGGCGGGGATACAGCAGCAGCATCAACTGACAATTCATTACCGCCGCCTCCGGGTGGGGATACAGCAGCAGCATCAACTGACAACTCAATGCCGCCGCCTCCGGGTGGGGATACAGCAGCAGCATCAACTGACAACTCAATGCCGCCGCCTCCGGCTGAATCAGCGGCAGCGGCTCCTGCCCAGGAAGAATCACAGGCGCCCGCGGAAGAACCTGTAAAAGTTGTAAAGTCGAAAAAATCCGGACATAAAGTGGCGGCCGGAACATCAAGATATTCAGTGCATAAAGGCGACAGTCTATGGAGAATTTCAGGAAAAGATTCAGTTTACGGGGACTCCTTCAAATGGCCCCTTTTGTTCAAGGCAAACAGGCCGAACATAGACGATCCCGACCTGATATATCCGAGACAGGCGCTGAAAGTAAGCAAGAGATTTACGCAAGAGGAAGAGACGGACGCTGTTGAAAAGGCCAAAGAAACACCGCCTTTCCAGCCGCACTCCGAACCGAGAAAGAAATTACCGATTAAATATTAATTTTTATCACGATATTAAGAGCCCCTGCCTTACAGGTTAAGGCGGGGGCTTTTTTTTTGTAAGAACAAGAACTTTCAGAACATTACACCCCTAATTTCATTGACAACCAGCCCCTTTTTGTTAATAATGTATCAAATAATGAATTAAGAGGAATCATGAGAAAAAATCGTTTAACCCTGCTTATAATAGCCCTGATTTCAGCTCCGTTTTTGCTCCGGGGCCAGAGTGAAAAAGCGCAGTTTGACCTCGCAAACTCGCTTTATCTGGACAACAACTACTGGCTGGCAGAGCCGC
>Ga0224555_1002956_pt1 | contig 18534 bp, 17 predicted proteins | sample 714S23034metaG_FD_180687 | JGI IMG/M metagenome (GOLD analysis project Ga0224555, IMG submission 180687) | Peat soil microbial communities from Stordalen Mire, Sweden - 717 S2 30-34 | ecosystem: Environmental > Terrestrial > Soil > Wetlands > Peat | place: Sweden: Norrbotten County, Stordalen...
CTTAGCGACGCTTCGGCAATGCTGCCCAGCGATGAGGCCATCCTTGCCGCTCGTCCAGCTCTTCGATGGTCTCCTTGTTCAATTTCATGTCTCGCTCCCTTCCTTGTCGGCGGCCTTAGGCGGCATTCTGGGCACACCAGTCGCACCGGCGCCGGCCGCGCTTGTCAGGCTTGCTGTGACCGTTGGCCCTGAGCGCTTGGCCGTAGGCGCAGCCACTGTTGTCGTGGTATGCCCCGTCGGGGCCGGAGCCGGCATGGAATGGGGCCACCGTTGCCATGGAGCACGTCTTGGTACAGCTCGCGCTTCACCTTCGTAACTTCGTTGGCCCTGAACCGACTGCCCCACTGTTCACCGGCGTGGGCAACGCGCCCCTGACACCCCGTTCCGTGGACCGCGTTTGGGAACGGGCGCGCTGGGCAATCAGGAGACCGGATTTGAGGCTCCAAGACCTGCGCCACTCGGGACAAACCTGGGCGAGCGCAACGGGTGCCACGACAGCCGGACTGATGCACCGCGCGGGGCACAAGCAACCCGTCGCCGCCCTTGGCTACCAGCACGCCAGTAAGGAGCGCGACCGTGCTATCGCGCAGCGACTGAGCGTGCTGGCTTCCGAAGCTGACGCGGGAAAAGCCGACGATGGTCCTCTCGTAGTCTCGGCGGTCGCGAAACGTCACGGACTTTTCGCGGACTTCGGACCGGACATGCCTTGGGCCGAGGATTCCGAAGTCAAGAAAACAGTCGTTGACCAGCTACTTGACTGGCAGCCCCAACGGGATTCGAACCCGTGTCTCCACCTTGAGAGGGTAGATTCACGCCCAGCTCAGGGCCACATTTTCTTGCCTCGTGCGTTCCCCGTGCATTAGTGTCAGACCATGGCCAGCAGGCACAGAACGAGGCGGGCCTTCGGGGGTGTCCGTCGCCTGCCCTCGGGTCGCTACCAGGCGACGTACTGGCACAACGGCAAGCAGTTCAAGGGTGAAAGCACCTTCGGCGCCAAGGCGGACGCTCACAAGTGGCTCACCATCGTCGAGGCCGATCTCCACCGTGGCCAGTGGATGGAGGCTTCGAAAGCCCAGGACACCACTTTTTCTGAATACGCACAGGCCTGGATTGCTCGGCGTTCGGGAACCAAGCTGCGGGCGACGACCGAAGCAAAGTACCGCGGGCTGCTCGATCGCCACATCTTGCCGACTTTTGGCGACCGGAACTTGTCCGAGATCGACCCGGATCAGGTCGAGGCTTGGTACTACCCGCTCAAGCGCCAGCACCCTTCGACCGCAGCCGGCGCGTACCGGCTGATGGCGACGATCTGCAACACGGCCGTCAGGATGGACGTGATCGCAAAGTCACCTTGCCGCGTCGAAGGTGGCGCCGCGGAGGCCTCCATAGAGCGTCCGGTCATAACCCGGGACGAGCTGCAGCGGGCCGTCGACTCAGTGCCTGATCGTTACCGAGCAGCGCTCTTGTTGGCGGCCTGGTGCCAATTGCGTCGGAGCGAAGTGCTGGGGCTACAACGAGGTGATGTCGACCTGGATGCGGGCTCGATCCACGTCCGTCGAGCCTGGGTCGTGGCTCCTGACGGCAAGCGTTGGCAACAAGGTCCGAAGACCGAGGCAGGTGACAGAACGCTCTATATGACCGAAGACGTGCGCACGGCGCTGCGGGCGCACCTTGCGACCTATGTCGGGCCGCAGGCGGGCGCCTGGCTCTTCCCGAACAAGGACGGCACCGCGCCCGTCATCCATCGGACCTTCTCCCGTGTGTGGGAGCGGGCTCGACGGGTCTCCGGCCGCGAGGATCTTCGCTTTCACGACCTCAGACACTCTGGTTTGACATGGTTTGCTCAAGCTGGCGCTACCCAAGCGGACCTGATGCACCAGGCCGGCCACGCAAGCCCAGCGGCAGCTAGCCGGTACCAGCACGCCGAAGCTGAGCGGGCCAAGATGCTGGTCGCGAAAATGGCCGCGCCGTAGCCGTAGAACACTAATATAAGTCTTCTTGCCTTAAGGGCAAGGAACACTTATACTTGCAGCATGACGGTGGAAACCGAGCGACCCAAGACACGAAGATGGGGCGAGGCCACCTCTCGCGCCGTCCGGCTCCTCGCGCTCCGCAGCGTCCCCACGTTGCAGGTCGACCTCGCCAGGGAACTCGACGTTACTCAGCCTCGCATCTCACAGATCGGAAGACTCCTCGCAACCGAAGGCGTCAGGTTCGCGGACGTGCACGAGGCGGACCAACGCGCCCGGCTGGTTCTTCTATACGCGCTCCATCACGCTCCAGCGGTCGTGACCGAGACACTCTGGTACGACATCGACCCCTCACACGAACAGGTCGCCCGTGCCGTCGACTACCTCGTAGATGTCGGCGCCGCGGCAGTCGTCTCTGCCGACGCCGCCCCGGACTTCGTCGCTCCGTGGCGGTCGCCGACGCTAACGGCGATCTACACCAACCTCGACGCGCCGCTCGACTCGGCCGGCTTCGTCCCCGCCATGGCCAGGGGCGAGGCGAGCATCGTCCTACGCCACGTGTCCGACCCGAGCCTGCTCGAACCGTGGCAAGCCCCGAGGGAGGCGCCATTCCCCCTTGCGCACCCGTTGCAGCAGATGTGGGACCTCCGTGACCTGGGCGGAGAGGACAGGTTCGAGGCCTCCGAGCGGCTCATGCGCCGCGTCGTGATGGGCACCCTCTGAAGATGGCTGAACACGACAGACCGTCCGCACAACCGCCGGCAGAGGAAGAACGACGACGGGTGACTGCAGCGGCCACGAGGTCGGGGGATCCCATGGCGACGCGTAGGTGCATGTCCATGGAGACAATCGACGGCAAGCCATGCGAGAACGAGGTCGACGTTGGGTCGGCTTTCTGCAGTGCAGGACACCTGTGCGTCTCGCCCCCCGGCGGTCATGCTCCGCTTGCGCCGACGGTCGCGTCGTCGGACCCGCGCCCAGTCGAGGAGATCCTGGCCGTCTCTGGCGACGGGACAAACCGGCTGGTGATGATGAGTCCGTCGGCTGCGGACGATGGAGGGTTCGTTGCGATGGCCGACGTGACGAGGGCGGCAGGGCTGGCGGACATGGGCGCCGACTACCGGCTACTCGGTGGGATCGCCGTGATGCTCCACATCCAGCGCCTCGGCATCGACGTGCCCCTCCGGAGGACAGGCGACGCCGACTTCGGCGTTCCGCCGCACGTGCTGAAGTCCGGTCGCCTGGTCGAGAAGCTGGAAGCCATGGGCTACAAGAAGACGAGCGGTTGCACCTGGGAGCGCGTACTCGACGGACGGCGGACGGCGTCGACCGATCTGCTCATACCTGCGTACACCTCACGGCCGCGAGTCAACAAGAAGATCGACAGCAACGGGACCAAGGTCGTGACGACCGAGGTGCCCGGTCTCGCCGAGGCGCTCAGGCGTACGCCCGTGCGATTGCCGGTCCGCTTCGTCCTCTCTGATCGGCGTGCGATCGAGACCGAGGTGCTGCTCCCCAATGCCGTGGGAATGTTGCTCCTGAAGGCGGGCGCGAGAAAGGTCCGCAACGAGGAGCGCGACTCGACCGACTTGTGGCGATGCCTCGAGGTGGCTGCTGCCGAGGGAGTGACACCCGCCGACCTCCCCGCCGATCCGGTCATCGGGGACCTCGCCGCGGTCCTCCGCCAAGAACTTCGACGAGGGGGCCGATCGATCCCAGCCATCACGAAGGAACTGACGCCCGCGGCGGCGGGTCGTATAGAGACCCGGATCCAGGCGCTGCTCCTGAGAGTCACAGGCTCCTGACGATCTGACGGAGGACAGCCTCAACCCCGCCTTCGTACGTCCGGTCGTCGGCTCTTCTCGATGAGCCCGTGATGCTGATATGCCTGTGTGAGGTGCTTCGGCATCTACCGAAGGTGCGTCAGCCTCAGGGGTTCACGGCAGCCGGTTTGCTGGCTGTCTGCCTGATCTGGCTGCGTCGTCGTCACAGCTGGCTTGTAATCGCCTCTCCACGACTCCGGGGAAATTAGGGGCGTCAAGCCGGGCGTCCGTGCCTGACGTGAGGGTGGCGAGCATCATCAAGCCAAGCGGCGATCTCGGCGGGATCGAAGCGGACCAGCCAGCCGACCTTCAGGTAAGGCACCCGTCGCTCGGCGACGAGCCGGCGGATGTGGCGGATGCTCACACCGAGCCGCTCAGCGAGCTGGTCGATGGTGAGGAGCTGGGGCAGGGTGTCAGTATTGGCCATTGGTCTCCTTGAGCGTCGTGGCGTTGTTGTCTACGGACGAGACCGACGCCGACAAGGTGCCAGACGGTGACGAGCCTCTACTAAGGAGGCACTGGGGACTCCAGGCTAAGTGCGCGCACCGCATCGAGACCCTGGTTCACCACCAGAACGCGGCCGCACCACTTCGATCAACCACGCTCAATGACATTCACCGTCCTTTACCATCATTAACCTCTATGTACCAACCACCAGGCCACCCACTCCCTCACCACCTCCTTCCCCTTCTTCCTCTCCATCAACCCACTCCACTCCTTCCATCCTCCCTCATCCACCCTGTCCATCTTCCCACCTCACCCACTCCATCTCCTTCCTCCATCCTCCCCCTCCGCCAATCTTCTCATTCACCATCACTTACCTTTATTAACCTCTATCTACCCAACACCAAACAACCTCTTTACTTCACATCTATACCTGCTATAACCACAAACCAAGAGGAACACGTTTGCAACTGTCAGTTGGCAAGGAGGTGGTGCGCGTGGCGTGGATGCGGATGATGGGAGCCGACTCTGTCGAGTACCACGAGCACACCGTCGCCGGCCGCGGTGACGACCCGGTCGCCGCCTCAGGCGAGTACTACTCCTCGCGAGGCGAGACCCCGATGTCCTGGGGAGGCTCCGGACGCGGCCTGCTCGGTCTGGAGGGCGAGGTGGACCTCGCTGACTACCGGGCGGTCTTCGGCATCGGTGGGGCCCACGACCCTCGTGACGGTCGGCGTCTGGTCGGCTGTCTGCGTCCCGGCCTGGAGCTCGTCATTTCACCTCATAAATCGGCGGCTGAGCTCGGCGTGATCGGTCGCGCCGAGGACATGCACGAGATTGTCGATGCCGAACGCGACGCCACCCTCGAGTACCTGGACCGTCTCGTCGCAGAACGGGGTGGTCGGCGTGGACGAAGCCAAACGCGGGTCGCCACCGGTGGTCTCATCTGGGCGACGTCCCGGCACGCGACGACCCGGGCTGGCGATCCCCAGGTGCACGAACATGTCCTGATCGCGAATGCCGTGTTGATGCGAGACACCCGCGGAGGGTGGAAAGGTGCCGACACCGCGTTCCTCAGAGACCACCTCCACGCGGCGACGGCCGTGGGACGTATGGTCGCAGCCGCCAAGGCGGTTGAGCTTGGATACGGGATCGTCGCCGATCCCGGCCCGTCCGGACGCCTCGGAGGCTGGGCGATAGCCGGGATCCCGGCCGAGGTCTGCGAGCTGCACTCGACCCGCTCTGCTCAGATCACCGCCGCAGTCGGACCCGATGCCTCGTATGCGGCACGTTCGGTCGCGGCGCGGGCCACCCGGGACCACAAGGCGGAAGTCTCCGTCGAGGACCTGTTGGCGCGGTGGCAGGAAGAGCTGACCGCCGCTGGCCATCCCCCGGCCGATCTCGTCGCCGCGATCGAGGCGGCGGGTTCCGCCTATGAGCTCCCGATGGTCAACCTCGAGCAGCTCGCCAGCGAGCTGCTCGGCCGAGGTGGGCGCCTGGCGGAAGAGAAGACCTTCACCCGCGGCGACGTGATCATCGCCGCCGCTCCACACCTTCACGGCCTGTCCCTTTCTGTGCTCGATCAGGCCGTCGAGACAGTCCTCGCGAATAACGACGCGGTCGCCCTGCCGATTGTGACGGGAAGCAGGGAACAGGTGTGGACGACACGCTGTGTCCTCGCCGACGAGGACCGCATCGCAACCCTGGCCGAGTCACTGACCGGCGATAAAGGCCCCAAGGTCGAGGAGCAGGCCGCTCTCGATGCCGTCTCTCGCCTCGAGGAGCGCCTCGGAGTCCCGCTCACCACTACCCAGCACGAGGTGGCGATCGGACTCCTCGCGAGCGGTCACCGCCTCGATCTTGTCAGGGGCGTGGCCGGGTCCGGGAAGACCACGACACTAGCGGCGGTGCGCGACGGCTTCGAGAGCGCCGGGTACAACGTGCTCGGCACCGCCACATCCGGACAGGCAGCGAAGAACCTCGGAGACGGCACCGGAATCGATTCGAGCACCGTCGCCTCGCTCACCTGGCGCTTGGACCACAACACCCTCGAGCTCTCCGGCCGGCACGTACTGATCCTCGACGAGGGCGCCATGACGTCAGATGTCGACCTCGCCCGTCTTCTCACGGCCGTCGAGCGATCGGGGGCAAAGCTGATCGTCGTAGGAGACGACCGGCAGCTCGGTGCCATCGGCCCTGGTGGCGCGCTCACCGCCCTCGCCGAACGCCACCCCGAGCAGCTCTGGGCTCTCACCGACAACCTGCGCCAGACCGACCCAGCCGAACGTGTATCGCTCTCTCAGCTCCGCGACGGCAACATCGCCGCCGCCGTCGGCTGGTATGCCCGCAACGGGCGAGTCCATCCTGTGCCCGACCGCCGCCGAGCGGTGACCCGCATGATCCGTGCTTGGGCGGCCGACATCGACGCCGGACGGGACCCTCTCCTTCTCGCCTACCGACGCGCCAACGTCGAGACGCTCAACCGCGCTGCCCGCGAGCTGTGGGAGCGCTCCGGGAGGCTCACCGGCCCAGAGCTCGCAGCACCCGGAGGGCGCATCTACCGGGCCGGCGACCAGGTCATCACCCTTGCCCCCGGACCTCACGGCGCCTGGGTCACATCGCAAGCTGCCTGGGTCACTGCCGTCGACCCTGAGGCCCAGACCCTCACCGCGATCACGCCCGACGGCCGCCGCCTTCTCATGAGCGCCGATGACATTGGCGCCGACCGCCTCGGCTACGGCTACGCGATCACCGCTCATCGCGCCCAGGGCACGACAGTCGAAGTCGCCCACGTCCTCGACGACGGTGGTGGCCGCGAGCTCGCCTACGTGGCCATGAGCCGAGCCCGGAAGGCCAGCCACGTCTACACCACCGCACCGGACCTCACCCAAGCTGCGCAACGCCTCTCCTGGTCCTGGGATGACGAGCGTCGCCAGCAATGGGCCACCGACCAGGCCCGAGCCGCCCAGCGTCTTGTTGGGCTGCGAGCTGAGCACCGAGAACTCATCCGGAGTATCCCGCCTGACGTTACCGATCAGCTCGTCCAAGTAAGAGAACAGCAAGCCGTCCTCGAAAAGGACCTGGCCGACCTCCGGACCGGCGCCGGACGGTGGGCGAACACACCCGTCCGAACAAGATACGAGGATCTCCAAGTCGCTAGCCGAGCCCACGAATACAACCTCCGCCGCGTCCAAGATCCCCATCGCGGACTCCTCGCCCGGTACCGCAGCCGCGGACGCCTCACGATCAGTGCCGCCGCCCTGCAGGCGGCAGAAAGTACCTGGCAGAACGCGACCGAACCCCACGCCCAGGTTCTCGAAGGCAAGCGGTCCCAGCTCAGCAGCGAGGCGTGGGAGCTCGAACGAGCACAGCAGGCAAGAGCCGAGTTCATAGAGACCCACCCTGAGCTCATCGGCCGGATCAACCAGCCGCGCCGAGCCGCACATGCCCAGCAGGCCAGCTCACATCTCCACCGCGGCGGAAGGAGCGCCTCGGTACGGCCCTTCAGCGGCCAGCCGCGAAACGCGGCGCTCGCCTACGAGTCCCCGCCACTGCCCGCGGAGCTCTCTGGTCCGGATCTCTAAGCGAAACCAAGTCCCTGTACCCAGCAGCAGAGGCAACGGACCTCGTCCAGGGACCCTTGAATTATTGAGAGTTACAGGGCACGCACCCGTCTGCTGCGCGCGGCTGGGAGCCAAATATCCGATGCTGCAGATGGCGTGCGTCGGTTCTCCGACACCCCCTCAGACGCGAGCCCACCAGGGCGCGTCGTTACCGCAACGCCGCAAGACACCCGGCGGAAGCTGCCAGCTCAACCGGTCCGCTTGTAGAGGCCTATGCCATCCACGCTCGCCATCAGCTCGTAACGCTTCGATATCGACGCGAAGAGGGCACCGTAGTTGCCCGCCCCGAGCGCGACGGGCAGCATCAGGTATTGCACCCGGTCGGCGAAAGGCAGGCGAGCCCCGTTGTCAGTGCCCAAGCCCCAGTTGCTGGCGGCAAACGGCACCGGCCAGACGTACACCTGGGTCCTGTGATCAATGTGGGACACCAGCGGGTACCAAGCCGAAACCACAGCGTTCGGCGGCAGCCGGGTCTCGAGGTCGGTGGCGCCCCGCACCGTACTGCTGCTCAGGTTCCAGTCCGTCGGGTAGTACGAGTCGCGTGAGAACGGCGCCACGCCCCAAAGCACGCAAGACCAAAGCGCACATGCCGCAACCAACCCTGTGAGGACGCTTCGCCGGATCCTGCTCTTCTGGGCGGCGATGGCTGTGATCGTCCCGATGGCGAGCACGGGTACGAGAGGCATCGAGTAGTGGTAGAGGATCTGGTGCATATAGGGGTCGCTGCTGACGACGTTCTCGGCCAGCACCAACAACCCGATGGCGGCCAGCTCAGGGGAGACCATGAAGCCCCACCCGAAGGAGAACCCCATCTGCCAGCAATAGAAGGGTCTCCCGCCGGCACACAAGTACGACCACACTTGTCCCGGCGCTCGCACCACGGTGTCCAGGAGGCCGTGCCAACCGCCGAAGGGGATCCTGTTGGCGTAATAGTTCACGCCCAGGATGGCCGGGATTATCACCTCGTTGGCGATGCCGGCCCACAACACGGCGCCGGCCACGATGCTCAACCCGAAGACCCGGTTTCTCCTCCAGAGGACCCAAAGGCCCAGAGGGACGACGAGCAAGGCGGCGTCCTCTTTCACAAGTAGCGCCAGCACCACCATCGTGCCCAGCAAGACGGGTTTCCACTCGAGGGCCGCACAGATGGCGAGGGTGATGATCAAGACCTGCAGCGCCTCAGGGTGAAACTGCTCCATGTTGCCGTTCTGTAGGGCTGGATTGAGCAGGTAGCTCGCCGCCAACAAGGTGGCGATCGTCGTGCTGTGGGTGAGCCTCTGTGCCAGCGCGTAGAGGGGGATGGCCGTGGCGCCGAGCGCGCAGACCTGCAGGATGAGGATTCCCTGTGGCTCGGGCACGAGGCGGTAGAAGGGAGCGACCAGGAGCAGGATGAACGAGGTGTGGTCCCCGAACAGGTTGCGCCCCATGATGGTCACGAACGGGGCGTGGAAGTGGCTTAGCAGCCACAGCCCTTGGTCAAAGATCGCCAGGTCGAACGGTGTGTACCCGTACCCGCTGTACATCCTGAGGCTGAGCAGACCGAACCAGAAGACGTAGACGGAGACCAACACCGCCAGGGGCAGGTGCCTCCACAGCGAAGCAGTAGCTGGCGGTGTGAACGCCGTCTCGGGCCCGCTGCCCGAAGCCTCGCCCGGGATCGCCGAGCCCTGGGTACCCGCGGCCGTCGCGGGCGATTGTGGGGCCTGCCTCCCGGACCGGACGTCCATCTCCTATTACTTTCGAGTGGGGGGACTGACGACCGCCTTATCCTATGCAGTCGTCGAGTCGTCCACGCCCGCGACGACATGGGCTTCCAAGCGGCGGCACGGCGCCGCGTCAGCTTCCGTTCCTGCGCTGATCCTTCCCGTCATCGGCCAGTCGGAGATCCTCGACGTCGGCCCTCCGACGCGAACCCCCACTCCACGCTCTCGCCAAGGCGATGACGTTTGCGTTTTTGCGCAACGTATTGCCATTCGCTCTCCCGCGGCCACAATCAGGTCCACTTGAGCGGTCGACGAAGTTGATGACCCGTCGTCGACATCACGACCTGGGCAAACTGCGCATTCGCGATCTTGGCTCGGCCAATGCTAAAGGCGGCAGATGCCACCGAGTTCAACACGTCCGACCTCCGGCCAGGAGGTGACGCGACAACGACGGCCTTCCCTGGATAGAGCTGCTGCACAGCAGCCACGGCCGGGGCAAGGTCAGAGTCCCCCGATACGAGCATGGCGGTGTCAAAGAGGTCGAGATGGGCGTCTCGCATCATCTCAACGGCCAAGTTGACGTCCGTCTGCTTTTCCTCGAAGGTCGCCCATGTGTGCCCACAACGAAGGCAGCGGCCATCTCGCGGCTGGAACTTTCCTTCGATGATCCGGACGCCGGTTGCGGCGAGGGCCTCGATGTAGGTCGTCTGGCGCTGCACAGATGCCGGCGGAGCCGAGATCCGAGCGGTGCAGTACTTGACCCCGCTCAGCTCTTGGTACGGTCGCAGCAGAGACGCGATCAGCTGTTCGAGGTCGAGCCAGAGGTAGCGGCGCCAGCCCTTGGACTTCAGGCCGTAGTAGAGATTGAAGCCGTCGATGTACGCGATGACCCTGCTGGGCGCTTGACTTGCCATAGGCCGCCCGTACAATAGACACATAACTTCGCCGGGGATCGCATCCCCGGTTAGACGGCCCCCTTCGGGGGGCCGTTTTCGCGCCCCCCCATCGAGTGTCCAAGTCACGTGACGCGCTCGCGTCGCTCATCTTCAGGATGCCCTCCGCGACACGAACGTGACACGCGAGGTCGGCCAACGGCTGTAAACCTCGGTCATAGGTGGTAAGGCAAAGGAGCAGCTCGAAAGTGGTTTCCGGCGACATCCGCAGGTCGCGAGAATGGCCACGACAGAGCCCCGCCTTGTGTTTGTTGAGAGCAATTGATGAGTTCTTGATGGTTCAGGCATGGCTGTCTCGTGCACTATCCGTGCATTAAGCATCGGGCAAAGGGGGGCGCTTCCGGTACTGAAAGGTAACGAGGCGGCAACCGGAAAATAAGACCTGACCTGCTCTGATGGGCAAGTCTCCTTGGCAGCCCCAACGGGATTCGAACCCGTGTCTCCACCTTGAGAGGGTGGTGTCCTAGGCCTCTAGACGATGGGGCCGTGCGTGGCGAGGTCCTCGAGCAATGACTCGCGTTGCAGGGCTCCGGCTGGCGCCATGGCCAGCGAAGCTTGATCATGTTAGTCCCCAAGCGCTCTCTCGACGACGGGCGCGATCCACAGCCGAGGTCTTGGCGAGCGCAAGCGATCCGCCGAACGGAGATAGCGACCGACCAGAACCGCCGATGGGACAGACTGGCGGCATGGATCGCTCAACCACCTTGGATTCCGTCGACTTGGAGTCCAGCCGCTTTCTCTTGGCCATCTCCAATGGTGCGGCGTCACTCGACACCCCGGTACCCACATGTCCAGGTTGGGACGTGGCGCAGCTGGTGAGCCATCTTGGATTCATCTACAGCCGGGTGGCTCTTATCGTCACCGCCCGGCGAATAGAGGCTCCGGACCGTGACGAGCTGCTGGCTGCCCCCGACGGCGAAGCGCGCCTTGGTTGGTTCGCGGAACAGAGGACGGCCATGCTCGCCACTCTCGAGAGCGCAGACGACGACACTCTCGTATGGAATTGGACCGAGACCAGCCCGGGCCCTACAAGCTTCTGGGCGCGCCGCATGGCACACGAGACGCTCATCCATCGCGTCGACGCCGAGTTGACGCAGGGCTTCGACCCGACTCCGGGCTATCCCGAAGTCGCAGCCGACACGGTCACCGAGTTTTTCGAGCTCTTCTACCCCCGGTTCGAGACCGAGCTTCTCGCGACCGGGCTCGGTGGCTCCATGTACCTTCATGCCACTGACGTCTCGGGCGCGGAATGGACGCTCGACCCGCGACCTGGCGGCTCCTCGGTAACCCGTGAACACACGAAGGCCGCCGTGGTACTCCGCGGCAGCGCCTTCGACCTGGCCCGCTGGACTTGGGGCCGACTCCCGACCGAGCAACTCGAGGTCTTCGGTGATCGGCAAGTCGCCAAACGCTTCCAGGAGGTTGTCCGCGTTTGACCTTGCCGGTCGCGAAACGAGCGGCCTTACGGCCGCTCGAGAAGCTCGGGGGGGAGGACTCGAACCCCCAATTACAGGGCCAGAACCTGCCGTGTTGCCGATTACACCACCCCCGAATGGGCGGCGTCATCGTAACAGGCGCGACCCTCGAGGCCGCTGGCGTGGCGAGTGCGTCCGGAAACTCCTGGGTCAGCCTTCACCACTTGGACAGCGGAGGCGAGAACAGGGCCACCACGGTTGGGCACGCGAGAACGACTGCGCGGGAGTACCCGACCGAACAACCCCAGACCGAGGAAAGTCTCCAGCCTCCCGACGACGTGGTCCGGACTGCCGGCCCCGTGCCGAGCTGAAGCCGCTAGACGTCCTCGACCGCAGGCTTCGACTCACTGAGTCGCTCGATCGCCGCGTCGAGTCGCTCGAGCGTCCGGGCGCGCCCCAGCACCTCGAGCGACTCGAAAAGCGGCAGGCCGACTGTGCGGCCGAGAGCAGCCGTCCGGATCGGTGCTTGAACCTTCCCGAGCTTGCGCCCACGGTCGTCGGCGAGCTGCAGAATCTCGGCCTTGAGCAAGGGCGCTTCGAAGGCGCAGCTTTGGAGACGCTCGCGGACCTCGACAAGGATCGAGTGGGCATCTGGGTCGCGTTCTATCGCCTTCACGAAAGACTCGTCCTCGACCGCGAAGTCAGGCGTGAAGAGGAACTCGACGAGGTCGGCCGCCTCCGACAGCGTAGCTGCCCGCTCCTGGACAAGCGGAGCGAGCCTCGCGAACCGCGCCGACGCAAAGTCGGCCACCACCTTGGTCGGTGCGTCCTCTGTGGCCCATCGGCAGCAGCGCTCGATGAAGTCCCCGACCGTCAGCGCGCGCAGGTAGACGCCGTTGAAGTGCAGAAGCTTTTGCTCGTCGAAGAAGGCCGGCGAATGGTTTACGTTGCTGAGGTCGAACTCCGCCACGAGCTCTTCGAGGCTGAAGAACTCGCGTCCGTCCCCGGGGCTCCATCCGAGCAGCGCGAGGTAGTTCACCATCGCCTCAGGCAGAAAGCCCTGCTCTCGGTAGTCCTCGACGGCGACGCGGTCGCGCCGCTTAGAGATCTTCTGCCGTTTCTCGTTCACCAGCACCGGCAGATGGGCATAGACGGGGAGCGGAAGCTCGCCAGTGCCCAGCGCCTCCCAGAGCAGCACGGCCTTGGGTGTCGTCGGGAGATGCTCCTCCGCACGGATGACGTGGCTGATCCGCATCTCCCGGTCGTCGACGACGCCGGCGAGAACGAAGAGCGGGTTGCCGTTCGACTTCGCGACCACGAAGTCGTCGATCGTCGAGTTCGCGAAACGTACCTCTCCCCGGATCACGTCCTCGACCACTGTCACGCCGTCACGCGGAACCCTGAACCGCAAAGCACGTCCGAGCTGATGCTCGAGGCCCCGGTCGCGGCAAAAACTGTCGTAGCCCGGCGTCGCGTTGGCCTTCGTCCGCTCGAGCACCATCTCTCGCGTGCAGTCGCAGGCGTACAGGTACCCGTTTGACCAGAGCTCGTCGAGCGCCACCTGGTAGTGCTCCCCACGCCGGGACTGACGGTAGGGCCCTTCGTCCCATTCGATCCCGAGCCAGGCCATCGCGGAACCGATCCCGTCGACCCACTCCTCCTTGTTGCGCTCTGCGTCGGTGTCCTCGATCCGGAGAACGAACACGCCGTTGTGGCGCCTCGCGAAGCACCAGTTGTAGAGCGCCGTGCGGGCGCCGCCGACATGGAAGTAGCCGGTCGGGGACGGCGCGATCCGGACACGGACCGGCCGGGTCCCGATCGCCTCTCCAATTACCTCGCTCGCCACTGGCGCGAGGCTACCGCCGCCGGGTGCCAGGCCCGCCAGGGTTACGAACCTCGACGACGTCGGGTTCCAAGAAAGTTGCAGCGTTGGCAGACGAGGTCGCTTCAGGCCCAGCCACCAGAGGGCACGGTATTTAGACTTGTGCGGTCCGCGTTTGCTAGACCGAAATCATGCAACTGGGAATACCGAGCGAGACAACGCCCGGCGAGCGCCGGGTCGCGCTCGTCCCCAGCGTCGTCCCGAGGATCACTGCCCTCGGCCCGAGCGTCGCCATGCAGGCCGGCGCCGGTGCCGCCTCACTGTTTGCCGACGAAGCCTACATAGCCGCGGGCGTCACGCTGCTGGACGCCCCGACGCTGTTCGCCACATCGGGCTTCATCTGCAAGGTGCAGCCGCCGACCTTGGAAGAGGTGGGCCTTATGACCGAAGGCTCCGGCGTCGTGAGCTACCTCCAGCCGGCGGCGGACCTCGACCTCATCCGTGCGCTCGTGGATCACCGGATCTCCGCGTTCAGCCTCGACCTGCTGCCTCGAATATCCCGAGCGCAGTCGATGGACGTGCTCTCGTCCCAGGCACTGGTCTCGGGGTACCGCGCAGTGCTGCTCGCGGCCGAGCAGCTCCCGAAGTTCTTCCCTCTGTACATGACCGCAGCCGGCACGGTGCCGCCCGCCAAGGTGCTCGTGCTCGGTGCCGGCGTCGCCGGGCTGCAGGCGATCGCGACGGCACGCCGCCTCGGCGCGAACGTCCGCGCATACGACGTTCGATCAGCAGCGCGCACGGAGGTGAAGAGCCTCGGTGCCGCTTTTGTCGAGCTCGATCTCGAGGCCCAAGAGGGTGAAGGCGGTTACGCCCGGGAGCAGTCCGAGGACTTCCTGCGCCGCCAGCGTGAGCTCATCGGCAAGGAGGTCGCTGCCGCCGACGTCGTGATCACGACCGCGGCGATCCCCGGCCGCAAGGCACCGGTGCTGGTCACCGGGGAGATGGTGCACCAGATGGCACTGGGCAGCGTCATCGTCGACCTTGCAGCCGAGACGGGCGGCAACTGCGAGCTCAGCCGCCCGGGAGAGAATCTCGATGAAGGCGGCGTCACGATCATCGGTGTGAAGAACCTCCCGAGCTCGATGCCCCTGCACGCGAGCTTCCTCTATTCCCGCAACATCGCCGAATTCCTGACGGTGATCGTGAAGGAGGGGGAGTTCGCCCCGGACTTCGACGACGAGATCGTCGCCGGCACGTGCGTAACCCATGCGGGCGAGGTCCGCCATGCTCCCACCCGCGACCTGCTCGAAGGAGGGATCCAATGATCGCCGTCGCAGCTGGCGGGGACATCCTCTCGCTCATCACCGTGTTCGTGCTTGCGGCGTTCGTGGGTTTCGAGGTGATCGCCAAGGTACCTAGCACGCTGCACACGCCGCTGATGTCCGGTACGAACGCGATCCACGGTGTCGTGCTCGTCGGAGCGATGCTCGTCCTCGGCACGGTACACGGCACTGGGGAGCTCGTACTCGGGTTCGCCGCCGTCGTGCTGGCCACCTTGAACGTCGTCGGTGGCTTCGTCGTGACCGACCGGATGCTCGAGATGTTCAAGGTCCGCAAGCCGCCCAAAGTCTCGACGGAAGCGGCCAGCGCGGTTGCGCCTAGCACCGAGGGAGACTCGAAGTGAGCCTCGGTACAGGCATCCGCCTCGCCGACCTGATCGCGGCGATCTGCTTCATCCTCGCGCTACGCGGCCTTACGGGGCCCAAGACCGCGCGCTACGGCAATCTCCTCGGCGCCGGTGGTATGGCGCTCGCCGTTTCGATCACCTTCGCTACCAACGGGTTGCACCACTTCCTGTTGATCGCCATAGCAATGCTTGTCGGTACGGCCATCGCGGTACCCGCGGCACGCCTGGTCAAGATGACCGCGATGCCGCAGATGGTGGCGGCCTTCAACGGTGTCGGTGGTGGCGCGGCTGCGCTGATCGCTCTCTCCAAGTTCGTCACTGCTCCGACTGGCAAGCTTGCCGTCTACCAGGTCGTCGAGGTCCTCCTCGGCGTGGTCATCGGCTGCGTCTCGTTCTCCGGAAGCTGCATCGCCTTCGCGAAGCTCCAGGAGCTCATGACCGGCAGGGCCATCACCTACCCCGGCCAGCAGGTCTGGAACGCCATTGTGGGTGCAGGCATCCTCGGGCTCGCGATCACGCTTTGCCTCAGCTCAACCAGCTGGCTCATCGTGATCGTTCTCGCCCTCGCTTTGATATTCGGTGTCGCGTTCGTCCTGCCGATCGGCGGCGCGGACGTGCCCGTGCTGATCTCGTTGCTGAACTCGTTCACTGGTCTCGCTGTCGCGGCGAGTGGCTTCGTGCTCCATTCGGTCGTGCTCGTCGTTGCGGGTACCCTCGTCGGCGCCTCGGGCACGCTCCTCACCCAGAAGATGAGTCAGGCGATGGGACGCTCGCTCCCGAACATCCTGTTCAGCGCTTTCGGTTCGGTCATCACGGCCACCGGTGGCGCCGAGGGCGACACGACCCGAAGCGTCCGGTCCGCGAGCGCCGAAGATGTGGCCATCCTGCTCGCGTATGCGAACAAGGTGATCATCGTTCCCGGCTACGGGCTCGCCGTCGCCCAGGCTCAGCACACGATCCGCGAGCTTGCCGACCTGCTCGAGTCGCGTGGCGTCGAGGTCATCTACGCCATCCACCCAGTCGCGGGCCGCATGCCGGGCCATATGAACGTCCTGCTCGCGGAGGCCAACGTCCCTTACGAGCAGCTGAAGGAAATGGACGAAGCGAACCCGGAGTTCCAGTCCGCCGACGTGGCGCTGGTGGTCGGCGCGAACGATGTCGTCAACCCGGCAGCCAAGAACAACCCGGACAGCCCGATCTATGGGATGCCGATCCTTGCCGTCGACGAAGCCCGCAACATCGTGTTCATGAAGCGCTCGATGCGCCCCGGCTTTGCCGGCATCGACAACGAACTTCTCTTCGACCCGAAAACCACAATGTTGTTCGGTGATGCCAAGGATTCACTGACGAAGGTCGTAGCCGCGGTCAAGGCGCTCTGACCGTCCACCTGCACCGACGCCAGTCGGTGCCTTCAGCTGTTGGGCGAAGTGGTCCCGGCGGCCTTCAGCGGCAGAGTCGTGCCGACAGCCGCCAGCGACCGAAGTTGGTTACCCAAGCGCCCAAACCACTTGACACATAGTGATCCCATCGAGCTTCCGAAACGGAGAATTCCCATGCCCCGCTTGACTGTCATCATCGCTTCCACCCGCCCAGGCAGAGCCGGCCCGAGCATCGGACACTGGTTCGTCGAGCGTGCACGCACCTACAGCACCTTCGAGATCCGAGTCGTGGACCTCGCCGAGCTCGACCTGCCGTTGCTCGATGAGGCGAAACACCCACGCCTTCGCCAGTACACCCAGCCGCACACGATCGAGTGGAGCGCGATCGTCGAGGCGTCCGACGCGTTCGTGTTCGTGACCCCCGAGTACAACTACGGGTACCCCGCCCCGCTCAAGAACGCCATCGACTACCTTCACGAGGAGTGGAAGCACAAGCCCGTCGGGTTCGTTTCCTACGGCGGCGTGGCAGCCGGTACCCGCGCGGTGCAGCAGCTGAAGCAGGTCGTCACCGCACTCAGCATGATGCCGGTGAACGAAGCGGTGGCGATTCCGTTCTTCTCGCAGTTCATCGACGACGACGGACGCGTCCAGGCCAACGAGGCGATGATCCAGGCGGCTGACACGATGCTCGATGAGCTGGCCCGCGTGGAGGTGGCGATGCGCGCGCTCCGGAGCGGGACTGCTTGACCCCTGTCGAGCTGCCCGCCCGGGATTCACCTGGCGTGTCCGCGGCGAAAGGTCCGCCTTCCTGCTCAAATGAGCGTATGGAAGCAAGCGGGGATCACGACGACGGGCGCGCGAACCGTGAGATGTCGACCGATCGTGCAAATGCGGAGTCACTTGTGCGCGCGGCACGTGCCCAAGGCGTCACAGACCCCCGGGTGCTCGAGGCGCTGCGCGCTGTGCGGCGCGCCTCGTTCGTGCCCAGGGAATTGCGCAACGAAGTCGGCTACGACTGCGCGATCCCGATCGGGCGGGCCCAGACGACCTCGCAGCCGTCGCTGATCGGGCTGATGATCGAGGCCCTGGAACTCGGGCCGGAGGACACGGTGCTCGAGGTCGGCACGGGGCATGGCTATCAGGCGGCCCTTCTCGCCAAGCTCGCCCGCCGTGTGTTCAGCGTCGAGCGCATCTCCGAGCTGGCGCAGGTCGCCCGGCTCAACCTGAGTGCGCAAGGCGTCTCCAACGTCGAGGTCGTCACCGGCGACGGCACGCTCGGCCTTCCCGGCTTTGCTCCCTTCGGCGGCATCGTGGTCGCGGCTGCTTTCCTTCGCGTCCCGGCCCCGCTCGCGGCCCAGCTCACCCCCGGAGGCAAGCTCGTCATGCCCGTCGGGAACGGGGGCGGCGATCTCGTGAAGGTTTTCGAGAAGCACGACAGCGAGTTGGTGGAACTGCGGGTGCTGTGTGGAGCTCGTTTCGTGCCCCTGCTCGGGGCGAACGGATTCGAGGTCGGCTAGAGCTCTCACCGGTTCGCGAACAGGGCCACCGGTGCGTTCAGTCCGGTCCTGGTCCTCGCAGGCCTGATCGCCCCTAGCGGAACCTTCCTGGCTATCCCATGACAGACCGGTATTGCCGCAGCTCAGAGGCCATGTTTTGCCAGTCGGCGCGTAGTACCTAACTCACCGCTTCGGGGCATAGGCATCGAGTGAGAACAG
>Ga0224555_1002958_pt1 | contig 18529 bp, 17 predicted proteins | sample 714S23034metaG_FD_180687 | JGI IMG/M metagenome (GOLD analysis project Ga0224555, IMG submission 180687) | Peat soil microbial communities from Stordalen Mire, Sweden - 717 S2 30-34 | ecosystem: Environmental > Terrestrial > Soil > Wetlands > Peat | place: Sweden: Norrbotten County, Stordalen...
TCAGATAGGTGACGACGGCCTCGTCCATCTGGTTGCCAGCCATGCGCACGGAGCGCGAATAGACGATGCCGGCCAGCGAGATGACCGCGACGTCCGTCGTGCCGCCGCCGATGTCGACCACCATGTTGCCGCCGGGCTCGGTGATGGGCAGGCCGGCGCCAATGGCGGCGACCATGGCCTGTTCGACGAGGTGGACTTCCGAAGCTTTGGCGCGGTAGGCCGAGTCCATGACGGCGCGCTTCTCCACCTGGGTGATCTCGGAGGGCACGCCGATGACGATGCGCGGATGCACCATGCGCTTGCGGTTGTTGTGCGCCTTCATGATGAAGTAGTTCAGCATCTTCTCAGTGTGGCGGAAGTCGGCGATGACGCCATCCTTCATTGGCTTGATGGCGATGATGTTGCCCGGCGTGCGGCCGAGCATCTCCTTGGCCTCCTTGCCGACGGCCTCGACCTCGTTGGTCTGGGTGTTGACCGCGATGATGGAAGGCTCGTTGACGATGATGCCCTTGCCGGCCGCGAAGACCAGCGTGTTCGCCGTACCCAGATCGATGGCCAGGTCGTTCGAAAACAGACTGAACAGCGAGCGCATGTTGTGGATGCGCGAGTACCGCATTTGATAACCGTTTGAGGACATTGAGCGAGAAACTTTCCTGACAAGAAGATCAATCTCTATTGTACGGCTTGCCGGGTACGGCTGCCGGGGGACGCGCGATACCACTTTCAGGGGTATCGTCGCCGTGCGGTATCCGGTAGCGAACTGACAACCGAGAGCCGGTTTGGTAGGGTGAGGGACATGATTATTGGCGTACCGAAGGAAGTGAAGGACCACGAGAGCCGGGTAGGCGTGACGCCGGCGGGCGTGCATGCGCTGGTGGCGGCAGGACATACGGTGCTGGTGGAGCACAACGCGGGCGAGCTCTCGGCGATGCCGGACGACGAGTACCAGGCCGCCGGCGCGGAGATTGCCGGCTCCGCGCACGACGTGTGGCGGCTGGCCGAGATGGTGGTGAAGGTGAAGGAGCCGATCGAGAATGAGTACCGGCACTTTCGCGAGGGGCTGGTGCTGTTCACTTATCTGCATCTCGCGCCGATGGTGGAACTTACCGATGCGCTGCTGGCGAATAAGGTGACCGGCATCGCCTACGAGACGGTGCGTGACCGCGCCGGAACGCTGCCGCTGCTGACCCCCATGAGCGAGGTTGCCGGACGCATGAGCGTCCAGGTGGGTGCGGCCTATCTTGAGAAAGAGCGCGGAGGCCGCGGGGTGCTGCTGGGCGGCGTGCCCGGAGTTCCTCCCGGCAACGTGGTTGTGCTGGGCGGCGGCATCGTCGGCAGCAACGCCGCACGGATCGCCCTGGGCCTGGGTGCGCGGGTCACGCTGGTGGACCTGAACCTGAACCGGCTGCGCGAGCTTGACGATATCTTCAACGGGCGCCTCTACACGCTGGCCTCGAACAGCTACAACATTGGGCGGGCCGTGCGCGACGCCGATCTGGTCATCGGCGGGGTTTTGATTCCGGGCGCAGCCGCGCCCAAGCTGGTTACCAAGGCGATGGTCGCGAAGATGAAGAGGGGCGCGGTGATCGTCGACGTGGCCATCGACCAGGGCGGATGCATCGAGACCGCGCGGCCGACCACGCACTCCGAGCCCTCCTACGTGGTCGACGGCGTGGTCCACTACTGCGTCACCAACATGCCCGCGGCCGTTCCCAACACGTCGACGCTGGCGCTGACCAACGCGACCTTCCCTTACCTGTTGAAGCTGGCGAAGCACGGGGCCAACGCGGCGATCCAGGAAGACGCGGGCATCGCGGCGGGGGTGAATACTTTCGGCGGCGTCCTGACGTGCCGACCGGTCGCGGAGTCGCAGCACCGGGAGTGGCAGCCGGTTTCGGAGCTGGTGGGGCACGCGGGTCAGGGGACATCTTAGGCGGACGTTTGCAGCAAGGCGCGGAAGCCAGCCTCGTCGAGGATGGGCACGCCGAGGGACTGGGCTTTGTCGAGCTTGGAGCCGGCCTCTTCGCCGGCGACGACGTAGTTCGTCTTCTTGCTGACGGAGCCCGAGACGCGTCCGCCGGCCGACTCGATCATCTCTTTTGCGGCCTCGCGGGTGAGGGTGGGAAGTGTGCCGGTAAGGACAAAGGTGAGGCCTTCGAGGGTGGTAGTTCGCTCGCGCTTTTCCGCGTGCATCGTCAGGCCGTGATCCTTGAGGCGTTGGACCAGGGCTAGGTTTCGCTCGTTCTGGAAGAAGTCGTGAATGGTGGCGGCGACCGTGAGCCCAATGTCGTTGATGGCGGTGAGTGTAGGGATGTCGGCCGCGATGATGTCGTCGATGTTGCCGAAATGTTCGGCCAGAGCTTGAGCGGTGCGCTCGCCAACGTGACGGATGCCCAGGCCGAGCAAGGCGCGATTGAGCGGAGCCACCTTCGAGTTTTCGATCTGTGAGAGGAGATTGTCGGCGGTCTTCTCGCCGATGCGTTCGAGAGTGAGTAGCTGATCCCTGGTAAGGGTGTAGATGTCTGCGATCGAGTGGACAAGGGCCTTCTGAGTGGGGGCCTCGGCTACTTCTTGGGAATCCGGGCCGTCCGGTTCCGTAGCTGCCTGTTCGGCGATGGTGTGGCCGAGGAGTTGGGCGACCATCACTTCGCCGAGGCCTTCGATGTTCATGACGGAACGGGAGGCGAAGTGGCGCAACTCCTCTTCGAGGCGGGCTGGGCAACTCGCGTTGACGCAGCGGAAATCGACCTCTTCTTCTTCGCGGATGAGGAGGGTCTTGCAGCGCGGACAGTGGATGGGGAAGGCGATCTCCTGCGTGCCGCGGGGGTGGGTTGCATCTTCGATCACTGAGGTGATCTTGGGGATGACGTCGCCGCCGCGTTCAACTTGCACGGAGTCGCCGATGCGCACGCCGAGGCGGGCGATCTCGTCGGCGTTGTGCAGCGTGGCACGCGTCACCGTGGTGCCCCCGATGAAGACCGGTGCCAGCGCGGCTACCGGGGTCACCTTTCCGGTGCGCCCGACCTGGAAGAGGACATCTTCGAGCTGGGTGATTCCGGCGCGGGCCGCGAACTTGTAGGCAATGGCCCAGCGCGGCGCTTTGCCGGTAAAGCCGAGGCGGCGCTGCTGCGCGGTGGCGTCCACCTTGATGACGACGCCGTCGATCTCGTAGCCGAGCGAGTCGCGCAGGCGTTCCGCCTCCGCAATGAAGCCGAGCACCTGGTCGATTGAGTCGACGGTCTTCGCGTGCGTGTTGACACGGAAGCCGGTCGTGCGCAGCGCATCCAGCGCCTCGGTCTGCGTGGGCAGCAGCATGTCACCGGCTTTTTCTGCTTCGCCGTGCAGCAGGAAGTACGCGTAAAAATCGAGCCGCCGCTGCGCAACGATGTTCGGTTCCAGCGTGCGGATGGTTCCTGCCGCAGCGTTGCGCGGGTTGACGGCAGGAGCAAGGCCCTGCGCCACGCGTTGCTCGTTCATCTTCACGAAGGCCGCTTGCGGCAGGACGACTTCGCCTCGAACTTCGAAGTCCTGGGGTAAACGCGCCGCCTTCAGCTTTCCCGCAGCCACGCGCAGCGGCACCGAGCGGATGGTGCGCACATTGGAGGTGACATCCTCGCCAATAGTGCCATCGCCGCGGGTCAGGCCGCGCTGGAGCTGCGCCGAGCCGTCCGGTGCGGGCGCGTAGTGGAGCGCCAGCGAGAGGCCGTCCAGCTTCAGCTCACAGACGTAGCGCACTTGATCGGTGCTGGGCAGAGCGTCGCGGACACGCTGGTCCCACGCGCGCAGCTCGGTTTCGTTGTAGGCGTTGTCGAGCGAGAGCATGGGGCGCGAGTGCGGCGTCTTCACGAAGCCCTCGCGCGGCTTGCCGCCGACGCGTTGGGTGGGCGAGTCGGGTGTGATCAGATCGGGATGCTCGGCCTCGAGCGCCTTCAGCCGGTTCATTAGCACGTCGTATTCGGCGTCGGTAATTTCCGGCGCGTCGAGCGCGTAGTAGAGGTGTTCGTGGTGGCGAATCTCTTCGCGCAACGCTTCGATCTGCTTTTGGGGCGAGAGCCTGGACGCCATGGCTAGAAATTATAGAGAGACAGCCGCGAGCGTGCTTTGCGAAAGTTCATCTGCGAAGTGCCGTATGCTGTGAGCGATGGAACCCGTCACGCATTTTCTTACCGGAGCCGTTCTGGCGCGCGCCGGCTTCAACCGCAAAGCCGCTTATGCGACCCTGGCCATGACGCTCGCCGCGGAGGCGCCGGACCTGGATACGCTTTGGGCGGCGGGCGGGCCGGTCGCTGCGTTTCAGCATCATCGCGGCATCACGCATACGTTTCTCGGGTTGCCGTTTGAGGGGTTGGTGGTTCTGGGCGCGGTGTGGCTGGTGCATCGCTGGCGGGTGCGCCACGCTGCGAGCAAGGCCGCCACAGTACCAACCTCGCTCGATGCTACCGATCAGCCGATTGTGCGTCCGCTGACCAAAGCGCCGGTGCGCTGGGGGCTGCTCTACGGGTTTGTGCTGATCGCGCTGCTGAGCCACCTGTTGCTGGACTGGACCAACAACTACGGCCTGCGGCCGTTCTTCCCGTTCGATACGCACTGGTACGCCGACTCCATCGTCTTCATCTTTGAGCCGGTGCTGTTCCTGGTGCTGCTGGTTGCGCTGGTTGCGCCTGCGCTGTTCGGACTGATTGGCGGCGAGGTTGGCGTGCGCCGGGCGGCCTTCCGCGGGCGCGGCTGGGCCATCTTTGGGCTCGCGGCAATGGTTGCCTTGTGGGGCTGGCGCCAGGTGGAGCACGACGCCGCGGTGGATCTTGCCTCGACCGCTCTCTACGGGCCGAAGTCGATGGGCGCGGAGGTCCTGCGCGTGACCGCGAGCCCGTATCCCGGGAATCCGTACCGCTGGCACACGGTCGTCGACACGCCCACCTTCTACCAGACGGCCATGGTCGATACGTTTCGCTCCACCGTCGCCACCGATCCGGGGCACGATCTCTTCTACAAGCCACAGTCCACACCCGAAATCCGCGCAGCCATGCAGAGCTACCTCGGCAGGGTGTACCTCGACTGGTCAAGCTGGCCGCTGGTGAGCGACATCGGCCCGGCCGTACCCCCCGATGCGCCACCGGGCGCGCCTGCCTGCACGGCAATCAGCTTCCGCGATCTGCGTTTTATGTACGACACGTCGCTGATCCAGGGCCGCAACCATCCGCCACTTTCGGGGATGGTCTACGTCGATGCGAACCAGCGAGTCGCTGAGATGGAGCTAGGCGGGCACGTGCAGCGATAGATTCTGCAGCGCCTCAGGGGCTGGTTGGGGCGACCGGCGGTCCGGCTTGCGGCGGCGGGTACTGCGGCGGGGTTGGCGGGAAGCCTGCGGGGTAGGCGTAGGCCGGGGGCGGCGTAGAGCGGTCGAGCAGGTCGCCGAGCAGCGGGTAGCGCCCGCCGAGGAAGTAGAGCGCGTAGGCCTGGCCGAAGGTCAGCACCGATCCGACGAAGCAGACGCCGACGAAGATCGCCCAGCAGAAGAAGATCAGTCCGCCAAGGACGGCGAGGCCGATCAGCGCCAGGTATCCCGCGGGGCCGGCTTTGTGCAGCGCGAGCCATAGGACCAGGCCTACGATCGCCGGAGGAATCAGCGAGATCAGCAGAATCAGGAAGACCGCGAGTTCGGCGACAAAGCCGAAGACGAAGCCGAGCAGGATCCGAAGGAGAACGTAGAGGGCAACCTGGCCTGGCTCTGCTTCGACGATGGCACGCAGGCGGCCGAGAGCATCCGAGATGCTGCGGTCTTCCAGCGCGAGGAAGGGCAGCGCGAGGTCGCGCACCAGCAGGTAAATGGCGCTGATAGCCAGGAGCACCAGGATCGCGCCGGCGATGAAGAGAATCATCTGGGCGATGTGCAGGCCGGAGAAGAAACTGCCGCTGTCGTGAGCATGATGGACGAAGTAGAGGATGACCGGAATGGTGAGCGGCAGGGTGACGAGCAGAATGCAGAGGAAGAAGAGGAGCTTCAGGCCGATCCAGCGCCAGGTTGTGGAGCTGACCCTGCGCCACACCGGAGCGACCCAGGACTGGCGGGTTGCGACCAGTTCGACCAGCACGAGCTGCAGGCGCGAGCCGACATAGAGCAGGATGAGCCCGATGACCAGCGAGACGAGGCCGATAATGACCGCAAACGCTATGAGGAACGCCAGAAAGGCGGGAGGGACTCCGTGGGTGCCGTTTCCCGAGCGGTTGGAAAGGTTGGAGAAGTTGGAGTTGAAATTCCCGCCCATCTCGGCGAAGAAGGCGACCGCGGCGAGCTTGAAAAACGTGCGCCACCGGAAGGGGCGGGCGAGGAAGTCCCGGGTGCGTTGGAGGGCGGGACCGATGGCTTCACTTGCGCTAAGTGGTCTCATGGCTGGGCAGAAGGAGGGTAGCACGGAGTCTCTGCCATTCCGTGAATTTATTTTCAGCCCAACCAGGCGTCCCAGGCAGCCAGCGCGCGCTCGCATTGCAGGCGGTGGCGCTCTTTTTTGTCGCGGATGCGGCGGCGCAGATCCTCCTCCAGCGGCGGCAGCAGATCGAAGGTAATGTTGGCGGGCTGGAAGCGTTTGCTCTCAGTGTGGGTAATGTAGTGGGTCAGGCTGCCGTTGGCGGAGACGCGTGGCGCGGGCGTGGGTGCCTGACCGCGCGTGAGCGCAGCGGCGTAGCGACCGGCCAGCAGGCCTGAGGCGATGGACTCGGTATAGCCCTCGACGCCGGAGAGTTGGCCGGCGATCATGATGCTGGGGTGGGCGCGGAGTTGGAGGGTCTCGGTGAGCAGCGCGGGGGCGTTGATGTAGGTGTTGCGGTGGATTTGGCCGTAGCGCAGGAACGCGGCGTTTTCCAGGCCTGGGATGAGGCGCAGAATGCGCGCCTGCTCGCCGAATTTGAGGTGGTTCTGGAAGCCGACGAGGTTGTAGCTATCCGCGCGCAGGTTCTCCTGGCGAAGCTGTACGACGGCGTAGGGCCACTTGCCGGTCTTGGGATCGGTGAGGCCGACCGGCTTCATGGGACCGAAGCGGAGGGTGTCGCGGCCGCGGCGCGCGGTCTCTTCGATGGGCAGGCAGCCTTCGAAATACTGAAGTGGTAAGTGGTCAGTGGTAAGTGGTAAGTGAGAGGCGTTAGAGGGGAGAGTTTCCCAGGATTTGGCGGGGACGGCTTCGGCGGTGGTCAGCGCGTCGAGGAAGCGGTCGTACTCCTCTTTGGTGAAGGGGCAGTTGATGTAGTCGGCGGAGCCTTTGTCGTAGCGCGCGGCGAAGTAGACCTTCTCCATGTCGATCGTGGTCGCGTCCACAATCGGTGAGATCGAATCGTAAAACGCGAGATGCGCGGAGCCGGTGAGGCGGGTCAACTCGGCTGCGAGGGCGGGCGAGGTGAGCGGGCCGGTCGCGAGGATGGTGATGGTTTCGGGATCGTGTTCGTTGAGCGCGAGGACCTCTTCGCGGTGAACGGAGATGCGGCCGGGACCGCTCCCGGCGAGGGCTTCGATGCGGGCGGCGACACGGCGCGAAAACTCCACGCGATCGACGGCCAGGGCGTGGCCGGCGGGAACAGCGCTGGCGTCGGCTTCGGCGAGCAGGATCGAACCCGCCCGTCGCATCTCCTGCTTCAGCAGCCACGGCGCGGTGTTCTCCGACTCGGACTTAAGTGAGTTGGAGCAGACCAATTCGGCGAAGTCCGCGGTCTGGTGCGCCTCAGTGGAGCGCTGGGGGCGCATCTCGTAGAGGGCGACCTCGCAGCCGAGGCGGGCGGCCTGCAATGCTGCCTCAGGCCCCGCCAGGCCCCCGCCAATGACCTTGATCTTCTTCATGGCCGGGGGTCCTCGGCTGCCACGGCGATCAACGCGTCGCCGGAGACGCGCATGATGGTCCACTCGGACATGGGGGTGGCGCCGAGCGAGTTGTAGAAATCGATCGCGGGGGTGTTCCAATCCAGCACGGCCCACTCCAGGCGCGGGCAGCCCTCGGCGACGGCTATAGAGGCGACGCTGGCGAGGAGGGCTTTGCCGATGCCTTTGCCGCGGAAGACTGGTCTCACAAATAGATCTTCCAGGTAAATGCCCGCATGTCCTCTCCACGTCGAGTAGTTGTAAAAGTACAAGGCAAATCCTGCGGGTTGGTCTTCCCAGGTTGCGATGAGGCAGTGGAAGCGGGGGGTGGGGCCGAAGCCGTCGCGGAAGATGTCGGCGTGGGTTGCGACAGCGGCTTGCGGCTCGCGCTCGTATTCGGCGAGTTCGCGGATGAGGGCAAGGATCTCGGGAATGTCGTCGGGAACAGCCGGGCGAATCCTGAGGGAGTTGTCAGTTGCAGGTTGCAGGTTGTCAGTTGTCATGCGAGTTGTCAGTCGGCGTTGGGTTGGCCAGAGCGGTTGGCTTGCACTTCGTGTGCCAGGTATGCGGAGAGTCCGCCAAGCATCTTGCCCACCTCGATAGAGAGGGATTCTGCGGTGGACAGCTTTGTTGGATCGCCGAACCGAAGATTACGCGCGATGATCAATTGGGTTTGCAATTCGCAATTGCTGCCTTCGGCTTGCTTGACGAATTGGCGAAAGTCGCGGCGGGTGCCGCGCGCCGACCCTTCTGCAATATTACTGGGAACTGAAACGGCGGCGCGTCTCATTTGCGAGCAAAGCCCATAGATTTCATGTTTTGGAAATTCTGCAGTGAACTCGTACACGAGCGTGGTTAGATTGATTGCCTTGGTCCAAACGTCCAGTTCGCGAAATGTCTTCGGCAAGGTTCTTCTCCGGGATGCCCTCTGAGAAGTGTAGGCGAGCAGCTCAGGATTAACAACCAGCCGGCAACTGACAACCTGCAACCTGCAACTGACAACTACTTTACTGCCGAGGGTGATTGCTGGGTGCGTCGGGGTTGGCGGCGAGCCATTTGTCGAGGGGGATGGTGAACGCAAAGAGCTCCTGTTTGCCGTCCAGCGTGTGCACCATCTTCACGTAGAGTTCGGCGTGCTTCAGGGCGGGTTCGTCGAGGTCCTGGATGTCGTAGAAGAGGTAGCCGGCCAGCGTGGAGTGGGCGTTGACGACCCTGCCCTGGAAGCCGAAGTCGTTGTCGTCGTCGGTGATTTTCTTGTCGACGGGAGTTCGTTTGATGGGGATGGGGATCATCGGGATGTGGATGGGCTGGGTGCTGTGCAGGGTGAAGATGCGGCGGTTGATGTCGTCTTCGGTGGCCGCGGGGATCTTGTCGTTGTTGGCGGAGATGAACTGCATGCGGGCGTCGTCCAGCGAGAGCGCGCGGTCGCTGTCATTGCTGATCACGACGCGAATGGGAAGCAATCCGTGTTGGATGTAAGGCAGGCGGAAGAAGCTGCACAGCTTCGGGTCGTCGCAGGGGTCGGCCGCGATGGTGACGTGCTCGTCGGGATGGGTGTCGTTGGCGGGGTACTCGGCGGCGGGCTTGGCGGGCGGTGCGGATTTGTGGTCGGCGGCGTGCGCGGCCAGCGGGGAAAGGCAGAGCAGGGCCGCGGCTGCAACGGCTAGGAGGATAGAAGCGCTGAGGGTGCGCCGAGTTTGCAGATGGGGCCGTTTGCGATGCGGGCTCATGCAGGCAAGACTATCCTCTTCGCTGGTACCGTGGTAGAGCGAAGTGGTCGAGCGAGGGGAAGTCCGGGACGTGGTCCAGATCGTGGCGATGGCGCTGTATAGCTTGCTCCTGATGGCCGTGCTGGTGGTGGGTGCGCCGTACTGGCTGGCGCGGATGGTTTTTTCCTCGAAAGACCGCGGCCGGTACCGGGCCGGGCTGGGGCAGCGGCTGGGGCGGGTGCCTGCGGCGCTGCGGGCGGCGGTGGCGGGGCGGCAGGTGGTGTGGGTGCACGCGGTGAGTGTGGGCGAGGTGCTGGCGGCGACCCGGCTGGTGGCGGAGCTGGAGGCGGCGTTGGGCGAGGGTTGGATCATTGTTGTCTCTACGACGACGGCGACCGGGCAGGCGTTAGCGAGGGAGCGGTTCGGGGCGGGGCGGGTATTCTTCTACCCGCTGGATTTTGCCTGGGCGGTGCGGGTGTATCTGGGGGTGCTGAAGCCTAAGCTGCTGGTGCTGATGGAGAGCGAGCTTTGGCCGCGGATGTTGGTGGAGTGTGGTCGCGCAGGGGTCCCGATTGCGGTGGCGAATGCGCGGGTGAGCGACCGGTCGCATGGGCGCGGGTTGCGGGTGAAGGCGATTTGGGGAAGGGTGCTGCGGCGGGTGGATTTGTTTCTGGCCCAGAGCGAGGAAGATGCACGGCGGCTGGTGACGATGGGGGCTCGGGCGGAGGCGGTGCGGGCGATTGGCAATTTGAAGTACGACGTGCGGGCTCCGAAGGCGAGCCGGGTGGCGGAGCTGATTCGTGAGGCGGCAGCGGGGCGGCCGATTGTGGTGGCGGGAAGCACCGTGGAGCGCACTAACGACAGGGGCCTAAGCGAAGACGAGATCGCTATTCAGGCGTGGGAGGGCGGTGCGCGCCGGAAGCTTGGGGCTTTACTGGTATTGGCACCGCGACATCCCGAGCGATTTGGATTGGTGGAATCGGTTGTGGTGGAGTTTTCCTACAGACGAGCAAGCGATTGGGGCACTGAGCGAGAGGATGTTCAACCTGGGAATGAAAGTCGGTTGGAGGTTGTGCTGCTCGACACGATTGGCGATCTCGCTGCCGTTTATGGAATTGCCGATATTGCTTTCGTTGGTGGCAGCCTGATCCGGCGCGGGGGACATAATCCACTGGAGCCAGCGCGATTTGGTGTGCCTGTGGTGATGGGACCATCGTTTGAGAACTTTCGCGATATCGTTGCCAGAATGCAGGCTGCCGATGGGATTCGCATCGTGCAGGACAAAGACGGTCTGGAGTCAGCGCTGGTTGAATTATTGAGAGACCACGAGCAGGCTCAAGCCATGGGCGCGCGCGGACGGCGGGTGTTCGAGGCCCAGCAGGGCGCGACGACGCGGGCGGTTGAGGCTTTGGTTGGGATGGTGAGGCGGTGAAGGCGCGGCGGGGGTGGGCGTGGCCTCTGGTGCCGCTGTATGCGGCGGGGCTGGCGGCGAAGGATGGGCTGCGGCGAGCGGGCGGGTTGCGGACGCGGAAGCTGCAGTGGCCGGTTGTGAGTGTGGGGAGTTTGTCGGCGGGTGGTGCGGGGAAGACGCCAGTGGTGATTGCGCTGGCTGAGTTGTTGCGCGGGCGGGGGTGGGATTTCGATGTGCTGACGCGTGGGTTTGGCCGCGAGGGGAGCGGCGTGGAGCGTGTGAGCTCACATACTGCGGAGGCTGCGCTGCGGTTCGGCGATGAACCGGTACTTCTTGCGCAACGTTTGCGGGTCCCGGTTTGGGTTGGGGCGGATCGGTTCGCTGCGGGAGCAGCGTCGGAGTCCACCGGGGCCGCGACCGACGTGGTTCGCGGCGTGCATCTGCTGGATGATGGGTTTCAGCATCGCCGGCTGGCTCGGGCGGTGGATGTGGTGGTGGTGACAGAGGAGGACCTGGACGATGCACTGCTGCCCGCCGGCAATCGGCGCGAGCCACTGACGGCGCTGGGTCGCGCCGATGTTGTGGTGTTGCGCGAGGAAGAGCGCGGGCGGATTGAGGCGCGGGTTCGCGCACTGATGCGCGCGGGCGCGGCGATCTGGACGGTGCGGCGGACGGTGGAGGTTCCTGGGGCGACCGATGGGCTTTCTCCGAACCGCGGGATGGTCGCCTTTTGTGGCATTGCGCGGCCGGAGAATTTTGTCGATACTCTTCGCACCGGGGGAGCACGGGTGGTCGACTCAATCGCCTTCCCTGACCACCATCGATATACGGCGGGGGATATGCACCAACTGACGAAATTCTTACAGGTGCGGGCGGGCGAAGCTTTCATCACCACCGAGAAGGATGCGGTGAAGCTGACGCCGGAGTTGCGCGCGCAGCTTGAGGCGACTGCTCCGGTGCTGGTCGCCAGACTGCAGGCCTCGTTTCTCGATTTGCAGGAAGCGGTGCGCGAGTTGGAGGCGCGTCTGCGGTGAGAGTGCTGATTGTGCGGATCGGGGCCATGGGGGATGTGCTGCACGCCATGCCGGCGGCGGCGGCGCTGCGCGCGGCGCACCCGGACTGGTTTATCGGCTGGGCGATCGAGCCGCGCTGGAGCGATCTGCTGCAGATTGCCGGCGACCCGGAGGACCTTTCCCAGGGGGTGGGGTTCGCTGCCCGGGCGCTGGTGGACCGGTGGTACAGCGTGGCCGCGGGCGAGTGGCGGAAGCGGCCGTTGGCGCGCGCGACGCTGTCCGACATCTTCGCGCTGCGCAGGGTGCTGCGGGGAGAGCGCTTCGATGTCTGCGTGGACCTGCAGGGCGCGATCAAGTCAGCGGTAATTGGGCACATGACGAAGGCAAAGACATTTGTGGGTCCGGCCGAGCCTCGCGAGCGGGCGGCGCGGCGGCTGTATGGGAGGAAGGTGGAAGTGACCGCGGCGCATGTGGTGGAGCAGGCATGCGAGTTACTGGGCGAGGCGGTGAAGGAACCGTTGCAGCCGGCAAAGGTGACACTGCCGATGGATGAAAAGGATGAGCTTTGGGCCGATGGCGTGGTGGGCCGGGAGCGATTCTGCCTGATCTCACCCGGAGCGGGATGGGGAGCGAAGGTCTGGCCGGCGGAGCGGCTGGGGCGGGTAGCGGCAGAGTTGGGACGCGGCGGCGGCGTGCGTACGGTGGTGAATGCTTCGGTGCACGGCTCGCGGGAGGCGGATGAGGTTGTTGCCATGAGCGAGGGGTTTGCCCGCGCAGTCCCGTGCTCGGTGGGCCAGTTGATTGCGCTGGTGCGGCGGGCGGCGGTAGTGATCGCGGGGGACACTGGACCGTTGCATGTAGCGGCGGCGTTGGAGCGGCCGGTGGTGGGCATCTACGGCCCGACTGACCCGGCCCGCAACGGGCCTTATGGCACACGTCAACGCGTGCTGCGCGATGCGTCCAGCCTTACCAGCCACAAGCGGAAGGATGAGACTGAGGCTGGGATGCTGCAGATCAGCGTGGAGGAAGTGGTGCAGGCCGCGCTCGAGATGCTGGGGTAGCAAGTTGCGGCGCGTGGCTGCAGCCGGGCAGATGAGAAGATCGTCTAGTAGGGAGAGGTTTACGGCGAGAGCGTGAGCGGACTTGTGGGTTGGCAGAGGATTGCGCGGCGGATACGGGTGCCGATGGGCTTCGTATTTGCGGTGGTGTTTCTGTGGCTGGCGCGGCCAAGCTGGCGGACGATGCTGGCGAGCCTCATCCTGGTGCTGCCGGGACTGTGGCTGCGCGGGTACGCGTCAGGCTACGTGAAGAAGAACGCCGAACTGGCTACGACAGGGCCGTACGCGCACACGCGCAACCCGCTGTACCTGGGGTCGATGCTGATCGCGTTCGGGTTTGCCGCTGCGGCCGCGAGTTGGGTGATTCTAGCGGCGCTGGCAGTTCTGTTCGCGGCGATCTACATTCCCACCATCCAGAGCGAGGAGGCCTATCTGCGCGAACACTTTGCCGGCTTCGACGCTTACGCGCGCGCGGTGCCGAGGCTGCTGCCCAGGCTAACCCCGGCGCAGCCTGCAGCGGCGTCCGGCGGCGAGCGCGGCGGCTTTTCGCCGGCCCTCTACCGCAAGCACCGCGAGTACAATGCTCTGATGGGGGTTGGCGCCATCTATCTGGCGCTGGCTTTGATCCTGGTTGAGCGCCACCTGTTTCCTGCCGGGCTCAGCAAGCCGTCCTGGTGGCCATGAGCCGCCCCAAACTCAACTGCCGGGGAAGCCTTTTGCAGAAAACTCGACGTTGGTTCCACCGTTCTCTTCCCCTTTTGTGCGTCCTTCTGGGTGCCGTCGGACCTGCGCACACCGGCGTGGCGCAGTTCCTGGGCCTGGGCAGCAAGCCGGCGGCTCCGGTAGTGATTCCAACTCTGCAGCCTCCGATTCCGGGCTATGTTTTCCCCGCGCGCCAGACGCTCACCTTCACCGTGGACTGGCGCGTCTTCACCGCCGGCACCGCGGTGTTTCACCTGGAGCAGCAGGGCGACCAACTCCACGTCTCGGCTACCGCGGACACCGTCGGCGCCATCAATATGCTCTTTCCCGTCGTCGATCGCTTCCAGTCTGCGATGGACACCCGGACAGGCTGTTCCTCGGTGTTCTCGAAGCAGATACAGGAGGGCCGCCGCAAGATCTCCAGCGACCTAACCATCGACTCCAGCGCTGGCAAGCAGACGCAGGTGGAGCGCAACCTGGTGAAGGGCACGCAGAAGACGCAGACCACCTCGATTCCCGCCTGCGTGACGGACTCGCTCTCGGCCATCTTCTATGCGGCGTCGCAACGGCTCGTGGCCGGCCAGGACGTGGGCTTTCCGCTGGCCGATGCCATGCGCACCGTCACTGTGATCATGAAGGTGGAAGCGAAGGAAGAGATCAAGACTCCGGCCGGGACGTTTCAGACGATTCGCGTGCAACCCACCGCCGAAGAGGGTGTGGTTAAGAACCGCGGCAATATCTGGATCTGGTACACAGACGACGCGCGCCATATGCCGGTGCAGATCCGGGCCCGGCTGTTCTGGGGCACGATCACCTTCTACCTGCAGAGCGTCGAAGCGAAGTGAGCTGAGGGAGCGAAGAGATGCTTTTTGAAGGAGATCCGGAGCCTACGCCGCCTGAAGGGTTGGCGACGATTGCGCGGTTTGAGAGTCCCGTGGAAGCACAGATGGCCAAAGGCCTGCTGGAATCGTCCGGGGTGGAGTGCTTCCTGGTGGGGGAGAACGCGAACAACCTGATCCAGGCGGCTTTCCGGGTGCGGCTGCAGGTGCGCCTGGAGGACGAAACGGCGGCGCGCGAGTTGCTGGCTGACCCCGGCGCAGGCATCTCCGAAGGCTAGGTTACCGGTCAAACTGAGGAAGTGGCGGCTCAGCAAGAGCGGGACGGAGTGGGCAGGAGTTGAATTGGGCGCGCACTTGCATGTAAGTTGGTCATGCTGCTCGTGGAAGGCGAACCCTGCCGCGGACGATTGTGACCGCCGATACTGCCGAACCAGCGGCGGTTCGCGTGGAATGGATTGGGCCTCTTCCCTGGCAGAAGGATGTTTTTGCAGAAATAGGCGCTCGGTAATGCGAGCGCGATGAGAGGGTTGGAGTAAAGCGATGAAGAATCCAAATGTGAAGATGGCGGGTTGGTTGGCCGCGTGTTTTGTGGGATTGGTAATGTTGGCGCAGCCGGGCCGGCTGATGGCGCAGGCAGCAACGATTCACGGACACGTGCAGAATCCGGCTGGCCAGGCAGTTACGGTAGGCGAAGTTCGGTTGACTACGGACAAGAACCCCAGTGCCCCTGGAGCGAAGTTCGAATACACGTTCCCGATTGACGGCAGCGGCAACTACAAGGGCACCGACATCAAGCCGGGTACCTATATCGCCGGAGTGTTCGCGCAGGGGCGCAACGTCGACTTTATGCCTGCGCCGATTGCGGCGGGCGAGAACAAGACCGTGGACTTCGATATGACTCGGCCGGAGTACATCAAGAACATGAGTCCGGCGGACCGCGACGCGTTGGAAGAGTACAAGAAGAAGAACACAGAGGTTACGGCGGCAAACGCCAAGATTGAGAACCTAAATGGCCTGCTGAAGACGGCGCGCACGGACACGACGGCGGGCAACTTCGACGGGGCGGTGAAGGCCATGACCGATGCGACCACGGCCAAGCCGGATGAGCCGATCCTGTGGGACACGCTGGGCGACGCGCAGCTTGGCCTGGCCAACGCCGCCTTCAAGACGGCGCATGACAGCAAGACGACGGACCCGTCGCTTGGCGACAAATACCAGGCGGCGATCACTTCCTACCAAAAGGCGCTGAGCCTGGATGTGGCGTCGGCGAAGCCAAGCCCGGATTTGGAGGCAGCGGCAAATAATCAGCTTGCGCAGGCGCTGGGCCACATCGGCAAGACGGCGGAGGCGTCGGCGGCGTACGAAGCGGCGGCCAAGGTCGACCCAACCAAGGCGGCGATGTACTACTTCAACGAGGCGGCGACGCTGTTGAATGCGAACGACGGCACTGGCGCAGCCGCTGCCGCGGACAAAGCAATCGCGGCAGATCCGACCAAGGCGGAGGCGTACTACATCAAGGCGGAGGGACTGGCTCCGAACATTACCGGGCCGAATGCGGACGGAAAGTTCGTTGCGCCCCCGGGACTGTTGGAAGCCTTGAACAAGTATCTCGAGTTGGCACCGACAGGACCGCACGCGCAGGACATGAAGGACCTGCTGGCGGGGTTGGGACAGACGGTGCAGACAAACTACAAAGCAGCGCCCGTCAAGAAGAAGTAGGTAAGTCGGAAGAACGGAAACGGCTCTGGGCAGTGCGTGCCCGGGGCCTTTTTCTTGGATGGGGCGTTGTGGCAGCGAAGCGGTGCTGGGGCGCGCTCGAGGAGTGTCAATGACCAAAACTGCAGCGAAGGCGCGGATTCTCGGGTTCGCCGAGGCACTCGACGTGGTACAGCGCCATGCGACTGAGGTGCGCGCGCCCGATGCGGAGAGGACCGCGCTGCCGGCGTCGGCCGGCCGCGTGCTGGCGGAAGACGTAGCTGCGGACCGCGATCAGCCGCCGTTCGACCGGGCCACTCGGGATGGGTTCGCCGTGCGGGCGGAGGGGTGGACGGCTGGGAAAAAGCTGCGCGTGGTGGGACAGGTGCGGGCCGGCGAAGCCTGGACTGGTGTAACGATGCCGTCCGGCGCCGCGATCGAGATCATGACCGGCGCGGCGGTGCCCGCAGGAGCCGATGCGGTGGCGATGGTCGAGCATGCGGAACTGGATGGCAGCGAGGTACGGGCCGCGCCGGGCCGATCGCTGCGCGCGGGCGAGAATGTTGTGCCGCGCGGCAGCGAAGCGCGCCAGGGAGACGTTCTGCTGGCTCCCGGGACGGCGATCGGCGCTGCGGAGATCGCGTTGATGGCTGCCTGCGGGCGCGCGGAGATCGCGGTGCGCGGGCGCCCGACAGTGGCGATCGTCGCGACCGGCGACGAGCTGGTCGAACTGGAACAAGCGCTGGGTGAGAACCACATTCGTAACTCAAACAGTTACGCACTGGAGGCGCTGGTGAAGGCGGCGGGCGGGCAGGCACGGCGGCTGGCGATTGCGCGCGACACGCTCCAGGATGTGCGCGCGCGGATCGAAGAAGGCCGCACGGCGGACCTGCTGCTGCTTTCAGGCGGGGTTTCGGCGGGCAAGTACGACCTGGTGGAGGAGGTGCTCGCAGAGTTCGGCGCGGAGTTTTTCTTCACCGGCGTGCGCATGCAGCCGGGCAGGCCGGTGGTGTTTGGGCGGATGCCGAGGCGCGGAAAAAAGCAAGACCGAACGCCAGAGATTCTGAGCGTTGCTCAGAATGACGACCTAAAGTTTGATGACGAACCAAACCGCGAAACTGGGGAGTCGACTTACTTCTTTGGGCTGCCGGGGAATCCGGTTTCGACGCAGGTGACGTTCCACTGCTTGGTTGAGCCGCTGCTGCGCGCGATGTGCGGCGCGGCGGTTGGCGGGCCGAAGTTTGTACAGGCGACTCTCGCCGAGGAGGTTCGCGGGAAGGCTGGACTGACGCGTCTGCTGCCGGCGCGGCTGACGTTTGATTTGGTGCGGCCCGAGGTGCGGCTTGTAGGCTGGCAGGGCTCGGGCGACCTGGCCGCAAACGCGCGCGCGAACTGCTATGCGGTGCTGCCGGACGGGCGCGATTTGCAGGTTGGAGAGGTGATTACTGTGCTGCTGAGGTAGGCTTCCATCACGGTCCAATTTCCTGATGAGGTAAGAATGTTTGCCAAGAGCAACCGCTTTTATGCCGATTGGTGTGACGGAAGAGGAGCCCGACGACGTAAAGCGTTCACGACTCCAGAAGCCGCCATAGCCCATGAAGAATCCGAAAAGGCAGCATCCCATGAAATGCGCAAAAACAGCCGCGCGCTTCGAAAACGCCTGTCGCACTACGATAAGGCGGGCGAGGCGCACATGGTGGATGTGAGCGCGAAGGCGGCGACGCGGCGGGAGGCGGTGGCGGAGGCGTTTGTCGAACTGAACGAGGCGGTGCTGGGCGCGTTGCCGAAGAATCCGAAGGGCAATCCGCTGGAGGTGGCACGGTTTGCGGGGATTCAGGCGGCGAAGCAGACGGCGGCGCTGATTCCGATGTGCCATCCCCTGCCGCTCAGCTTCGTCGATGTCGAGGCGACGGTGGTGGCGCGCGGCGTGCGGATTCGGGCGACTGCGGCGACGACTGCGGGCACGGGCGTCGAGATGGAGGCGATGGTGGCGGCTTCGATTGCGGCGCTGACGGTTTATGACATGACCAAGGCACTGGACAAGGGGATCAGAATTCGCGAGGTTGCGCTGGTGTCGAAGAGCGGGGGCAAGAGCGGGGAGTGGCGGCGGGGGTAGTGGTGCGCCGGCCCGAAAGGACAAATACTGAGAGATGATTATCAAGTTAGCTCAGGCATAGCGGTGAGCTGTTTATAGGTGATGGTGGATGTGGCGAGGCCTGCGCGGAGGAGTCGTGTGAGCAGATCTTGTTCCATGGATCT
>Ga0224555_1002960_pt1 | contig 18518 bp, 17 predicted proteins | sample 714S23034metaG_FD_180687 | JGI IMG/M metagenome (GOLD analysis project Ga0224555, IMG submission 180687) | Peat soil microbial communities from Stordalen Mire, Sweden - 717 S2 30-34 | ecosystem: Environmental > Terrestrial > Soil > Wetlands > Peat | place: Sweden: Norrbotten County, Stordalen...
CCGGCAAACACGCCAAACGGTCACTCTTATTGACTAACATTCGCGGATTTCATTCAAATAAATCGTCACAATTTCCGAGTGAAAGTGCCTCCAAAGGAAGTTCCCTGCCAGACACTAATTACACACATCTTTCCTCTTGGCTGGCAGGTAGTTTGCGGCCGGCGCGGATTGGACGCAAGGAAAAAACGGGTCAATCCTCCCCATCCAACAAAACAACTTGCCTCCGCGCTTTTATGAGGCATAGTAACCGCCCGATGATTCAAGGATCTGTCGGGCGCGGCGCAGATTTTCAAGATCGGATGGGTTGGTAGCTCAGTTGGTAGAGCAGTGCCCTTTTAAGGCATTGGTCCCGGGTTCGAGTCCCGGCCAACCCACCATTTTAAAAATGGGTTTTCCCCTCGTAAAACAGAGCAAAATCCGCTTCCCTTGCAATCGGCTTCAATCCTATCGAATGGAAACGAATAAGGCAAATTCTGGCAAATCTGGCAAATCCTTGGCCCAGACACCGCGCCGCGCCGATGCGGGCGAAGCAGGTTAATCCTACCCCCTTCCCTCGTATGGCCGAAAAACAAGGGGATGCGGCACAGTTTCGACACAGAAAACACCCCCTTTTTTTTGCCCATCAGCTTTTTTCGGCCATCAGGACCGCGCCCATGGTGGCCATGATGCCATCGGCTCCGCTTTCGCTACACCGTGCCGGGCTTGGCGTCGGCGGGCGCGGGCGCGGTCAATCCAACCGCGCGGGCCGGCCACATGGTACTGCAGGGCGGGCGGCGGGCGCAAGGGCTTGCCTTTCTCGTGATCGTGGCCAGCATCGGCACGGCGTCCACCCTCACAAAACCGAATGAAATTGCCGCTTGACGGCAAAAGCCCTGATAGCGCATATTAGCTAACGTGAGTGCAACTATGACCATAACCGCTGACAGTTTTGAAATGTTGAACGCCGTAAATAGGTGTCAGCTTGCCGAGTTGAAAAAGGCTGGCACAGAGCTTGATCCCACACTGGATTGCACTGCGTTTTATAACCATGTTCGCAACGTCCAATCTGCGGTAATCCATACGTATCAATTGATCGCATACGCATCAATTCAAGAGGCAGAACCCAAAAAAGCCGCGATGCTTTGGAAAACAATGGGGGATTTTTGCGATTGCGCCTTGACTGTTTTAAGAGATTTGAAGGTGAAATATCAAAGCTGTGGAACTTCACAGCTTTATGATCTTGTGCTTGACTATAAAGGACAAGCCCAAAAGCGTTATTACCAGAATTTACAGGACTCCGAATGTCAACCGATGCCGCCGGGATTATTTCCGCAGATGACTTAAATCGGCTCGTTGATTTATTTCTGCAATTTGAAGGGGCATCTGACCCCATTTCCCTTGCTTGTAAAGAAGCAGAGGAGCAATTCGATTCTTTAGTTGAGAGAATCTACACGGAGCAAGTTGCTCCAAAAATCCAATCGGTTACACTTATTTGTTTCCGCAGTGGTGTCCGAAAATACTGCCGCTTGCGATTGGCTAAACAAGGGCCACCGCATCCGTGCGTTTAGTTGTCGGACAAAGGGCGGGCGTGGCGCTCAGTTTTTGACTCTCCTTTTCAACATGAGAAAAGGCGTCAAAACCACGGTTCTGGCCAATTTCGAGGGACTTTGCCTGCTTTTGTGAAAAAACGCTGTTTTTCAAGCCTTGCAAATAGCTTATAGTTAACAACTTGCAAATCAAGCAATAGTTTGACAGTAAAAAATGTCCTTGAAACGAGGCTGTTTGGCAGGAAAACGGGGGGGGCCGCTCCAAAAAAAAGACACTTTTTTTCGTGTTTTTTCGATTTTCTGGGATTTTTTGCCCCGCAAGAGGTTGAAGCTGAGGGTTTTCCACCGATTCGACCCCTCCCAAAAAAATCGTGCCAAAAAACCTATGGTAGGTTTTTGGGTTATTGAGGGTTCTGGTAATATCGCCGCGTGAACATTGAAACAGTTCAGCGCGAGACGGGTCTCGTGGCGCAGGTTTCTCCCGATTCTGAATCGGGACTGTGTCGCGGATTTCCAATCCGCAGTCGTCGAAATTTCGCACGCGCTGCCGGCTTGGAAGGCGGCGACACGGCAGATTTGGAAATCGGCGCTACGATGGCGTGGATTTCACGCATTGCCGGACCGGCCCTTCGGCAATTCGGCCTCAACCCGCATCCAATCCAACCTCAATCCGGCCTTAATCCAACCCAATCCAAGCTAATCCGGCCTACTCCGGCCTATGGCCAAAAAAATAAAAGGCCTCGGAATCGCGTGACGCAGCATTTGAAAAATCTGAGTAAATCATAGTAAATACGGCTAAATCATACCAAATCATACCAAATATGACCGATTTTTTTTATTTTTTTCCGCCGCCCTCAGGTTCTTCCCGACAGGGGTTCAGACGGCTGGAAGATTTTTATCTCACGCTTTCACATCCGAGGACCCTTTATTCGGTTGAAGGGTTTTGAAGAATCTGTTATATTACACTAATGCAAAAGAGGTTTTTTATGCGGCTGGACCGGCTCCATTCCACCTTGGCGTCTTTTTCGTTGAGCGCTTCCCCGAATGCGGCTTCAGGCAAATCCCCACGCGGTTTCCTCGCCGCCACGGCGCTGGTGGCGGCGTGCTGGCTGGGGTCGTTGTTGCCCGCCCAGGCCGCGCCGCAGGTTCTCCACGGCCACGTGCTGCCGATTACCCAACGGCTCACGGCCATCGGACGGCTCGACAGTGACAGGTCTCTCAGCGTGGCCATCGGCTTGCCCTTGCGCAACCGCGAGAAACTCACCAACCTGCTGCAGGAGATTTATCAGCCGTCCAGTCCCAATTTTCGCCACTACTTGAGCGCGGAGGAGTTCACCGCGTCCTTTGGCCCCAGCCAGGAGGATTACCAGGCGGTGGCGGACTTCGCCAAGTCCCACGGGCTGACCGTCAAAGGGACCCATCCCAACCGCACTTTGCTGGATGTCAGCGGGTCGGTCGCCGACATTGAGGCGGCCTTCCACGTCAAGCTGCGCGTCTATCAACATCCGGTGGAGGCGCGCACCTTTTTCGCGCCGGAGGCGGAGCCGTCGCTGGACCTGGCAACGCCTGTGCTGGCCATTAGCGGGCTGGACAATTATGTGCGGCCGCGTCCGCAAATCCACTTGCAGGGCGCGTCGTCCCAGCCGGCGGTTCGTCCGTTGGGCGGGGGAGGGGGGGGCAACGGCGGCTATGGGGGAGGCTCGTCCGGCTTCTTGGGCTATGAGTTCCGTGCGGCTTATGCCGCCGGCGTTTCGCAGGACGGCGCCGGACAGTCGTTGGGGCTTTTTGAATTGTCCGGTTACGATCCCGACGACATCGCCGCCTACGAAAGCGAAGACGGGCTGCCCAGTGTCACGCTGACCAACATTTTGATTGACGGTTTTGACGGCGATGACACGAACATGGATTATTCGGTCGAGGTCACGGGGGATATCGAAATGGCGGTGGCGATGGCGCCGGGGTTGGACAGCGTGTTGGTTTATGAGGGTCCGACGCCGTTGGACGTGGCGCCGCTGGCAACAAACTATATTCAGGACCCCACCACCACGGCGCAGATCAATGACGTGTTCAATCGCATGGCGACGGACAATCTGGCCAGCCAATTGAGCTGTTCCTACGAGGTGGATATCAACACTTCGACCCTGCAAATTTTCCAGCAGTATGCCGCGCAAGGGCAAAGCTTTTTTCAAGGCAGCGGCGACTCCGGGGCGTATCCCGGGGCGATTGACGAGCCGGCGGACGATCCCTATCTGACGATTGTCGGCGGAACGACGCTGACAACTACCAGCGAGGGAGGCTCATGGAGGTCGGAAACGGTCTGGCTTACGCCTGCGTCAACGGATATTCTCGGTGATTATACGCCGGAGGCGGCGTCCGGGGGCGGAGTGAGCTTCGCTTACGCCATCCCGGTCTGGCAGCAGGGCATCAGCATGACGGCCAACCAAGGCTCCACCACGATGCGCAACCTGCCAGACGTGGCGCTGGTGGCTAACAACGTGGATATCTATTGGGGCAGCGACTTTTATGACGGTATTTTGGCGGGAGACTACCCGGCGGCGGGCACAAGTTTAGCCACCCCGCTGTGGGCTGGTTTCATGGCGCTGGTGAACCAGCAGGCCGCGGCCAATGGCCAGCCTCCCGTCGGCTTTGCCAATCCCGCTCTTTACGCCATTGGAAAAAGCACCAATTACCATGCCTGCTTTCATGACATCACCAGTGGCAACGACTTTACTAGCAGCAGTCCAAGCAAGTACGCCGCCGCAGCCGGTTATGACCTCTGCACCGGCTGGGGCACGATGATCGGAAGCAACCTCCTGTCGGCCCTGTTGGCCCCGCCGTCGGAAAGCCTGGTCATCGCGCCGCCCCTGGGATTTACCTCCAGCGGACCTGGCGGCGGGCCGTTTACGGTGACTTCTGAAACATTTACCCTGACCAACATTGGATCGGGTCCCATACAGTGGAGCCTGGTCAACACCACCCTTTGGCTCAATGTGTCCTCGACGGCGGGGACGGTAGGACGCGGCGGCGCCACGAACGTCACGGTCAGGCTCAATTCCACGGCCAGCAATTTTTTGATTGGAAACTACAGCGGCAATGTTTCCTTTCAGAATCTAACCGACGGCACGGCCCAGAACCGGCAATTTGATTTGTACGTGGGCAATGGCGGCTTTGAAAGCGGCGACTTCACGTGCTGGAGTTTTGAAGGCAGCAACGACCTTTGCTTTGCTTTGGCGGCCGATGACGCGGACGTGGCGGGCACCAACGCGCTGGGCGGCGTGGCCGACGCGCAATTCGTGCGTTCCGGTCTGTATGGGGCGTACCTCGGACAGTATCCCACGGATGGTTCTCTCATTCAAGTTGTGGCGACGAAGCCTGGGCAGGAATATCTGGTCTCTTTTTGGTTGACAAGCGTTGCCTACGAAGGAGCCACCACCCCGAACGACTTTTCCGCGTTTTGGAACGACTCGACGCTCTACGCTCAAACCAACCTGGACGCTTTTGGCTGGACCAACCTGCAATTCCTCGTTCCGGCCACTGGCAAAGTTTCCGCGCTGGAATTTGATTTCAATAATTCCCCGGCGGCATTTGGGTTGGACGATGTCACGGTGGAGCCTGCTCCCGCGCCGGTTTTGCAGTCGGCCACCCTGGCGGGCGGCGTCATCACGTTCACCTGGAGCGGCGTGGCCAACCTTTCCTATCAGGTTCAGTCCGCCAGCGATTTGAGCAATCCGCACTGGACGAACGTCGCCGCCGCCGTCACCGCCACCGGCAGTCTCGTGAGCGCGTCTGAATCTGTGAACAAGGTGTCGCAGCAGTTTTATCGAGTGGTCCTGTTGCCGGCTCCGTAACCTGCTTTCAATTGAACTGGGAATTCTGCCCCAGGCCCCCGTGCGGGCGAGGCCGCAAAGTTTCTTCCAGTTCGGTGAATATACGGTAAAACCCTACCGTCTATTAAGTAATGGTCTGTGACATAAATATGGAGGCTTTGAGAAGATCAACCATCGGGTTGCTGGCATGTCTGTTGTTGCCCTGTTCCAATTTCGCGGCCCCCCTAACCGCCTCACCCAGCTCGGATAGCGATTGGATTCAATCGGAGCTGGACAACCTTCCCGCCGGGGGTGAAGTGGTCCTAAGCGCGGGGAAGTATGTAATCGGGGCGCCTATCATGCTGCGCAAGGAAGGCCAGACCCTGCGCGGCGCCGGGGAGACGACCGTGCTTGTGCTGGCCGACGAGGCGAATTGCCCGGTGATTATCATGGGTTCGCTTTCCGCCCAGGCCAAGAATCCGGTCAACGGCGTCCGTTTGGCTGGCTTGGTGATAGACGGCAACCGAAAGAATCAGACCAAGGAGGTTTGGCGCACCCAGCCCGATGGCGCGGGCGTTTATAACAACGGCGTGGACGTGTGGGGCGCCACGAATGCCACCGTGGAGAATGTTGTGTGCTGCCATTGCCGCTCCGGCGGCATGGTCAGTTCGGCCGGGACGCGGCGGCTGACGGTGCGCAATTATACGGCGTTCGACAACCAGTTTGACGGGCTGGCTTGCTATCTGACCGAAGAGAGCCATTTTAGCCACTTGAATTTGCACGACAACCTCGCGGCTGCCATTTCGCTGGATTTGGATTTCAACCATAACGTGATCCAGGACGCGGTGCTGACGGGCAATGACCTGGGCATTTTCATGCGGCAATCGAGCGGCAATGTTTTTCAAGGCGTGACGATCAAACAAAGCCGTCATCACGGTGTTTTCATGGCCGAAACGGCCGTTTGCACCGCCGCCGGCTGGCGGCTTCTTCCCGGGACCGAATGCACGGGCAACACGTTTGGCAGGCTGCTCATCACGCATTGCGCCGGCAAGGCCTTCGTGGTCAACGACGCCGGCTGCAAGCGCAACGCCATTTACGACGGGCAATTTGCGGACAACACCCAAGGGGGGCTTTGCCAGGCCGAGGCCAATCAGGTGGCGGTGCTGGCGGCGGATGGACGCGCCCAGCCGATATTGCCCGCCCATGTCGCCTTCATCAAGTGACCGGCTCAGTCCTTGCGGCACGCCCCGCCTTTCCAATTGAAATTGAGAGTCATTTTCAAAAAGGGAAAAAAAGTGTTTTAACAAACTTCCCGGGTATGGTTAAATGGGGTAAAGGAAACTTGTGTCTATGAGCCAAAAAATTGCAACGATGACCACCACTGGCGGCAATCCCGTCGCCGACAACCAAAACTCCCTCACGGCCGGCCCGCGCGGCCCGCTGCTGATGCAGGATTACCAACTGCTGGAAAAGCTGGCGCACCAGAACCGCGAGCGCATTCCTGAACGGACGGTTCACGCCAAAGGCTCGGCGGCTTACGGCACCCTGACCATCACCCACGACATCACCCGCTACACCAAGGCCCGCGCGCTCGAGAAGGGCGCCAAGACCGAGGCGCTGCTGCGTTGCTCCACCGTGGCCGGCGAGCGCGGCGCGGCGGATGCCGAGCGGGACGTGCGGGGCTTCGCCTTGAAGTTCTATACCGAGGAAGGCAACTGGGATTTGGTGGGCAATAACACCCCGGTCTTTTTCGTGCGCGACCCGCTCAAGTTCCCGGATTTCATCCACACCCAAAAGCGGCATCCCAAGACCAACCTGCGCAGCCCCACAGCCATGTGGGATTTCTGGTCCCTGTCCCCGGAATCGCTGCACCAGGTCACGATTCTGATGTCCGACCGCGGGCTGCCCCGCGGCTTCCGCCACATGCACGGCTTCGGCAGCCATACCTACAGTTTCATCAATGCGAAGAACGAGCGCTTCTGGGTCAAGTTCCATTTCAAAACCAAGCAAGGCATTCAGTGCATGACCAATGCCGAGGCGGAGGCCGTCGTGGCCAAGGATCGCGAGAGTTCGCAGCGCGATTTGTTCGACGCCATCGAGCGCGGCGAGTTTCCCAAATGGCGCTTCTGCGTGCAAATCATGCCGGAGAAAGACGCCGAGACCTATCGTTGGAATCCGTTCGACCTGACGAAGGTCTGGCCGCACAAGGATTACCCGCTGATAGACGTGGGCGAGTTGGAGTTGAACCGCAACCCGGAGAATTATTTCGCCGAAGTGGAGCAATCGGCCTTCAGCCCCTCCAACATCGTGCCGGGCATTAGTTGGTCGCCGGACAAAATGTTGCAGGCGCGCGTCTTTTCTTACGCCGACGCGCACCGCTACCGCATCGGAACCCATTATGAATTGCTGCCGGTCAACCGCCCCAAGAGCGCCGTTGACACGTATCACGCCGACGGCCCGATGCGCTTTGACGCGCCCAATATCGCGAACGTCCTTTACGAGCCAAACAGCTACGGCGGCCCTGCCGAAAACCATCGTTTCGCCGAGCCGCCGTTGAAGATTTCCGGCGATGCCGACCGCTACAATCACCGCGACGGCAATGACGATTACACACAGCCGGGCGACCTTTTCCGGTTGATGTCTCCCGATCAGAAGCAGCAGCTTTTCGGCAATATCGCCGCGGCCATGAACGGCGTGCCGGAAGAAATCGTGCGCCGCCAGCTTGGGCATTTCCAGAAGGCTGACCCGGCGTACGCCGCGGGCGTGGCCACGGCGCTCAAAATCAAAATATAATCCGTGCAAACGGCGGTCAGCGAAGCGGAGGAGAAACGATACGCCGAGTTGCAGGAGCTGGCGCTGGATTACGTCCGCTCCGGCGAAACGGAATCGCTGGCGGCGATGGTTCGGCATGGGTTGCCGGTGAATCTGGCCGACGCCAAGGGCAATACGTTGCTCATGCTCGCCAGCTACAACGGCCAACTGGAAACCGCCCGGATGCTGTTGGCCGCCGGCGCACAAGTGGATCGCCGCAATGACCGCGGCCAGACTCCGCTGGGGGGCGTGGCGTTCAAGGGTTACGAGGAAATCGTTGTCTTGCTCCTGGAGCACGGCGCGGACATCGAAGCCGACAACGGCGGCGGGATGACGCCGCTGATGTTCGCCGCCCTGTTTGGCCGCGCCAAGGTCGTTGATCTGCTCAAGGCGCGTGGCGCGTCCCTCCAACGCCGCAACCGGCTGGGGTTGTCGGCTGGTTTCATGGTTCGGGTTTCCCGCTGGATGGCTCGCCTGTAAGAAGGCGGCTGGCGGTGTGACTTGGCCGCCGACTGACTCAACTATTCGCGTTCTTTGCCGATATGATGGAATATGAGGGAGAGAACTGAGTCCGCTGCCAAAGCGATCTCGCGCGCCGTTTGCCGGGATCCATTTGTCAAGGCAAGGAAGATACTCTTCTCATAAACAAGCGCCATGATTGAACTTATTCGTCAACTTTGTCGGAAGGCTGGATGCCAGCCAAAAGACCTCGTTGTCGAGTGGACGCCGGGCGGAGGGTCTCGCGTGGTGGCGACCAACTCCCAGGGTGTGAGATCGTACCTGCACGTCCTGGCCCGCCTTGATCACATTGCCCAGGCCGTTTGGTTATGCGCCAACGGACAAGAACATCTGTACTCCGAGGTGCGGCAGAAACAAGCCGCCATTGATGCCAAAGTGAAAGAGTGGCTGGCCGCCAATGTCTGTCACCTCCAACAGGGCTTGGAAGACCAACCGCAAGGGCATCCCGCCCAAGACACCAGAGGCGGCATCCGGAAGGACTGGCGCCAACTCGACAGCGTTCCCGAGATCATGCGCGCGTTCCCCATGCGCCCGTCGTCGGACGACATCATTGACCTTTACCAGCGAAACAAGCATCTCAAAAGCTCTGTCCTAAAAGCCTTATTGGAAAGGCATAGCCGTTAAACCAGCGGGTTTGACTCCAATTGAAGAAACCTGGATTGCCAATGCGCCGAACCTCGGTCGGCAAACGGCCACAGGGCTGGAAGATGTCGGAAATGTTTACACAAATCCACATGCACACGTATCCAATTGAATATAAATATCTTACGCACGAAGCAGCGTTCAAAATGCGATTTTTCCGTCGGATATCTTTACACTTTTAGTTCTTCTTACGCCGGCTGCGAAAAATGCGACGCAGATTTATTATGTATGCAACGTGCTAATGGGCAAGTATTTATACATTAGCATGATTGATGTTGGCGCGGGCCGGGGGCGGCTTGGCACGAATATTGCCAGTAAACAGGCGCAACGCATCTTGGGGAGACACGCGCGGGCGCAAGACGAGCAAGATAATGAAGAAAGTGTAATTATGAGAGTAGGGAGGAAGTCAATCGCTAAACAAACCCTGGCACAGGTCCCCGGCTGGACTGCGGCGGCCAGCCTTGCGGCGGCTGTGAATATCCATCCAAGTCCGGCTTTTACCATGCTGGCGCTGACGATGGGTGTCCTGCTGCTGGCCCGGCCCGCCTTGATCAAAAGCGCGAACCGATTACGGAAAGCACCAGTGGTATCCAGTTCCAAGCGTCATTGAATCCGCGACCCGACGCCTGCCGTCTTGCTAATGAATTCGTGAATGAGGGGATTGGAACCTGCAAAAAACGGAGTCCGCCCAAACCGCACCCGCAGACACGGCTCGCAGGCCGTGATGACAAAGGCCATCCGCCTTGTCTCGTCGCACGCCGCCACCTCGTGAAGCGTCTTGCCGAGCAAGAGTTTTTCGACAGTCTTTGTGTCCATATAGTTTATTCCCGCGCTCTCGAGAGTTAAATCGCCGGCAGCGTTGTTTTTCGCCTGGTAATGACGCTGCATTGGGGATCAAGTCCAAGACGGTGCCACATGATTTTGACCGAGTCCGCCAGAGCCATAATGTCACCCCGTGCATCATGACGCCGATACTTGGAGGCATTCAGTCCCAATCTCTGCATGACCCTATCCAATGAATGTCCCGTCCCTCGGGTCGCGCCAAAAAGTCGTTTGGAAAGAGATATGGAATCAATGGATTCAACGGTTCGTGTTGTGACGCGGCTTCTGGCGCATGTGGACTCCAAAAACTTAATGTCGAACCGGTGTCCGTTGTGCGCCATAATTATCGATTCCCCAACAAATTTTGAAAACTGCTCCAGCACATCGATTGGGCGAGGGGCATCTCGGACATCCTGATCGGTAATGCCGGTGTAGTCGGAAATGAATCGGGGGATGTGTTGGCAAGGTTTGCAATAGCTGAAAAACGCATCGCCCGCGACCACCTCACCGTTACAAAATCGCGTGGCCGCGATCTGAATGATCTCGCACCCTTCCGGATAGAGTCCGGTAGTTTCCAAGTCAAAGATTACAAACGCGGGAACTGCAGGAAATTTCATTAAACAGTAATCCTCCTTCCTTCGAAACATTTGGAAGTGTCGAAGACCCCCTGAAACTTGTTGAACAGGGTCTGCTCGCTGTGGTTCGTGAAAAATCGCGTGGACATGACCGGGCCAATTGTGCCGCCTGCTGCCAAATCTTCAAGTGGATTTTACGGCAGCATGTTTGACTGCCTCCGACCCACGTGCAATTCGGCGCTGATGGCGGCGTCCTCTTCCGTCAGGGTCCGCCGGTTTCATCCTTTATCCTTTTGCCTTCATCCTTTTGATAGAGCGATCCGCCCATTGCAAAAATACCGGCCAGTTCGGGGCGTCGGTGTGGCCGCCGTCGTGCTGGCGCCAGGCCAAGCCGCCGTCCAGCAAGCCGGTGTTTAACGGCGGCATTGGGTCTGTCAAATAATTGCCCGGCGTGCCCAGGTCCTTTTTGCCCAAAAGCCTGAATACCGGGCCGGCGGCGACGGCGGCCATGAAGCTGCCGTGCTGATCCAGCCAGGGGCCTTCGGAACCGGGACCGGTTGTGGCGCCGTAGCTGATGAACGTCGGACGCGGAGCGCACAGCGCAATCAATTCGTGGGCGTCCACCGGCAAATCGCCCGGAGTCAACGGGCCGCCGTATTTGAGGAAATTGCCCGTCATCCAATGGAATTCGCCCGTGCCGATGAGATTTTCCACCAGTTCGCCATAATTGCGGCGCGACAGTTTTGCGCCGCCTTCGCCGGAAGAACCAACCAGCGCGATGGCAAAGCGCGGGTCATAAGCCATCGCCACAAGGGTGGCTTTGCCGTAACGCGAGACGCCTTCCAAGCCAACTTGTTTGGCGTCCACCGCCGGGTCGGTTTCAAAATAATCCAAGGCGCGGCTGGCGCCCCAGGCCCACGCGCGCAACGCGCCCCAATCGTCCGGTTTGCGCGGCTGGCCTTTGTTGCACAAGCCGTTCTTCAACGTCAGTGGGTCCGGCAGGTTGGGGAATGGATTGGCCTTGGCTTCATTGGTGTTTTGGTAATTGGTTGCGTCACGCTTGCCGCTGGCGCCCGGCCGCAAAGATTTGGTGCCCAGTTGCTCCATCATATTCTGATGGTCCTGCTCCGCGCTCCAGTTCAACGGCGCCGGCGGATTCGCGTTGCCGGCTTGCGCGCGGCCGAAATGGGGAGCTATCAAAACTGCAACCGCACCCGCGAGAAAGAAGGACAAAGGAGTTCTCATAATTCTGAAGCTTTTTGCCTGGCGCTGAGGGCGGAATCCAGGCAGGCGTCCAGGACGTGCTGAGTTTTCAAGGACCATATCGGCCAGTCGTCGTTGAGTTTTCCGGAGGCCACTTGTTGGGCGAAGTTGCGGATCATTCGCGAGTCCTGGGCCGGGACGCGGCTGTCGGTGTGCCGGGCGGCGCAATCGCAACACTTGACACGATCTTCGGCGCCGTTGACCTCAAAGGAAGGCTCGTGGATGCTGGCGGGATGAACAAAATCGCCCACGCGCAGCCAGCCGTTGGCGCCGCCGACCTGCACCCAATTCTGATGCTGGGCGCGGAAGGAACAGTAAAAACCCATCGAGGCGCCGCCGTCCCAAATCAACTCGCCGGAAAAATCCAGCGGCGGTTCGGCAGGGCCGCGCGCGAAAAGGATTCTGCCGGTGACTTCGCGCGGGAGCCGCCAGTTCATCGCCCAAAGCGCAAAGCGAAGGCAATACCAGCCCAGGTCTCCCAGGCAGCCGGCCGGCTCCAGCGCGGACTGCACGCGGATGTTGTCGGCCAGGAAAGATTCGGCGGCGGCGAAACTGAAAACAGACATGATGCGCTTGACTGGGCCGATGGTTTTGCCGTCGTCCAGCAACTCGCGCAGGCGGCCCATGCGGGGGTTGTGCATGAACATGACGCCGTCCATGAATTGGACGCGGTTTTCCCGGCAGGCGTCGGTCATTTCGCGGACCTCGGCCAGACTGAGGCCGCACGGCTTTTCGCACAGGACGTGCTTGCCCGCGGCGGCGGCGCGCAGGACCCACTCCTTGCGCAACCCGGTGGGCAAGGGGATATAGACGGCGTCCACCGTGCCGGAGGCGATCAACTCCTCGTAGCTGCCGAGGGCGGCGGGGGCCGTGTCCGCGGGGGCCTCGCGCTGGCAGTCGGCGATGAATTGGCGGCTGCGCGCGGCTTCCCGGCTGGCGACGGCGGTGACGACCGAATTGCCGCTGTCACGAATGGCGCGCCAGTTTTTCCGGGCGATGCCGGCGGTGCTCAAAATGCCCCAGCGAAGTTTTTTCATCGGGTATAAAAGCCTCAAATAATGTGCCAGGGCGGGCGGAGGTCAAGTCATTCGCGTTTTGTGAACGCGGCGCGGGTGTATTTCACTTTTTTGGGTTCCCCTCTTAATCTTACTCCTAATCTTAATCTTAATCTCATCCCCCCTCCAGCGTGCGGATTAGGAGCAAGATTAAGATTAAGATTAAGAAAGACAACCCAAAAAAGTGGAATCCCCACGCGGCGCTCCCGGGCCTCTTCCGCGCCTTGACCTCGAATGCGCCTGCTTCCAATATACCGCCATGAATCGTCGAAAGTTCCTCAAAGTTTCGTCCGCCGCCGGGCTGGCCCTGTGCGCCGCCGGCCCTTTTGCCGCCCGGGCGGAGGGCGGCAGCAAGCGCGTCGGGCTGATCGGTTGCGGATGGTACGGCAAGAGCGATCTTTGCCGCCTCATCCAAGTCGCGCCCGTCGAAGTCGTTTCGCTGTGCGACGTGGACCGCGACATGTTGTCGGAGGCGGCGGAGTTAATCGCCTCGCGCCAGAAATCCAAGCGGAAACCGCGCCTGTACAGCGACTACCGGCAAATGTTGGCGGAAAAGGACCTGGATGTCGTGCTGGTGGCCACGCCCGACCATTGGCACGCGCTGCCCATGATTGCGGCCGTCCAGAGCGGAGCGGATGTGTACGTGCAGAAACCGATCAGCGCCGACGTCCTCGAAGGGCAGGCCATGCTCGCGGCTGCCCGCAAGCATCAGCGGGTCGTCCAGGTGGGCTTGGAACGCCGCATGACCCCGCACCTGATGGAGGCCCGCAACGACATCCTCCAGACGGGCAAGCTGGGAACCATCGGCCTGGTGGAAATCTACTGTTACTATCCGATGGGCGGTGGGCAGAATCCGCCCGACGAGAATCCTCCCGCCAACCTCGATTACGAAATGTGGACCGGCCCGGCCCCCATGCGCCCGTTCAACCGGATGGTTCATCCGCGCGGCTGGCGCAGTTTCATGGAATACAGCAACGGCATCGTGGGCGACATGTGCGTCCACATGTTTGACATGACCCGCTGGATGCTGGGGCTGGGCTGGCCGGTTTCCGTCAGTTCCTCCGGCGGCATCCTCGTTTATAAAAAGGGCAAGGCCAATATCTCCGACACCCAGACGGCGGTGTTTGATTATGGGGATTTGCAAGTCGTCTGGCAGCATCGCACCTGGGGCGACCCGCCCGACCCGCGCTACACCTGGGGCGCGACGTTTTACGGGGACAAAGGCACCTTGAAAGCCAGCATCAATTACTACGATTTCATCCCCAAAGGCAACGGCCAGCCCGTTCACCGGGATTTTGTCAATGAGTCGGACCAATTCCCCGAGGATCGAACGGAGAAGGGCCTTGAGATGTTCGCCGCCGCGGCCAACCGCGGCAACATGCGCGATTTCATGTCGTGCGTGGCCAGCCGGGGACGGCCAGTGGCGGACATTGAGGAGGGATACATTTCCACGGCATCCTGCATTCTGGCCAATCTGTCCATGAAGCTGGGGCGTTCGTTGCGGTGGGACAGCCAGGCCGGCCAGGTGGCAGGGGACGCGGACGCCAACGCCCTGCTGCGCCGGCCCTATCGCGCGCCCTGGACGCATCCGGAACCGGGCCTGGTTTAAAGGGGGATTGGCGTCCCTTTCAGCGCAAGAAAGGTTGGAAATAATTCCAAAATGAGCTAGTCAAGAATGTGATGGTGTGATAGTGGAGACTGACGCGCGCTGCCAGACAGCGCCTGTCTCTGGCAAACAGATGAAAAGATGCTTATACGTTGTGGATGACCAATCCGCCGTGCTGGATACCGCCGTCCTGATCCTCCGTGGCATTGATCCCCAATGGGAGGTCATGGGTTTCAGCGACCCCGTGGCGGCTTTGGCCGCGGTCAAAGCCTGCGCGCCCGACCTCATTTTATCCGATCAACTCATGCCGGGCATGCTGGGCAGCCAGTTGCTGGAGGAAGTCCGCCGCATCGCCCCGGCGGCGATCCGCGTCATTATGTCCGGCTACGTGTCGCTCAACAAGCTGACCCTCATCACCTCCGCCCATCAATACATCGCCAAACCGTTTGACATCAACAAACTGCGCGAACTGGTGCAACGAAGCTTCGCCGCCCAGGAGCGGATCCTCAACCAAGGCCTGCAATCGGTGGCGACCTCCTTGCGCTCCATCCCGTCGCTGCCGCAGGCCCACCAGTCGTTGCTGGCCGAATTGGAGGACAACCGCACCCCCAGTTCGGGCATCGCCCACATGGTCTCGGAAGACGCCGGCCTTTCCACCAAGGTGCTGCAACTGGCCAATTCCCCTCTCTTCGGTCAGGGCTACCTGATTACCAAACCCAGCGACGCGGTCATGTGCCTGGGCACCGAAATGATCGCCGCCATCGTGCTCTCGCAAAGCCTGTTCCGGCATTACCAGAAGCTGGACAATGAGGAATTGGATTTGCCGCGCGTCTGGAACCACTGCTGGGAAACGGCCTATCTGGGCCAGCTTTTGTGCCGCCAAAAAAATCTTCCCCGCCGCGCGGCCGAGGAAGCCTTTTTGGCCGGCCTGCTGCACGAAGCCGGACGTTACATTCTGGTGGATAACTTTCCCGAACCCTTCGTCGCCGCCTGCCAGAACGCGCGCCGGGGCAAATCCCCCCTGGCGGCGTGTCTGCGCGAAACCTTCCAGGCCACGCCGGCGCAACTGACGGCTTATCTGATGGAGCTGTGGGGCATGCCCGCCGAGGTGGTCAGCGCCATTTCCCTCCAGGATTATCCGCAAGAGGAGCCGGGCGGCGCTTTTACTCTCACCTCCGCCCTTTACATTGCCGATCAATTGGCCGCGCGCAAAGCGCCGCCGGACGACTTCGCGATGGAGGCCTGGAACACGGACTATTTGCGGACCATTGGCTGTCTGGACGACCTTCCCGCGTGGGAGTCCCCGTCCTTCCCGCCCGCATCCGGACGCGGCCAATGAGCGGCCAAGTGCTCCCAAAGGATTTCATCTCTCTGCCTTGCCTCCTTGCCGGCCGATTCGCCGCCACCGCCCGCTTCCAGTCTTGCCCGCGACGTCTTACCGCGCCAACTTGTCCGCCATAGCCTCGGTGACGGCGGAAACGCGGCGCTGGCGGGAGCGTCGCGAAGCCGGATTGAGCTTTTGCGTCATCCTTCATCCGCCTGTTTTTATTTTTTAGGAGGCATTATTAGCCGTCGTTAGCGACCGTGATCCGAGCGTCATTTTACCCACTTCTCGGCTCGACGCCCGCCGCCGCCCGGACATGGCGGCTCAAGGAGCCTCGTTCTCCCGTGACGAGACAATTATTTGTTGCCGTAAAAGAATCAATGGACTCCTCCCAGGAGCTGACGCGCCGGATGTTTATTCCCGCTGTTGGAACCCGCCGACAGGTTGCCCCGCTTTTGGAAGAGCGCGGCGGACCGAGCGTGGCAAATGCTGGTTCTTCCCAGGCGTGCTCATTCTTCGTTTGGAGGGCACTAGCCATGATCAATTGATTAGACAATATCAGGTAGATGAGGTAGTTGTCTCATGAGCACATTGGTGGGGAAGTTGTTTGCCACCAACTGCTTTCCTTTGAAAGTATGGAACAGGTTACTTTCTTGTGTAACTCCCTCTGATTCAGGCTTTCCGGCTTTTTTTGGATGTTTCAGGCTTTCCCTGCTGCTGCGATGGAGCCGGTCGAGATATTCGCCAGGCGTGGCGCCCGGCAAATCTTCGTGGAAGGCGTGGCCGTAGCCAAGCTGGTGATCCGTCCGCGTGTATTTGGTGACACGGCCCGAATCAGGATGGAGGATGACGTCGTGTTCCCGGCCGCCGAAATGCGGTTCGGATTTGTCCGCGACTAGGCGGTTGTTTTGCCGGGCCCAGTGGGTGAGCCGTTCCTGCTCTGTTGCAACTCGCGCAAGCCTCTCGGCGCGAGAGGCATCGTGGCCTGGACTTGTTTCAGCGCCTCCACCAACGTGGTTTTTGGCTGATTCAAGCGCGCCGCCAGTTGTTTCGGATCGCTGGCTATCTTTTGATTGTGCATGACCTTTTCCTATATTAGAGCTTCCGCCGTCATTTGTCCAACGACCTTGTTCATCACGAGGTTGATCTGGATCGAACGCATTTGCAACCGCCTTGCCGCCAGGTTGCAGCCCATTGGCAAACGATGTGCCGACGATCTTTTCGAGCGCATCCGCGGACGCCGGCGCGAGCAAGGTGTTGCCGGTGATTTGTTTCCACTTCGCCTGCAGTTGCTCCAGCTTGGCCTTGAAGTGTTCCGGATCATCAATCTTCAACAACGCGTCAATTTGCGCGGCGGCGTGGGCCATGTCCTCATGCACGGCCTTGGCCAATTGCTCGCGGGCGGCCTGCTCAAATTTGTCGGACAAGGCGGGCGGTTTGTCATTTGGGACCGCGTAACCGAAAGCCGGCCCTGGATTGCGTCCGCTGCCGTCCGTGCTCGGGCCGCGCCACATTTTCATGGCGCGGGCGATGGCCTGGCCGGCCTGGCTCCACATGCTGTCGGCCTGGACTTGAGGATCGGGCATTTCAGGCGCGGCGGCCTGGGCGATGGAGCGCGGATCCGCGCCGGCGCCGATGGGAGCGGCGGGCTTTCCCTGGGCGGTTTGCGTCGTCGCCTCGGTGGCATCAGATGATTTTGGAGCTGAGGCGGATGCGGTTTGCGCGGGGGCGGCCGGAGGCGCGGGATTTGCCGCGAGAGGTTATGGTTAGGTGGTTAGGGGTCAAACCGTACTATTGGCTTGTTTGTGTTCTGCGTGGCAAAAGTACGGTTTGACCCCTCAATTTCCTCAAAAACCAAATCTTCTTCTCGTTCTGGAACAATTTTGTTTATTTGCGCCCTATTCATATAGATTACACTGAAAATAGGAGAGAATAATCGTTTAAAAAACAGGAACATAAAAACCGGTGGAAGCACATATAAAATCCAGCCTCCACTGTTAATCACTGCGGCCCGTTCAACCTGCTTCCGCAAGTCGTTCATTATGTCCTCTAATTCTGACGAGTTGGAACACTTAATGATCTCCATGCGCTTCTGCACTTGTTCTTTAAACTTCTGGTCAGCGGCCACAAGTGAATCGCAGTGGACCAATAAAGGAATATCAATTTCGTAAAGGACGCGGAGGGCTGCTATTAGAGCATCTTCGGCGGTCGTAAACGCTTCGTCGTTTAGAGGTTGGTCAGCGAGCTTCAATCTTCGAAGTTTATCGCGTAGGGCAAAAATACGAAACCGAAGCTCAAGCCTCATTGAAGGGGCGACAATGCCCTGCCAAACAAAGTGCAGCAAAGCAAAAACGCCACTAGCCAAAAAGATAAAAAACCACATATTTCACCTATTTATTGCTTGATTTGATTGGAACGCCTTTGGCTTTTTGGGCCTCGTTCCTGAAGTGCTCCCCATTGCCTAGACAATTTTTTGGGTGATGTTAGATGGTGCAATTCTTGGTCAACCTGTGACGTCATTAGCAAGTTAAAGAAGCAGGGGGGCGAGCTGCGAGCCTTAGCTCGCGCC
>Ga0224555_1002961_pt1 | contig 18517 bp, 20 predicted proteins | sample 714S23034metaG_FD_180687 | JGI IMG/M metagenome (GOLD analysis project Ga0224555, IMG submission 180687) | Peat soil microbial communities from Stordalen Mire, Sweden - 717 S2 30-34 | ecosystem: Environmental > Terrestrial > Soil > Wetlands > Peat | place: Sweden: Norrbotten County, Stordalen...
TGGGGTTGAATACGCCAGCGACGCAGTCTGTGACCTTGACATCCACGGGCACTGCGGCTGTAACGGTCAACTCGGCAGTGCTGACAGCGCTGACGGGTACGGGCTTCACGTTCTCGGGGCCCACGCTACCGGTCACGCTGACTCCGACCCAGGTGGCGACGCTCGAAGTGCAATTCGATCCGACGGCTGCGGGGGCGGCCACGGCTCAGCTGACCATCACCAGCACCTCTTCAACCAACGGTACCGCGGTGATTGCCCTGACCGGCACAGGCACGGCGGCCTCATATGCTGTCGACCTGAGTTGGGATGCGCCCAGTAGCTCTACGGATCCGGTAGCTGGCTACAACGTCTACAGATCACCGAGCGGCAGCTCCACCTACGTGCTTCTGAACTCGTCGGTCGATGCTCTCACCACTTACGTTGACAGCACAGTCCTGGATGGGACGACCTACGATTACATCGTGGAAAGCGTCGACTCTTCAGGGGTGGAGAGTGTTCCGACAAGCCCCATCACGGTGCCCATACCCTGAGTCCGTCCAACCGGCTTGATGTGGCCCGGCACCGAATGTGGGCTGTGACAGTCAGCCTCTGGCTGTGGAATGAAACACGTATACGTGGACAGCGGAGTTCATGCGCTCATGTGCACGAGGAAAAGGACCAGGACGTGGAGAGAGAGGCAAGCTAATTGACTCCCGGCTGACTGCTAGTTAGGGCCTGTTAACACTACTGGGGTAGGTGGCGCCAGGGCCAATTTTTCTCAGTTCTAGGAGAGAGGAGCGACGCATACCGGGTGTCTGCTAGCGACGAATGACGACGAAATGAGGAAAATTGGCCCCGGCCCTTCGGGTTGCGGTGAAAATCCGGCCATACTTCATTCTCGCCCTCGACGGTGGGCCCGCCACAGCCTTCGGGCTCGGCTTCGTCTGGCCAGATTTTCCCTCGCAACGCCACCTGCCCCAGTAGTGTTAACAGGCCCTAGTTGCGACGGTGGCATCTGAGCGATTCCCAACTGGGCAGAAGCTATCAGAGCTGTGATGAGTAGCCGGGCCAAGTACGTCATTCAACTTTCTCCGGGCCCAAGGATAGCAGCCCAACTCGGCGGGAGAAGATGATCAATTGCTGGCTTCATTCGGGAGCGGCCAACAAGGCTGCGAATCTTGCGAGGTGAAAGTCCTCGTTCCGCCAATTGCCTGTAGGCTCCCATCAATTGAATCGGGCTGTCTCATTCCTTCTCGAATCGGCGATCGACCCTGAATACGCATAATGCGGTTGAGCGATCACGCAACTGCGCTCCGCATCCCTTGGTATAGGGAAAGCCGATTTCGAGGAATCTCGGGTTGAATCTCGGGTTGGAGATTTCCGCCTAATTGCTCTAAGTCACGACTGGATTCGAACCAGCGACCTCTTCCGTGTCAATCTAGCAAGATTATGTTTTTCAACGACTTACAACACCGCGGGGACTGCCAAAGTACGCGGAAGTCGTGCAAGACAGGGGAAGTTGTGGGTTGGACTGTGGGTTGGAATGCTACTCCCACGGCTTCATATGTAGCGCCTCCTTAGAGAGTGACGCCCTTTTTGCTCACGGCAAGAAGCAACTCCTCGGCCCACTGATAACGGGATCGCGCCTTGAGCCATAGGGCGGCGTCTTTGGAAACCCACTCCAAGCATTCCAGAATGCTCGAAAGAGCGATATACGGTTGATCTTTGAACCCTGTATATACCTCATTATGCGAGGTTAATATCGGCTCGTGATGCGCGATTCGATTCCGCAAACGGCGGATCACTTCCAGCCGCAAGTGGATGATGCTCCGGGGCGCGGTCGCGTGCGGAAATGCCTTGTGCAGGCTGGGCAGCCAAAGTGTCGAGTGAAACCTTTTGGTGAGGGTGTTCGGCCAGAATCCAAAGGTCAACTCGGCGATCACCTTTCCGGGTAACGCCGTAGGCGGGAGCTTCGCTTTTGCTTCAGTGACCATGTCGTCCATGACAGCGGTCAGCGAAAGCGCCTCCCCGGTAGTGGAGCACGGAAGCGCAACGCCGCCGTCATACCAGGTCGGCGTTCCGAGATCGCGGCGAAGCGTGTAATGGATGCTGTTCCTTACGGCCACTTCAAGCCCATGAAGAAAGCCGAAAAGCGCCTCTGAAATGGCTATGTTGTACTCGTATAGCTCCAGTGCTTCTCCGATATCGCCTTTGGTTGCAGCGAGATAGCGAGAAAGTCTCTCTTGCGAGATGACCCGGTCGATGCTGGCAACGAACTCGGCGGCGTATGTGAACTTTGTGGTTGACATGAAATTGATCTGCGCTATCATTGTAATGAACGCTGCTGGAGCCATCCCTGTCGCAAGGCACATGACCAGGGCTTAGGACGATGAATAGGGGGAAGGGCAACCTTCCCCCTATTCTTTTTGCGGTGGAACGTCTACGGCTGCAAACTAGCCTTTGACGCTGGTCCCGTGCCATTCTCGGCCTCGTCCTGGCCGGATGTTGAGGCGGTTCAAACGGCGGGCAATCTCGCGGAATGTAGCGCCCAGGCTCTGCCTCTCCCGTATGACGGCCAACACCTCCGGCGCGGGTCGCGGCGGGCGTGGTAAGCGACCCCTGGCCTGTTTGCGGGCTGCCGCAAGGCGGGGGGTTGCCAAGCTGATCGCCGCTGTGCTGGAGGAACCGAGGCGCACTACTATCGAACCTCCAACGGAACCGAGGTGGACCTTCTTCTCACGATTCCTGGCGGAGAGCTATGGGCCATCGAGGTCAAACGCACTTCTGCGCCGAAGATCGAGCGCGCTTCCATTCTGCCGGCGCCGATCTCAATCCGCAGAAGCGATTCTACGTGTATCCGGGCGCCAAGCGATTTCCACTCGACGACAGAACGGATGCCATCGGTGTTGTCGAACTCGCAAGGGCATTCCAGTCTGTCATATAGGGGCCAACTCACAATGCTGAGAATGAAGCAGGCATAGCGCATAAAGCTGGACTCACGTCACTTTTACATCGGCGGTCGTTCGCTGGGAACTGCAAAATCCAGGAGAGCAGTCGAAAAGCCGAATTTCGGGTACCGATGGTGATTTGACGCACCTGCCGATTGCCGAGACTCACGGAGAGAATCCAAATCGGCCCGTGGCATTTCCCTTTGCGCTTCTCACAAAACCGGCAACCGGGCTTGTTACAGCGCACCATGCAGCTCAATAATGAACCCGGTAAGGTGGTGGAAGCGTCAGGCATCCGCAGAGGGAGTTGCTTGCGAGAAGCGGTAAGCTGAGCGACCTTATCTTTCATTGTTTTAGGATGACAGAAATCTTGACTCAGCCTTCGATGCAAGATCAAACTGACAAGACGTCCAACAATTGTTGAAGCTAAACACTGCGCTTCTCCCAGGGGTAAAAGGGGGCTACGATCAGTTCTGGAACCATGCACACCAAAGTCATTCACGCCGAGGCCGTGAGCGCGTATTCGCACTGTCCGCGCAAAGCCTACCTTCTCCATTGCACCGAAGACCGCGGCACACCGAACGACTATTCGTGCACTCTTGAGAATGGCGCCAACGTTAACAGGGCATCGTACCTGACCAACCTTCAGCGGACAAACGCATCCACCTGCTCATACAGCGACAGGGCGTTCTCCTCCGGCATCGAGGTTCTCACGGAAGCCAATCTCGATGCCGCCAATGTTACAGCGTATTGCGATGCCCTGAGGATCGTTGGTCAGCGCGGAGACCCCGTCGCGTACGAGCCAACGATCATGGTGGGGACCTATCGTTTGGAAAAAGAGCAGATGCTCAATCTGGCCGTTGTCGGCTATGTGCTCGGACAGTTTCAGAGCAAGCCTCCCACCATGGGATGTCTTATAACGCTTGACGGCGAGTGCCACCGAGTGAACCTTCAGCCGATGTACAAGACGGTCAGTTCCATCCTGGAGCGCATCAAAGGTTGGAGTGGAGATCCACCAATGCAACCACCGCCGGTTGTTCTCAACAAGCACTGCCCATACTGCTCATTCAAAGACGTCTGCAGGCGGCAAGCGGAGGAGGCTGATGATCTCAGTCTGTTAGATCGCATGACGCCAAAGGCTATTCGACGTTACCACGACAAAGGGATCTTTACCGTCAAGCAGCTTTCCTTCCTGTTCAAACCACGGCGAAGGAGACGACGGCGTGCAGCCCAACCCCCGCACTTTGATCTTGAAATCCAGGCTCTCGCCATCAGGACCGGTAAGATCTACATTCAAACGGGACCGGAGATTCAGAATAGCGACATTGAGCTCTTTCTGGATATTGAGGGTGTCCCGGATCGGCAGTTCTCTTACCTCGTTGGCCTGCTCGTACGCGACCACGAGGCTGTGACGCATCACGCCTTCTGGGCGGACACGATAGAAGAGGAAGAATCGATCTGGCGTAGGTTTATCGAGAAGGCAGAAGAATTTCCCGATGCGCCCATCTATCACTATGGGAGTTATGAGGTTCGGGCGATTGAGTCCCTCGCCAAGCGTTTCGGTACGGACGTCAAATGCCTCAGCAAGAGGTTGGTCAATATCAATTCCCAGGTATTTGGTAAGGTCTATTTTCCTGTCCGTTCGAACAGCCTAAAGGCGCTCGGCAAATTTCTTGGCGCTTCCTGGACGGCGTCAGATGCTTCTGGATTACAGAGCGTGGTTTGGCGGTGTCGCTGGGAGATGGTAGGCGAAGCGGCAGACAAAGGGGCATATAAGCAGAAACTCATTTCGTACAACGCCGAGGATTGCCAGGCGTTGCGTATCCTGACTGACAAGTTGGTGAGACTTCGAACCGACGCCGATTCAGAACTAAACGTTGACTATGTGGACCGCCCAAAGCAGAACGCTACCAGTCTCGGTAGTGAACTGCACGCTGCCTTTGACCACGTACTCCTCTACGCTAGTTTTGATCATCCGAAAGGCCGGATCAGCTTTCGGCCTGAAACCGATACGACAAGACGGAAGGGGCCAGGAGCGCCAAAGGGCCACCAAGCTTACGAGAGGACCGTTCCAGCGGGTCGCCGGACGGTCATCCGAGTCGCTTCGAAGAGAACGTGTCCCAAGCACCAGGGAGAGCGGCTTCAGAAGAAACGGGGCAAAGATGCGGAAATCGTCATCGTTGACCTTAGTTTCGCAAATGCTGGGTGCCGGAAGTCAGTGTTGAAGTACGCTGGCGAAAAGCGCTACTGTCAACGGTGCCACCGACTCTATGATCCGCCTATAATCGAGCGGCTTCGCGGACAGACGTTTGGCCACGGATTTCGGGCCTGGGCGGTTTACCAGCGAATTGTTCTCCGGCTTCCATACCGGGTGATCACCCAGGCAATGGAGGAATTGTTCCATGAGACGGCGTCCGCGGCGAGCATCGTCAACTTCGTTGAATCCTTCGCCGCGTACTACCGCCGAACGGAATCGATTCTCGTGAAGGGCCTGTTGGAAAGTCCGTTTGTCCACGTCGACGAGACGCGGCTCAGTATCGACGGCGTCGATCAGTATGTGTGGGTATTCACGGACGGTCGGCACGTTGTTTTCCGATTGACGGAAACGCGGGAGACTGCGATCGTGCGGGAGGTTCTCCGCGGCTATCACGGAGTACTCGTATCGGATTTTTTCGCGGGATATGACGCGCTGGACTGCAGGCAGCAGAAGTGTTGGGTTCACTTAATTCGGGACTTAAATGAAGATCTCTGGAGGTTTCCGTTTGACGAGGAACTTCAGGAGTTTGTCGCAGCAGTGAAAGATCTCATAGTGCCCATTATTCAGGCCATCGACCGATGGAGTCTGAAAGCGGGACACCTCCGCAGATTCAAGAAGCAAGTGGACAGGTTCTACAAAACGGTGATCGAGGGCAGAGAGTACGGCCTGGATGCGACGAAGACTTACCAGAAACGGTTTATGCGATACCGAGAATCGTTGTTCCGCATGCTTGAGGAGGATGGTATTCCCTGGAACAACAACACGGGCGAGCGGGCGATCAGGCATCTTGCGGTGCAGAGGAAGATCTCGGGTAGGCTCTACCAGCGAGGCGCTGTCGACTACCTGGCGCTCCTTGGCATCGCCCAGACGTGTCGATTCCAGGAGAAGTCCTTCCTGAAGTTTCTCTTATCGAAGGAGATTGACGTTGACGGTTTCCAATCTGCGCGGCGGATCAAGATATCAAGGCAGGTCAGTCGCGCGCCCAAGTTATGAGCTTACGAGCCCCGCTGCGGCACCCTGAAAGCAGGGCACTGCCTGATGGATCTCGTCCGTCTTCGTCCCTACGAAGGGCTCGCCCGTTCGCCCCGCGCCAAAGCTGCTCCGGCGGTAGATGTGAGTGAGCTTGCGCCGATTTGGAGAACATCACAAAAAGGTCTGAACAAAGGGCCAACACTGCGGTTCCCAAGTGCAGAAGAGGCTCTGACCAGGGAGATGCAAGTTTTCAAAAAGTGCAAAACTCTAGGCTAGAGCCTGTTATTAACTTTGAGGCGCGGCATGTGTTGCCCGAATGCTCAAAACCCGCGTAAAACGCGGCGCTCGCGAGATGTGGCACGGAATGCATTCACTGTTTCCCCCTGAATCCCAGTCGCTTTGCGAAAGCCGCGCTGATTCCATTGGGTTTACGGGCGCAAAGTTAATAACAGGCTCTAGGGCAGCCACAAGTGCAGCGATCGACGCTAGCATGGTGATAAGCATCGCAGTCACCTCGATTTGATCGGCTTTCACGGGTAGGTTACAACACTCTGACAGAAACACGTCCATTCCCCCAGACATGGGCGCAACAGGGATGATTCTCAACTGTCGCCAACAGCAAATCGCTCATCGAGAACGTCTTGCACCGCGAAAGCTCGATAGGTCCCCATACGCCCCTCCATCCGGGAATCGGGTGTCGGCGAGCATCGCTGGCTAATTTCCAATATCAGTGAACGTGGAATAGCTTTGCTCTTCCTCAAGTCCAAGCTCTGCGGCGGAGTATGCATCCGATTCTCTGCGGCGTTGGAACTCGCGTGTGGCGGTGATGTTCACCTGCTCGTAGATCTTGGTTGCCCGCGCCCTAGCCCCTGCCATGAGCTCCGACGGAACTGCGGGGAGAGCGGTCAACGCGTACTTGATGAACGTGTCGGTCAAGGCAAGATGAAGCTGGCTGACCGTCTCCAGGCTCCGAAACCTATGGGCAAGGCTGTCCGCCAGATCCCCAAAGAGCGAGTAGACGAGCTGCTCAAGGTCGTCGCGCTGGTTGGTGCCCACCATGACAAGGTAGTCGAAAACCTCGTTATCGCTCCTGGCGTGGAGTTGGGCCTTTAAGGCAGCAACGCGCTCTCCCTGAGCGCGATTGAGGCGAACGGTGTAGCGAACGGTATGGGGTGGCTTTGGTCTCGACATGGCAACACTATAACGCACTGTACATTGCAGTAGCAAGGTGACGCACATGGCCAATCTAAAGTACATCGGTGCGTCACGCAGCTCCATTGATAGCAATAGAGATGGGTGGAGAAAACCTTCAAAGTGCGTCTGCGCTTTATGTTCCACTAATACAGCGCTCTGACAGACCCATCCCTGAGACCGATGCTCCGGCGAGACATGGCGGGCCGAAAAGTAGAGACCTGGGCCGGGCAGATTATGCCTGATCGGACGAGATTTTGCCTGATTCGGCCTGATTGCACGTCTAATTGGCTTCGAGTCAGGCATTGTCAGTAGGAATCAGTCTTAATCGGGCGAAATCAGGGAAACTCCGTCCGGCGGGCCTGCGACTTTTGGAACGGCGTTGCGTCTATCGCAATGTACATGGCTGTTATGGAGAAAATCCCGGAGGTCAAACGGCTTGTAGAACTCCTTCAGGCGCGGCGCGAGTTGCTGCCCCTGAAGGCGCTCTTTCTGAAGGGTGCCACAGTCGAGTTGAATGCGGCGCACGCGATTGGGCTTCCGTGGAAAGACATCTGGCGTGTACTTGTCGAGCACGGATACCAAGGTAGCTACCAGCAGTTCTGGCGCATGGCCGTGCGACTGACAGGCACGTCCGCCCACAAGCCTCAAAAGGCCAAGAACCTCCAGCCCCCTCCGGGGGGGAAAGAGATTCAACCTCCGGCAGTCCGTGAAAGCAACCTGACCACAGAGAACAGCGGAAAACCGGAATGGCAAATCCAGAGAGAAGAGCAAATGGCCCGGCTTGATCGCGAGGCGGAATTGAATCGTCAACGGGAGGCACGGCTCCAGGTTAAGAAGGTATTCATTCCGAGCGCATTTGTGGGACGGGATGAGGAATGAGCGCGGCCCTGGGAATGAGTCTCAAGCGCGTGGTCTTCGCGGTCGCCGGGTAGAACGACGCGGGAAAGACGATCATCATGGCGACACTGGCGGTGCGGCACGAGGACGCAGCCTACTTCGCCGCCGTTGATGATCTGCTAACGCAGACCCCAACAATGAAGGCGGAAAAGCTAGGTTTTTGCTTTTGCTTTTGTTTTTCCATGTTCATGCCCGGATAGCTGAAAAATCGGCCTGGGTTGAAGCTCCGGGTCAAGGCCGCGTAGCGCCGCGTTCTACGCGGTTTAGCCTTGACGCGGAGCTGGCCAGGCCGATACTCGCCGAGCCGGGATGGCATTCTGGGAGGTTTTCCGGAAAAGATTCCTTGAATTTAATGCAAGCCTATTGCGAAGTGAAGCTCCTGTGAGCGCGAAGTTCAAGCCGCAATTCTTCCCGTAAAGCCTTGCTGCGCTTGAGGCGCTTGAAGAACTCTTCGAGGACGCTGACAACAATCGCGTTGATGCTCACCCCCTCGGATTCTGCCCATTCTTTTAGCGCCGTCCTGGCTTCTGCGCCGACATGGAGAAGTTGCGGGTTGGAAAGCTCCAGACCCGACTTGCGGGTTTGGTGAATCTCCATTTTTTCCCGATCAACCTGGCTCAGGGCAAAAAGCACAATCCGTGCCAGATCGCCCTTCACGCGCGATTCCTCCGTAATCGCTTCCCGCAAATCAATTGGAAGCCGGAGCGTCATCCCTGGCTTGTCGTCAGCCGTCTCCTGCGCTCTTTTGAGCGTAGACCGTGCTTTCTTCTTCTCTGCCACAAGCTGGTCTCCTGTTTTCTTACTGCAAGTGCTATGCACGTTTCTGTATTCAGTTTTCTCTTGATGATTCTACCTGATGGCCGATTTGTCTACGGCAAGCCTTTGTGGCACACTGATAGCGATGTACATTGCAGTACGGCGAGCAGCGGAAGGAGAAAAAATGACCTTGAGCCAAGAACCGTTTGTATCCGCAGATGAAGCTGCCAAGTTTCTCGGCATCAAGCGCCGATTTCTGCTCTCCCTGGCACGCCAGGGCATTGTCGGCGCGTATGCGCTCGGCACGGGTAGTATCCGCAAAATATGGGTATTTCGTCTCACAGAACTTGCGGAGTCAATCGACTCGAAGCGGTATCATTTGATCCATGGCAGTCCCCGCTGAAAGGAGCCTTTATGGCTTATCAGCGTGGATCATTGAAGAAAGTGCCGCGCAAGGAAGGAGACACCTGGGTGCTCCGGTACAGGGTAGCTACGGCAGACGGAAGACGGGTTGAGAACACCCTGCCCATCGGTCTCGTTCGGGATTTGCCGAGCGAGAAAGCCGCATGGCGTGAGGTTGACAGGCTCGGTCTGCTTATCCGCGTCAATAGCGAAGCCCCTGCTCCCGGTCGCATCCACTTCGCCGCTCTTGCCGAGCATTACCTTAAGGCGGACTTCGGGCAGGATGCAGTGCGTCCCAAATCCGAGAACACCGCTCTCACCGTTCAACATATCGTCCGCGACTACCTCATCCCGAGGTTTGGAACCCAAATCGCGGAGGATATTAAATCCCTCGACATCCAGCGCTGGCTCAATTCTCTCCATACGGATAATGGACTGGCTTGGACATCGGTCTCCAAGGTTCGCGGCGTCATGCTCCGGGCCTACAAGACCGGCATCCTGCATGAGCTGGTGTCGAGAAACCCGGCGCAGCCGGTGGAAACAAGGAGCACGTCGGACTATCGGGCTATTGTCATCACACCGCAACAGACCCGCTCGATTCTGCGCACTCTGTCCTGCCCACTTCATCGCATTTTGGTCATCACCTGTGCCGCAACCGCTCTTCGGGCATCGGAACTGATTGCCTTACGGTGGGTGGATCTCCGGTTTGACGAGGAGCGCATCCGCATTTGCAAACGCTGGTCACGCGGAAAAGAGGGCGCGACAAAGACAGCTTATTCGGACGGCTTTGTTCCGCTGCATCCCTGCCTGGCCCGCCATATGCGGGCTTGGCGCGCTCGGACACCCTTCGGGAAGGATACGGATTTTGTGTTTCCCTCCTTCAAGGCAAGCGGCAAGGTGCCCCTGAGCGCGGGCATCTTCGCGGCGGATCATCTGCGCCTGGCAGCCATCAAAGCCGGTGTGCGAATTCCCGAGGGCTACCGTTTTGGCCTCCATAACCTTCGCCACTCGCTTTCCAACTGGATGGTGAACAAGGGGAAGGTGGACCCCAAGACGGTACAAGGAATTCTGCGGCATAGCCGGATTCAGACGACGCTCGACCTATACACGCAGGGCGACGCAGATGAAACACGGGCGGCTCAGGGTGCGTTTCTCAAGGCGTTGCGAACGCACTCAGGCGCTGTGCAATAGTGTGGGCTGGATTGTGGGTTGGGGATTTGCGGCGAAAATGCCGTAAGTTACTCAAAAATATGGTAGGCACGACTGGATTCGAACCAGCGACCTCTTCCGTGTCAAGGAAGCGCTCTAACCAACTGAGCTACGCGCCTACAGTGCAATATTGGCTAGTTTATCAGGATCGGGGCGGTGGGGGAAGGCGGGGCTATCGCGCCCACAGCCCATGCTGTACCATCGTTCACGAAGGAAGACTCTTCTGAACTCGCGAATCGCAACCGCGTTTCGCGCGGCCATGTGGCTCTCCAAGGCATTTTGAAGGAGGCCGGGCCCTGGGATTGCTCCGGCCTGGGGTGGGGTTGCGCTTCGGTATAAAGTCTGTTGAATCCGCCATGTCCGACGTTTCGAGTACGCGTTTGAACCCATTCCGCACCGCTCCCAACCTGCTTACGCTGCTGCGTATCTGCCTGGCGCCGTTTCTGGTGGCAGCCATCCTCGATAACCACTATGGCCTGAGCTTTGTCCTGTTCGTGGCGGCGGGGTTGACCGATGCGCTGGATGGCACGTTGGCCCGGGTGCTGAAGCAGCGCTCCATGCTGGGCCAGTACCTTGACCCGGTTGCCGACAAGCTGTTGCTGAGCACGCTGTTCCTGGTGCTCACGCACGAGGGGCTGATTCCGGCACGGGTGACAGTGATGGTTTTCGGCCGGGATGTGGGGATACTGGTTGTTTCCGCCATTCTTTATGCGGCGGTGGGGCGGCGGGAGTTCAGCCCCAGCATCTTCGGCAAGGCCAATACCCTTGTCCAGGTTGCCGCGGTGGCTGCCGTGCTGCTGCATCAACTGACCGCGGCCCACTGGGTGGCGGATGTCCGCTTGGTGGCGCTCGATGCCACGATGGTGCTGACCGTGGTATCGGGCCTGCACTACGCGTGGGTCGCGGGCAGGCGGGTGGGAGTCGTGGCCGGCAATGGCTCCGGCGCGCGTTAGGCAGTTCTCAGCAAAGGCTGTCAGAAGTCGTCCGAGGCGTCCTCTGTTTCAGCGGTTTCTTCAATTTCCATGTCTCGGAACTCTTCGGAATCGAAGATTTCGCCACACTCCATGCACTCGACATACTCGGTGTCTTCGTGCCGGGAGACTATGCGAACCCTAGGGTGCTTACAGATGGTTGCCATCGTTTCGGGATTGTTTGGATGAAGAACTCTTTGCGCAAGATTGTAGCGGTCTTTTCAACAATTTAAAACCGGTATTTGTTTAATCTTTGGCCTGCCGAGCAGTTTTTTCCGGCCAGGGGGCCAAAACGATTCTGGACGGGACTTGAAATCCCGACAGAAATGGTCGTATACTGAATACGGACCGAAGAAGTCGGATATTCGATGCTCAAACTGACAAAAAAGGCAGATTACGGGTTGATGGCGCTCAAGTACCTCGCCGAGCACCCGGAGACGACTGCCCTGAGCGCGAAGGAAGTTGCCGACGCGTACGGAATTCCGGCGCAACTGCTGGCCAAGATTCTGCAACTGCTGACCAAGAACGGCCTGCTGCGCTCACACGCCGGCATGAACGGGGGCTATGCCCTGGCACGCGACGCGCGCGAGATTTCGGCCTACGAGGTGATTCACGCCATCGACGGGCCGTTTTTCATCACCTCCTGCACCAAGGGCGCCAAGTCCTGCGAGCTGACGCCGAGTTGCACCATCAAGGAGCCTTTGGCGCGGGTGAACGACACCATTGCCGGAGTGCTGAAGAGCATCAGCATTCACGATCTGGCGGAGTTCGAGCAGCCAGTGGGAAGAGCCCGCGAGGCTAACCGGCTGGTTTCATTAACGCTGTAACCGGAGTTTTCCCTCTCCGCGCGGAGCGGAGAAGAACATCGATGAGGATGGAGACCAAAATGAGCACAGTTACCAGTCATGTGGAAGCGCCGGCAGGCGTGAGTTTGCCGATATATATGGATAATCACGCCACCAGCCCGCTCGATCCACGAGTTCTGGAGGCGATGATGCCGTATTTCACCACCAAGTTCGGCAATGCGGCCAGCCGCAACCATTCGTTTGGCTGGGAGGCGGAGCAGGCCGTGGAAACGGCGCGCGAGCAGATTGCCAAGCTCATCGGAGCTACCGCCAAGGAGATCATCTTCACCTCCGGGGCCACGGAGAGCAACAACCTGGCCCTCAAGGGCATCGCCGAGATGTACCGCGAGCGCGGCAACCACATCATCACCCAGGTAACCGAGCACAAGGCGATTCTGGACACGTGCAAGCGCCTGGAGAAGAACGGCTACCGCGTCACATATCTCCCCGTGAAGGCCGACGGGCTGATCGATCTCGAAGACCTGGAGCGGGCCATGGACGACAAGACCATCCTGGTTTCGATCATGGCGGCCAACAACGAGATCGGGGTGCTGCAGCCTATCCGCGAAATCGGCAAGCTGTGTCATCAGAAGGGCGTGATCTTCCATACCGACGCGGTGCAGGCGGTGGGCAAGGTTGCAGTGAACGTGATCGCCGACAACATCGACGTGCTTTCACTCTCAGGACACAAGATTTACGGGCCCAAGGGCGTGGGCGCGCTCTATGTGCGGCGGCGCAACCCGCGGGTGCAGATAGCGGCGCAGATCGACGGCGGCGGCCACGAGCGCGGCATGAGGTCCGGCACGTTGAACGTGCCCGGCATTGTGGGCCTGGGCAAGGCCTGCGAGATTGCGTTCGAGGAGATGGACAACGAGGCGGCTTATCTGCGCGGATTGCGCGACCGGCTGAAGAACAAGCTGGAGTCGGAGCTCGACTACGTTCATGTGAACGGTTCCATGGAGCACCGTCTGCCCGGCAACCTGAACATGAGCTTTGTATACGTTGAGGGCGAGTCGCTGCTGATGGGCATCAACGACGTTGCGGTCTCCAGCGGTTCGGCCTGCACCTCGGCCACGCTCGAGCCTTCGTATGTTTTGAAGGCGCTGGGGCTGGGCGACGATGTGGCGCACAGTTCGATTCGCTTCGGGCTGGGGCGCTTCAACACCCAGGCCGAGGTGGATTACGTGGCCGCCAAGGTGATCGACATTGTGAAGCATCTGCGCCAGCTTTCACCGCTCTACGAGATGGTGCTGGAAGGCATCGACCTGACCAAGATTCAATGGGCTGCGCACTAGAGACGAGTGGTCAGTGATCAGTTGTCAGTGGTCAGTCGTTGCTCAACACGAACGCAACGGTGCAGACTACGGAAAAGCTGATCACCGATCACTGACAACTGACAACTGTTTTCCCGCGGCTTCCCCCGCAGAAGGAATGGACCAATGGCATACAGCGACAAGGTAATCGACCACTACAACAACCCGCGCAATGTGGGCCAACTGGACAAGAGCTCGACGGAAGTGGGCACGGGTCTGGTGGGCGCGCCGGAGTGCGGCGACGTGATGCGGCTGCAAATCCGCGTAAACCCCGAGACGCAGGTGATTGAAGAGGCCAAGTTCAAGACGTTTGGCTGCGGCTCCGCGATTGCCAGTTCTTCGCTGGCCACCGAGTGGATCAAGGGCCGGACGGTGGACGACGCGCTGGCGATCAAGAACACCGACATTGTGAAGGAACTGTCGCTGCCGCCGGTGAAGATTCACTGTTCGGTACTGGCCGAGGATGCGATTCGCGCGGCCATCGGCGACTGGAAAAAGAAGAACAGCGTTGCGGAAACGGCGGACGCCGCGGCTGTAGCGCACTAAAGGCAGGTTGATTCGCCTGGTTTTGAAAGGGCGGGGCTTTAACGTCGCCCTTTCAAAGCAGACGAGATGCACAGATCGAACGAGTGGTCTCGCAGGCAAGGAAAAGGCAACAATGTCGAACATGGTGACAATCGAATCGAAGCCGGCGCAAGGGGGTTTTGCGGCTCCGGCGCAGGCAGAAACCACAGCTGCATTGGCGGCTGCGCCCAGGCCGGGCTCGCAGGCTGGGGGCTTGCAGGTGACGGAGCGCGCGATCAAGCGCATTCGCGTGGCGATGGCCAAGGAAGGCATATCGCCGGAAGAGGGCGGGTTGCGGCTGGGCGTGATGGGCGGCGGGTGCTCGGGGCTTTCTTACTCGATCAAGTTCGACACGCGGCCGCGCGAGCGCGATCGCATCTATGAGTTCGACGGCGTGCGCGTCTTTGTCGATCCCAAGTCGTTCCTTTATCTGCACGGCATGACGCTGGACTACGAGGAGACGCTGATGCGGCAGGGATTCAACTTCATCAATCCGAACTCCACGCGCTCCTGCGGCTGCGGTTCGTCATTTTCGTCGTAGGGTTCAGTTTCGCAAGAGTTCAACTATGCTCAAGGTTCTCGATTCCGCGGTTCCCATTCCCTGTTGGTCCTGTTCGATCGGCCACAACGATTCCACGCTGTTTTGCCCGCATTGCAGCAAGATCCAGCCTCCACCCGGCGGCAATTATTTTTCTGTTTTTGGACTCGAGCCGCGGCTGAACCTGGACTTGCCTGCCCTGGAGCATGAGTTTCACCGCCTGAGCCGCAAGGTGCATCCGGATCGCTTTGCCCGCGCCGGGGAGAACGAGCGGCAGTGGAGCCTGGCTGACACGGCGCTGCTGAACGACGCCTATCGCACGCTCAAAGACCCCTTGCACCGCACCGAATACCTGCTCAAGCTGGAGGGCGCGGAGATTGGCGAGGAGTTCGCCGCGCCTGCCGGCCGTGGCGCGGAGAACGGCAAGGATCGAAAAGATCCTTCGCGGGTTCCAGCCGATCTGCTGGAAGAGGTCTTCGAGTTGAATATGCAGCTTGAAGAGATGCGCATGGCCCGCAAGATGGGCGAAGAGGATCCGGCGCTCCAGGCGAGCCTGGAGCAGGCCAAGAGAAAATTCGACGGCCTGCTGGTTGAGGTGGACCAGAATCTGCACATTGAGTGGCAGGCGTGGGACGAGGGCGATGCAGCCGCGCGAAAGAGGGCGCAAAAGACAATGCTAGCTTTGCTCGACCGGCGCCGCTATCTCAGCAATCTGGTTCGCGACGTTACCGAGACCCTGGGAGCTTGAAAGAACAGCATGGCGGAAGGACGCGTAGTCGGAATCGACCTGGGAACCACCAACTCCCTGGTCGCTTATATGCAGGGCGATGCGCCGGTGGTGATTCCCGGCGTGGACGGCTCGAACCTGGTGCCGTCGGTGGTGGCGCTGGACCCGATCACGGCCGGGGGCGGCAGGCCTACGGTTACCGTGGGCAACACGGCGCGCAAGGCGCTCATCGAAACGCCGGAGCGGGTCATTTACTCCGTGAAGCGGCTGATGGGCCGGGACCTCAAAGAGATTCAGGACGAGTTGAAGCTGTTTCCTTTCCGGCTGGCCGAGGACGTGGAGCCAGGCGAAGTGCCGCGCATCCGTTTGGGCGAGCTCAAATTCACGCCGCCGGAGATATCGGCCTACATCCTGCGCCAGCTCAAGCGCAACGCCGAGCGGTTCTTCGGCGCGCCGGTGACGCAAGCCGTCATTACCGTGCCCGCCTACTTCAACGATGCGCAGCGGCAAGCAACCAAAGACGCGGGCCGCATGGCCGGGCTGGAGGTGCTGCGGCTGGTCAACGAGCCCACCGCAGCCGCTTTGGCCTACGGACTGGACCGCGCGAAAGTGGGCACCATTGCCGTTTATGACCTGGGCGGCGGCACGTTCGACATTTCTATCCTCAAACTGCGCGACGGCATCTTCGAGGTGCAGTCCACAAACGGCGACACGCACCTGGGCGGCGACGACATCGACAACCTGCTGCTGACCATAGCGCTGGATGAAATTCACGCCGAGCACGGCGTGGATCTGCGCGGCCGTCCAGGCGCGGTGCAGGGGCTGCGCAGGGCCGCCATCGACGCCAAGATAGAGCTTTCTACAGAGCCGATTGCGCACTTCGACATCGAGTTGCCCAATGGCGACCGCTACCAGAGGGAGATTCCCCGCGCGGTCTTCGAGTTGCTTATCGAGCCGGTGCTGGAGCGCACGGCGGGGCCCTGCAAGCGGGCTCTGACCGACGCCGGCGTTACGCCGGAACAGATCGATGAAGTGGTGTTGGTGGGCGGGTCCACACGGATTCCCGCCGTGCGCCAACTGGTGGACGATCTCTTTCATCTGAAGGCGCGGGGCAAGAAGCCGCACATCGAGCTGAATCCCGACGAGGTGGTGGCGCTGGGCGCGGCGGTGCAGGCCGACATTCTGGCCGGAGCCTCGAAGAGCACCGAGGCCATGCTGTTGCTCGACGTGACCCCGCTTTCGCTGGGGATCGAGGCGTTGGGCGGTACGGTGGCGCGCATCATCCAGCGCAACTCGACCATTCCCGCGTCAGCCACTGAACACTTCACCACCGGCGTGGACGGGCAGACCAACGTGGCCATTCACGTGGTTCAGGGCGAGCGCGAACTGGCCGCGGACTGCCGCTCGCTGGCACGCTTCGACCTGAGAGGCATTCCGCCCATGAGCGCCGGACTGCCGCGCATCGAGGTCCACTTCCTGATCGACGCCGACGGCATTCTGCAGGTAACGGCTCGGGAACAGCGCAGCGGGCTGGCGGCGAAGATTGAAGTGAAGCCTACGTACGGACTGACCGACGAGCAGGTCGAGAGCATGATTCTCGATTCTTTCGACCACGCCGAAGAGGACTTTGCCAAGCGCCTTCTGATCGAGGCCCGCAACGAGGCGGAGACGATTCTTGCGGCGGTCGAGCGCGCGCCGGGAAGCCCGGCGTGGAAGCAGTTGACGGGCGAGGAGCAAGCGGCTATCTCCGCGGCGCGCGGCCGGCTGGCGGCTATCAAGCTGGGCGAGGACGCGGCGGCCATTCGCGACGCGACGCTGGCGTTGGACCAGGCGACGCGCCGCTTTGCCGAGTTGATGATGGAGGCCGCGGTCACCACCGCAATTCGCGGCAAGACGATGGACGCGGCCGGCGAAGATATGGGCGAGGCTGTAACCGCGCCTCATGCGATGGCCCCGGCGGAGTTCAAGTGAAGCGGAGTTAGATGAGAGACCGGAGTTAGCGGAGTTAGCGAGTCGGCAGATCGGCGAGTTACGCTGGTAGGCCGGAGTTTCAACCCCGGCATCGAGAGTCGGCAGATTCGGCGCAGGCTTTGGCCCCTGAGGTATGCTTTCAGCGGATTTGGCCCCGGTCTTTTCTGCTTACGCAGGCATTTGGCTACCGCACTGGAGACGGATTTTATGAGCGAAGCAAATCAGAAGAACATTCCCGCCGGGAAGCTGGTGCGCGTCACCTTTCTTCCCGAGGGTAAGACCGTCGAGTTCGAATTCGGCACGCTGCCCTATGAGCATCACGGCAAGCCGATGTCCTTTCTGGACGTGGCGGAGAACTTCAACATTTTTCTGGACCACGCCTGTGGAGGCGTATGCGCCTGCACCACCTGCCACCTGTGGATCAAGGATCAGGAGGGCATCAGCGAGGCGGACGACGACGAATTGGACCGCATGGACATGGCCGCGGACCAGCAGTTGAACTCGCGGCTGGGCTGCCAGGCAGTGATTACCCGCCCCGGCGAGTACGTGGTCGAGATTCCCAAATGGAACCGCAACTACGTCTCCGAGGGCAAGCCGCTGACGTTGGCGGTAGAGAAATAAGGAGCGATCCCCATGCCGCGCGAGATTCTGTGGAGCGACGCCGAAGAGATCGGCATTCAGTTGACTGAGAAGTTTCCTGACCTGGACCCCTTGACGGTGCGATTCACCGACCTGCACCGCTACGTGACGGAACTGGAGGGATTTGCCGACGACCCGGCGAAGTCCAACGAGGGGCGGCTGGAAGCCATTCAGATGGCCTGGCACGAGGAGTTTCAGGACGCGCAGGGCTAGGGAACCTCTGCACAAGTCTGCGACCGGCGTGATATTTGAATAAACTATAAGTATGAAGCGAATGGCGCGTTTTCAGCAGACACTGGCATCGCAGGCGAGTTTTGAGAAGCATGGTCGCAAGA
>Ga0224555_1002963_pt1 | contig 18514 bp, 18 predicted proteins | sample 714S23034metaG_FD_180687 | JGI IMG/M metagenome (GOLD analysis project Ga0224555, IMG submission 180687) | Peat soil microbial communities from Stordalen Mire, Sweden - 717 S2 30-34 | ecosystem: Environmental > Terrestrial > Soil > Wetlands > Peat | place: Sweden: Norrbotten County, Stordalen...
TCCTCGTCGGTCACATCCGTCTGATAACTGCGCCGATCCCGATTCCCCATGGAATCATCGTCTGCCACCCACCGCGTAATGCCTATCCCTTTGCAAACAGAGGGACAAAGTTAATAACAGGCTCTAGATTTGCCCACGTATACGAGAGATTCGGTAAAAGGGCTAGCACTTCAACATATTCATCGTGGGAGAGTGCGACTTCTCCGAGAAATGCGTGCAATCTGGCCAATGACGCAAGGTGAATAGGCGATGCTGGAAATGTGTTGAGCAGATCACACGCACGGGCCACTATCGCTTTCGCTGCGTCAGGGCTCCGGACACGCAGGTCTTCAAAAAACTTCGAATTAACGATGCGTGGCGAAACCGCGACGGCATGCGCATATTCCTCGATTGCCTTTGCTTCCAACGCTCTCCTTTCGTAAAACAGACCTGCGCCTACCCTTGTCGCAACATCATTGGGATCAGCTTGAATTGCACGCTCAAAAGAATCAGCGGCGCTATCGGTTTCGCCACGAAATGCCTCGATCCAAGCGAGATTGGACCACAACGTTGCGTCATCCTCCGTATGGGCGAGCGATTTCTTGTAACCACTCTCAGCCGTCGCAAGAAGAGTATCTTGTTCTCGTGTCACTGCCGGTAAGCTGTGCCATAGGTCTGCAGTCGTCGGCGTGCCGAGGGCGTCCTGTGTCACAGCCAGAGCCTCAGCAGCATAGAACATTGGCTGTTTTGGCTCGATCTGGATTGCTTTGGTGAATTCCGTATGAGCCTGGGTGTAATTTCCTGCCATAAGCTCGGCACGGCCTCTTGAGTAATGTGTCTCTGCGCGCTCTAAACGGACGGAAAGCGCAAACGACAGACATGAGATCCCCAGTGCTACGTAAACGAGTATGTTCAGTGAATTCCATGCGGGCGACGCATTCCCGCGTGTCAACGCTATTAAATTGGCGTTCTGTACAATTGCGACGGTAACCCACAGAATCACAATTGTGGCTCCGTGTGAGACTAGAGATGAATAAGTTATGTCACACAGAATGAGGGATAGCATGCCAGCGGCCAGGATCAAGGGAACTGGTGAGAGGGGATGAATACCTGGCGAGTGAATGCAAAGCATGAGCGCAATCCACAGCGGGTAAAACAGGAAGAGTCCATAGAGCGCAAGCCCGATAAGCCCGCTGCTTGTAAGAATATCCAACGGAGCATTGTAGATACGTGCGGTAAACGGCAGACCAGAGTGTCCTAACTTGCTCAATGCCAGAATTCCGTCCATTCCGCCACCGCGTCCCAAGAACGGATGATCTGCTATGTCAGATGCTGACTCACCCCAAATTTCGAGTCGTCCTCGTGTGCTCATCTGCTGAGAAACTGTTCGAGCGCTCAAGAGAGTGTCAAAGACTGGTCGCTCAGCCCCCAGATAGACGACGATTGTGCCGGCGAACACGGTAACGCTCGCAAGTACTATACCGAGGCGTAAGAATGAAGCCGCTTCGGTACGGAAGATTAACACTATAAACGCAGCAATGAGATACGCCAAGGAGTAATAAATAGCCCTACTAAAGCCGAGAACGAGAACTGTGATGAGACCAGTGCTCGCTACTGTACTTAGAATGCAGAAATACCTGTTTGCGCTCCACTTTGCGATTGAGCCAGAAAGTGCATAGGGCACGAGACACAATACCACCGCCAGACCATCATTCTTGGTAGGGAACCCCACAAGAGAGAGAGACGCGCGTATGCTCGATAATGCAGATGTTGGGAAAATCCTGGTCGCGGCGTGTATACTCCCAATCTGAAGCACTAAGTTTGCAAACGCCAGGAGCAGCCCAAACATGACCGGAATGCGCAGGAGTAGCTTTGTGCTCGCCATTGACCACGGAAGAAAGAGCCTTATTGAAAAATAAAAACACAGTGCCGATGCATAGGGCGCGATAAAATGGACTGTATTGGGGCGTCCTTTACTAAATGCTAAGGTAACAAATTGCAGGCCAACGTAAGCCAAGGCAGCCCAATCGGCAATGTTCGCATGAATACAGAAATTCGGATGATGATAATAGCGCAGCAGAACAACCCCAGACAGAGTCAATACCGCGAGTCCAATGCCTGGAGAGGTCTCAGGGGACATCAAGATGTGAGCTAGGAGATTAAAAAGTAATGGCACTGTATCCCTCCGCGTTCAGCTATCCTGGGCCCACGCTGCAGCCGGTCCAGCACCGCCACCGACAATCCCCGCCCGCGCAAAATGCCTGCCGCGTCAAGCCGCTGGCTTTACACTCCCAGTACTGATGGACTACACCACAACGCAGCGCTTTCCGATGCAACGGGTTCCACTTCGTCGGCGTCCACTTCAACCTCCCGGCCGCTGCGCCCGCGCGTGCGTAGTCGCGGCCGCTCCACTTCCGACTTGCGGTCGCTGAGCATCACCTGTCCGGACAAGAGTGGCATCACATATTGAAAAAACCGTGCAGGAAACCGCGATGTTTCTTGCGTATGTCCCCATATAACGATTCCAACTTGTCGCCCGAAAGTTCTCCCGAGAGCAATGTCCCATTGATAAGGAATGATGGCGTGCTCGATATTCCAATCGACTCGCCCTTCTCGATATCATTGAGTATGCGATTCCGGGGCGTCGTATCTCGGACACATTTTGCGAAAGCGTCAGCATTTACTACACCAGCCTGTTTCGCCAATGCTGTCCAGTCCAAGGTGGCGAACTCTTTCTGATGCTGAAAAAGCAGGGACTGATACGGCTCAATTACGCCCTGCAATTCAGCGCAATTTGCGGCCAGCGCTGCAACGAATGCATATCGATGAATCTGTCGAAGCGGCATATCGTAACGGTAGACGACGACGTCGCCAGCATGGCGAGCAGCGAATTTGGCAAGAACCGAATCGGCCATACCGCAAAAGGGGCATTGATAATCGGAAAATTCTATAATTACAAATTGAGCCGACTCGGCTCCAAGTGAAGGCGTCCTTCCAATGATTAAACTCTGCCATTCTGGTACTTGGCGTACGATCGACTGCTTATTCGCGGCATACTCCTGCCATTCTGTGAGGCCAAGTTTCACTGCGATCACAAGCACCCAAGCCGCCAGTGCCACTGTCAAAAGAATATTAAGGAAAGACTTGTTCTCCACCAGCATAGTCCTTCAAGAATGTGATTTTACATAGCCGCATAAGAAGCTGGGCCCAAGCGAGTGTCAGTTTCAGTATTCGTTGAAACCTGGGAGCGATCTTTCCGACGGGAAATATTGCGTGCAACTATTTACATACGGCCACCTCTTGAAGACTTAATCGCTCTTAGAGCAGATTTAGGATCGTTGGGACCCAACATGCCTTGGTGTGACCATATCAATCTTCCCGTAAAATCGAATATTAATAGTGTCGGGGTCACCCTCAGACGGAATTGCTTAATCCATGCAATGTTCACATACGTCTCTTGCAGAGCCCCACCCAGTGCTTCACTGTCGTTCGGATACTCATCTTTTGCACTGGGCACTGTAACAATCACCTGAAATCCCATATCTCTGATCTTGGATTCCAACTTGTTCCACAATAGATCGTCTTTGCGGCTGAATTCACAGCCCTTTGCGGAATATCGAACCACCCATCCCGACTGCTTGCCTGAAGCAATGCCAACCCGCATGCCCTTTGAAGTGTAGCCATCGGGCGGTGGAACTCTTTCGCGTGAATCAGCGAATCGATACAGATAGCTTGGATCCTCGACAGCGTTGCTGGAATTGCGAACATAGAAATACAAGGCACCATCGACAATAGTTATTAATCCGAGAAGGAGGATTACTCCCTTGTGAATCTGATCGGATCCAGCGATCATTTAAGTGCCTCCTGTATTACACTTTGGGGCGTCTTCCCCTGTGCTCGCCAAGCAAGTCGTTTGGGCCCCATCAAGCTTCCATTTCGGAGAATTGCGCTACCTTCCGCATCTGCATTGACCAGAGCCTGCGTGCTAGTGATTTCTCCATATGCAACAACAGGAAAATCAGTCGGCCTTGCATCATGCCTGACTGCTTCAGCACATTCGTCGCCGTCGCAGTAACCAACTAGACGAGGTCCTGTGTTCTTTGCTAGAAGTGATTCTACTTGACGCCAAAAGTCCAAGTCCTTCTTTACACTTGCGCTGCGCAGCAAGAAAATAATAGTTCGCTTTGTCCCGGAAGCGAATATAGGGTAAACAGGTCTGCCGAGGATATCTATTCCTGCCTCCGATTGAAAGACCAATGTACGATTTCGATCAGAGGTCACTTGCTGCATTTGCGGCAGCCCATGCAATATCCAAGCGTTCCTTGTCAACTGCCAACCATAAAAGCCAAGAATAGCGATCAGTAGAACCGCCTGAAGTGTCTGGTTCATCAGCGTTTTCATAGCAACTCCTTTCTCCTAGAATCTGAGAACGAGGGAGCTAAACTTATTAGCCCCCTCAAAAGCAAGCTCCATTCTCCCGGCTAGTCTTTTGTATTTCTGGTGTGACGTGAACGCGGTCTAGCTCACTATTCGCATACCCCCACAATACCGCCGCCATTAAAATTTACACAGTTACATTGGCCGGTTACCCCATTATTGAGGCAGGCTTGGTCTTGCCCACAACTCGCATATGGAGTGCAACCGTTCGCCAATACGGGCGTGGTGCGTGTAGAAAGCATCAGGCCAATGCCAACAACTGCACCGGCAAGTAAAACGGTCTTGCTTAACCAATTGAACATTTGTTTGTCCATAATCTCCTCTCTTTCAGGTTATTTCAGAAGGTCTGATACCACTTGACAACAGAAGCAGCAAGTTTCATAAAGGTGATTGCAGCTAGTCAATCAGTCAATAGGACGTCCTCCTTTTGCTAGAGCGTGTTTCATAAATAGGTTCGGCCTCAGATCAAGTACTTACGTGTGAGGCGGGTTAGCTGATGAGCTTCTGTCATGAAGAAGCGTCAGAAGCTGTTGACCGATGAACAGTGGCAGTTTATAGAGCCCCTGTTGCCCCCGCCGATCCGGCGCCGGGACAATCGAGGCAGACCGTGGGCGTCGAACCGGGCGTGCTTCGAGGGCATCCTCTGGATTTTGCAAACCGGAGCCGCGTGGCGTTTTCTGCCTGACGAGTTTCCCTCGCCATCGACCTGTTGGCGGCGGCTGAGGCAGTGGGAAGAGGAAGGCGTCTGGCTGGATGCTTGGCGCACCCTGCTCGGCGCATTGGATGGAGAAGGTTTACTCCAGTGGGACGAGACCTTCCTGGATGGCAGCTTCGCTGCTGCGAAAAAAGGGGCTCCGCAGTCGGTAAAACCAAGCGTGGCAAGGGCACGAAGTGGATGGTACTGGTCGACGGTCAAGGTCTTCCGCTGGGAGTTCGGCTCGAAAGTGCCTCTCCGGGAGAAGCTACGCTTGCGGAAGCCACGCTCGCCGAAGTCCGTGTGCCGCGACCAAAAGGCCGGCCGCGGCAGAAGCCGAAACGGGTAATCGCCGACCGCGGTTACGATTCTGATCCGCTGCGGGAGCGGTTCAAAAAGCGCGGCATCGATCTCATCGTGCCCTATCGGAAGAACAACAAAGCACGGCGTTACGAAGATGGAAGGAAACTCCGACGATATAAACGACGTTGGATCGTAGAGCGAACCAACGCATGGCTTGGTCAATTCCGCCGATTGCTGGTTCGCCATGAGCATCTGCTCTCCACCTACCAAGCCTTCTTCTACATCGCTTGCTTCTGGATCACGCTGAGGCACTGTTTATGAAACATGCTCTAGAAATAGTTGGCGCTTAATTGTCTGATGGTTTCTCTATGTGGTCGATCATCAGAGCATCCACGGATACCTTCATTGGCACTAGCTTCAAGCCGAGTTTCGCCAAATCCCAGTCGGTCGCAGGAGTTGGGTCGGACGCAGATCCATCAGGCTCAGCCCCCTTCTGTAGCGCGAAGTCATAAATACCGCTGAGGCCGGTCCTGTCCACCACGGGACGGTTCGACAATGAAGACAATTCCATCGCAAATGACTCCATCGAAATTTTGAGGAATGTCACATTTGGATCATGACCCATTACATAAGGAACCATCATTCCGCCGCTAAGAAGCCGAATGGAATTTGAAGGTAACGGCTCATCAATCCTTGCCTTCTTCAGGTTCGCACCATGTTTCCCAACCACAAGAGCATAGACTGGAATTGTGGCAGTTGTGTGATGCGTGACCATCTTGCAGCGATCCTTAAGCATCGTCTGCAGCATAGACTGTAGGATCTTTTTCTCTGGCCCCTGATTCTGCCACGCTGTCATATCTTCTGTAGCTATTTTTGCTTCAATATCATATTTGTCACTGCTCACCCATGTCGGCCAACCAAGAATTGTTTCTAGGCCCCAGTTTGTCATCCACTGGCCCGGCGGTGCATATGCTACAACGATTGTTTGCAACAGCGGCATGCCTTTAGCAACATATCCATTCGGCAAGTTCCAGAGTAAAGTGTACTGTCCGTTAGGCCCGCTCGGTCGAATCGAAACAACGTCAAACGTCGGCGCGTGGGTACCCGCCAAGTTCTTATTTGAGGCCTGTGCCACAGGCGGCCTTGCATTTACTTGGGCCATCGCAGTCAAGCCTAGAGTGCCTATCGATACAGCCGAAAGCAGCAAAAAGCCTTTGCGGATGTTCACTTCAAGTTCCAGAGGCCAAGTCGGCATGACGATAATCCGCTTTCTGATTCAATGTCGTAAAGCCTGGGGCCGGTTAAGGCACTCTTGTTCACCATGTGGCGTTCCCAGCAGCAGATGTGCCGGAAGTTCTTCAGGCGGGCGAACAGCCGTTCGATTTTCCAAGGGTGTCGATGGCGGCGAAGCGATCATGGTTTCCTCCGCATTAACTGGGGAAACAAAATGCGCTACAAGGGAGCCCCAAGATTGGTTGGTGACAACTTATAAAATGTTCCAGCGCCATGTCAAGCAGAATTTTGGCTTGTCACAGTCCCAGGTTCAGGTAACTTAATTCATTTACTGAGTCGTTAACAGGAACAAGCCATTCACCTGGAAGCATATATTATGCGAATGCAAGGACGTGTGCTCGCCTAAGTCGATGGCGGCTCAATCATTGTTCGTGTTCTGCGTTCGCCGTCGGGGCCGTAGCAGCGGCAATTTCTGGCTCTTCGGTAGCGGCTATCGGAATGATCTCTGGCGCTACCAGCCCTAGCCGCTGTGGCGACGGTAAGACACGATTGTCGGTCTAGAATGAAAGCTGCGCTCAATCGGGCCGAATGATGTAGCATTTTCCTCATTCGGCTAGGGTCGCTCCCGAATGGTCAAGTTCTCCCGGCTTGCCTTTCCGATGTGTTTACTGCTCGGATGCCACTGTGGAGGTGGCAGGTGTCGAGACCGCAGGTACGCAAGAGCCATGCGCAAAAATCCGAATTGGACGGTGCGGAAAATAGTCTACAGCCTGAACTGCGCTTTCTGCGCCTTGAGAACATCCCGATTGAGGATGCTCGGCACGAAAAGGGGATTCTTGAAAAGGGAGGGTTTGAGCGGAATCTCAACCCAGAGTTTTTCTCCGGACCGGTGGTCGTGTCCGATGAAGTCAGACGTGGACGCATTGTTGAAGTCTACCGACTCTGCTTTGAACAAGCTGACCCACGCAAACGCCTGAAAGTAGTACGGGACTTCATAGCACATTTTCCGCGTCTGGTATTCGATGCGGATTGGCTTAAAGAACTGGTCAGAGGGAGATCCGTTTCTCCCGGTCTTGCTGATGACGGAAATAACGAAGTACTCAGGGCCGTAGCGACGGGATTCCGTAGTGCTACTAGACGCACCTCACGTCTTCCTGCTGTTCAAAGGTTCTACAAGGTATCCGGAGCTCGAATGGCTGTGCGTACCATTCAGGCCGAGCTGTCTGCATGGGATGTAGGTTTAGAGAGGTCTGTCTGCCCGCCAGAAGATATTCCATCACTGGTGGTAGAAAAGGCGGGGAAACTTGCTAAGACATATCGACTTGGTCAGCGCGATAAACAGCGATTGACTAAACTTCTTGAACAGGGTCATTGCTATCAAGCCGCGGTTCTAATTGCGTCCAGGGCGTTTAGTGTGCGGGAGCGTGATCTTCAAGAGAAATCAGATTGACCTTCCTCACCACTCGAACCGCCGAGAGTCGGTCCAAAAATTGGCGGTTTCGTGGTCTCGACAATCAAATCACCAGTACTGTCTCCTATTCTCGTTCACTTGTTCAGAGCAGAGCGCGAGAGGAGCAAAAGTCGTGAATGATCCACAGCACATGAAGAAACCCCGTCGGACCTTCGATTCAACGATTCATAGTAAATCTTGTATAGTTAAAAGCAAAGCACTATCATCGGGGATGATGGCGCTCCGCGAGGAATCACAAGAAGCCGCCGAACTCCACTTTGAAGGGGATTCGCTGGAGGTTCTGTCTAGCTTTCCCGATGAGGTGAAACGGGCACTCGGTTTCTCGCTGCGGCAGCTTCAAATCGGCAGGGAGCCGACATCGCAGACACGCAGCATGAGTTCCATCGGGTCCGGCGTCTACGAATTGAAAGAGGCCGATGAGCGCGCGTGGTACCGAGCGATCTACCTGTCCAAGGTGGGGAACACGATTTACGTGTTGCACTGCTTTGAGAAGGAGAGCCGCAAGACTGACCGGAGAGACATTGAGGTTGCCGGGCAGCGTCTTAAGCTAGTCAGGCAACGGTTGCAGGAGCAGAGAGCACATGAAAAGCGCAGCGGGAAATAAGCCGACCCATATCGTGAAGGGGAACATCTTCGACGCCCTGGGCTTCTCCGCGTCGGAAGCCAGCACGCTGAAGATCAAGGCTGAGATTCTGTCCGCCATCCTTGAGCATGTGCGGGCCAAGGGCTACACGCAGGCGCAGCTTGTGGACATTCTGGACGAGTACCAGCCGTCGGTGAGCAACCTGCTCAAGGGCCGAATCTCCCAAGTGAGCATCGAGAAGCTGTTGCGCTATGCCGACCGTCTGAATTTGAAGACGAGCATCGCAGTACGGCCCATAGAGGGGCGAAGCCGGCGGGTGAGAATCCCGGCCACGGCAAGCGCGCGACGCCCAGTGCGAAAGTTGGCAGCGGCGGTTTAGCTCGCTTCGAGCTTTTGAATGCATCGCACGATCCCGCTGGCCGGAAATTGCCCAAAAGCGGGAAGCATTGCGTCGGATAGATCGCTGTAACAAGATGGAAGCAAGTAAGAAAGAGCAATGATGCGCACTGCCGGGCAAGACAGATTTCTAGTTCTTAACCGTCATTTCCTGCTCCTCGCAGTCTTCGGCGTCCAGCCTCAGTACTGCCTAAAACCCGTCTGCTCCATTTCTGCTCTATTCGATTTCTGTAGAACGACCCTTTAAAAAACGCCCGTAATCTCTATCGCCAGAACGAGATCGGGTGAACGCCATGTTCTTTGTTTTCAATTGATGGCCATTTTCCCAAGCTGAATGTCGCCGGTTCGATCCCGGTCTCCCGCTCCAATCAAATCAATGGTTTACGCAGAGACCACTAATTCTCTGCTCCATTCCTGCTCCGTTTATTTTCAACTCCGTGCTAACTTATTGGAAACGAGTAATTTGTCCGATGCTCAGCCTGCTCCGTTTAACGACAATAGCGTGCATTGAGATAAGGCCGCAGGAATCAGGCTCCTACTCGGATTCTGAGCCCAATGAATGTCAGCGCGCGGTAGAAGCAGCGGCTCAATTTCGACATGTAGATTTCCTACCTTGCTGGCGTCGGTACGTTTTGCGATACATTGCACCTCGGCATTTACGTTTCTACAAGGACTTAGGGCGCCATCGGGGGGCATGTAAGTTGTTTATTTGCTTAACATAAAAACCCATTGGACTTAAGAATTTCGCATTCCGGATGGTCCGTGCACTGAATTTCCGCCCCCGAGCAGCAAGGTTTCTTTACGACCCTGGCTACGCCGTTGTATCGAGTTCAAGATCGAGCCCGGTTGATAGAGCCGTCAGTTCATACCCGATAGAGGCATAGCCCTTCCGGCGACGTTCATACATTCGGGGAAGCATCGGCTCAGCAATATCGACGTAGTCGTAGACCTGAACAACTTGTTTTCCGTCGAGGAGGCGGTGGAGCCGACCAACATACTGCTGGAGAGTTCCTTTCCAAGAGATCGGCATTGCCAGAAAAAGCGAATCGAGCCGCGCATCGTCGAATCCTTCTCCGATGTAACTTCCCGTAGCCAGAATTAGCCGTGGCGCGCCGACCGGGACTGCATTCATGGCTTCATCAATCGCCTTCCTCTGCTTCTTGCCCATGCCGAGCGGCCGTCAGCGCTCGTCCAGCGTCTTGCATGGATGTCCTCGCGGCCACGAAACAAATTTCGGAATAGCCCAATGCGCTGCCTGGCGCGTTCATGACGATCTTCCGGCTGTTTGGGGACAACGGGCAGATCGGAGTTGTGTTGATTGGTGCGCGCAGAAGCTGAAGTCAAGCCGTTAGCTGCCAGAACTTTTCGTAGACGCTGAATCTCTTCACGAAGAGCTTTGTTCTCTTCTTTCAGATCGCGTACTGGAAAAGGCATCTGTACGCCTTCAGCCACTGCATTTTTCATCGCGTGTCAAACCTGCCATCCCCCGAGCTAACGCCGAGCTCTTTTCTGTTCCACAATTGGCCTGGGATCCAGTTTGTCGAGAATCTCCATGAACTTGGGCCGGTTCTTGTAGCGCAAACGAATGTCCGCGAGCAATCCGTCCCACTCGACTTCACGATGGAGCGCTTTCAGGATAGGCCGCATCTTGCGCAGGTAGCCCGCAACCGCTTCGTATGCTGAAGCACTCGCATGCGGCAGGTGATCGTCCACACGCTGTCGATAGATTGCGAGCGACCGCTCGGGATGCGATTCCGTCACCGCGGCCGCCACTTGATCTCCGTAGCCGCCAGTGCCATACCATGACATGCTTCCTCGATGCTTTTGTCCGGCCGACATGGCATCATACCAACGAAGCACATCATCTTGCCGCCTGTCGGCGATAGCCATGTCGATAAGCACATCGAAGTGCGGGCCTGCTGTTGGGCGATATCTGGACTGATTCCCCAGTAGCGGCAGAAGATAAACTGGCATTGGCAGCGGCCATTCTGCATTTTCTACACTCTTCGCCGATACTTTGCCTGGCGAAGGCAATGGCGAAGCGCCCGATTCGAGAAAGTTGAGCGCAATGCCGCGGATGCTGTTTTCGCAGTCTGCTTTGGCCGCAGCCTCGAGCAATTTCTGAAAGCTATCGCGACTGGGATGTGAGAAGAACCCCAAAGCTGCGTGAGCCGCGGCAATCGGCCATTGCCTGCGCAGAATCGCCATATCGCCTAACAGTCTTTCGAGATTAGACGCAATACCAGGCAGCTTTGCAGACGTTTTATCGATACCCTCGGTCGCCCAGCGCTCGGCTTCCTCGTATTGCTTCTTCTCAATCAGGCGCTTGACCAGGCGCTCGTAGCTGCCGGATACGCGCGCTTCCTGTTCGCAAACAGCAAGGATCTCGCCTTCGCGGCCTGCATTTTCAAGGGCCCGGATCAACCAATCGGCGATGTGCTCATGCTGGTATTTACGGTAGTACGGATCATCATCCTTTACGGGCGACTTCGCGCGTTGCGTCAGAACATCCGCGACTTCGGACCATGCCGATTTTGGACCGGGCATTTTGAGAATGGCGTCGGCAGCATCGTTGACGATGCCATAATCGTCCCGCAGATGCGCATCGATTGCGAAAAGCAGCTTGTGCGCGGGAGTGAGCGTCGATGCGGCAACAGCCTGAAAGATAACCGGCACGCATTCACCCACGGCTTCCGCGGTTTCGCCCTCGTCGTTCGACTGACCAATCTGCTCGTTGCCCAGAGTCATCAGTTCTTTTCCAAGGCGCACCACCGCATCGGGGTGCCCAAGCTCCAATAATCGCTCCAGACGATGCTTGACGCGGCTATAGTTCGGAGTTTGTCCTTCTCCTGTCCAACTGTTTACCCAGCCAGCCTCGGAAGAGACGCGCCTGATCTCTTTCCGCGCTTCTGTCACCAGGCGGTCTACATTGCCTTCGCCCAGCGCAATGCGATCGCGAAACTCCTCGTACAACTCGGGGAACCGTTCGGTCAGAGCCCAGAGCAACTCCACCAATTCCTCGTGACTCTTGGCCTCGATATGCTTGCGGATTTTTTCGTTCGACGCCTGGAGTGTCTTTCTTCCAGAGGCTTCCGGATGCCGATGCCGGTGGACATAATACTCTTGCTCGTCTTCATCATCTCCGGCATCCACGTCGAAATCGTCCTCTTCATCCTCACTTTCGTCTCCGGTCTCGTCGGCAAGCAACTCCCAACGCTCATCGCCCTGGTCCGCCACGGGAGTATCTTCGTTCGCGCTCAATCTTTCGATGTACTCGGCAACGACCGCCACAGCGTGTTTGCAGCCGCTGGAGCCAACTGGACATGTGCAGCGCGAATAGATCGCCGCTGCCTTTTTTGCGGATGACTCGTACCAGACTGTCACCGCATAGCGTGCGCCGCCCGTGACAGTCGCTAACAGCCATCCGTCTTCTGATATCGCGAGATCATGGACGCGCCCTTGTTTTTGATACGTTCTGCCACGATCGACAGAACGAGAGGCTGCCCACTCGGCGAGATCGTCCCAACTCAGAACTGTCCAACCGTCGTGTCGTGAGGGCTTTTGCGCCTTGCTCTTTGCCGAAGTTTGTTGTTTGGGACTCATGCATTTCATCCTCGCGATAAATTTACAGTTTTGCGAGATCCTCAAGCCGTTTGAGAAGCAGGGGAATCCTGGATTGGCTGGCCGCGTCTGGCAGCATATAACCGGGCAGAGCATCCTGAAAGCGCAGTTCTGTCACCAATGCGCGGATCGCATTGCCGATGAACATGCGCAAGTCCTCCGGCGCTGCGGCAAGTTCATCGAGCAAAGCAGCCCGCCCATCAACGACGGCAATCAGATCCTCCAGGTCGTGGCTGGCGAAATAGTCTAGGTGGCCGCGACCGTGAAACGCTTCGAGCTTCGTGCCAAGGAAATACGGCGCTGTAATGGCCCGCACCTTCAGGTTTTCGGAGATCGTAACGGTGACTGCCGCCTGCATTGCATCCCCATACCAATGGTTAGAAAAGCCGAGGATTTTCTCGTCGAGCGGCATCACGTCCAGCGTCAACGATCCGAAGGTCCAACGGCAGACCGGCGCGCCTTCTCGTGTGTCTTCTTGGAAGCCTAGCGCGCGAAGCCGTTCGGAGAATATTGCGTAGTCGGCGTAGGAACCGATCTCGGCGATGACGTCTACATCGTATGTGGTGCGGACCGGCGCAGCTCCCGGATCCGTGACCAGCAGGCCAGTTGCACAGCCGCCCACGAATACGATCTCTGGGAGCAATGGCCGCAGCTTTTCCGCGGTCAGCTTCAAAAGCTCAAGATTGGGATGCGGCATGGCCCAACGCCTCCAGTCGAAGCTTCAATTCCCGGCCGGCAAGCTCGCGCTCACGCGCCCGGCCTTCCCGCAGAGCGTCGACAAGCGCCAGCAGTTCGTAGAACCTCTGGTCTTCAAGAGCTGCCAGCGGCGCATTCTTGTGCAGAGGCGAGAAGCTGTATCCTCGGACCGTACCCTCGGCATAGGGCCATACCGGAACCGGCTCGCCATCGGGCGCGATTTGCTCCTTAAGGGGAGATGCTGCATAGGCCGTCGGAACGCCGCGCGTCAGAGCGCCCTTTTCCGCCGGGAAAACGTAACGCAGGCCATGCAGAAGCAGTTCGAGCAAACCGGAACGATTGACGCGCTCCTGCTCAGGCGGTCCCTGCAGCAAGTGGGCCGCGCGCGCACGTTTGACCGAAGCATGCACCTCGGAGGGATTGAGATGCAGTTGCTGGGCGAGACGCAGGTAGGTCGGCCTCTCTGGTTCGATGGAGAGCTTGAGCAGTACGAGAATGTCCTGCGGTTTCAGCATTGACCGAGTATAGCGTCGAATCATTCTATATTCAAGATTCATGAATATAGAATTACTTTTCCTGAGTTCGTCCGCGCGGGCTGAAATCGGCGAAATTGCGCAAGTATAGGTGAGCGGGCAGACTCAAACGCGATACGTTTTTCGATACGCCGAAAGAAGGGGTTCTACGTGCTTTCAAGGACCTAGATTGTCATATTTGTATTGTAACTTGTTTAAATTGATAATGATACTACCTTGACACTAAAGAGGTCGCTGGGCAAGTTGTCCCCGATATTGCTCCTATGCCGAGCAAGTCTGCAAGGCGCAACCAAACCTTGCGTCGGACACAATCTTTTGCGGTCTCGTCCCATTTGCTAACGATCATCCGTCGAGTCAGAAATCCGTCTGCTCCATTTCTGCTCTATTCGATTTCTGTAGAACGACCCTTTAAAAAACTCCCGTAATCTCTATCGCCAGAACGAGATCGGGTGAACGCCATGTTCTTTGTTTTCAATTGATGACCACATTCCCAAGCTGAATGTCGCCGGTTCGATCCCGGTCTCCCGCTCCAATTTTCACCGCGACGCTCGGGCTCGCCGCGCTCCTAAGTAGCTTCCTGCACTTTCATCACCAGGCTGGTGATGGTTGCATCGCCCTTGAGCAGCATCTGATGCGGTGTGCCTGCTGGCACATGCGCCACGTCACCCGGCCGCAGATTTTTGGGCGTGCCGCCTGCGATGGACTCGCCACGCGTTTCTCCGGGAGCGACGATGCGCGCGCCAGTGACCGTGCCGCCCGTGACCAGTGTGGCCGCTCCGGCAAGCACAACGAACAGATCCGCAAAGCGTTCGTGCACCTCCACCTCGCCGCTGCGGCTGCGGAAGGAGAGCATGGCAAAGTGCTGAGGATACTCCTTGAGCGTCTCCGACGCCGAGCCGTCGCCGTGCTTCGCCAATTTGCGCAGATACGCGGCCCGTTCGAGCAGGAGCGGCGGCGACCAGTGGTCCACCGGGTTCTTTGGCCCGCGCGGCTTGGGAGCCACCTCGTCCAGATTCATGTCCTTCAGAATTTCCTTTGCGATTCGCTCCATCGTGCTTCCTTTCTTCCGGTACGGCCACACCCGTGCCCATCCATCAGAGATTCGCCAACTTGCGCGCCCGCTTGAAGACGTTGAGCAGCATGGGTTGCGTGAGCTTGCCGGTGTTGGTATTTTGCAGCGAGGGATGATAGCTGGCGATCACCATGAGTCCGCCCGGCAGTTTGTATTCGGCTCCGTGCGCGAAGACGAAGCCCGTACGTTTTGGCAAGCGGCCAAGGCGCGACTCGTGCGCCAACAGGCCATCGAACGCGATGCGGCCCAGGCACACCACCGCGCGCAATTCGGTGAGCAATTGCATCTCAAGGTCAAGCCACGGCGCGCAATTGCGCAGTTCCTGGGGCGTGGGTTTGTTGCCCGGCGGGGCGCAGTGCGCTACGGAGGTGATCCAAAGGCCGCTGAGCTTCATGCCGTCGTCGCGCGAGGTTGCGGTGAGTTGCGACGCAAACCCGGCTGCGTGTAGAACCGGAAACAAAAAGTCGCCCGAGCCGTCGCCGGTGAAAGGCCTCCCGGTGCGATTGGAGCCGTGCGCTCCCGGCGCGAGGCCCAGCGCCAGCACGCGGGCGTTGGGGTCGCCGAATGAGGGCACGGGATGGCCCCAGTATTCCCAATCGGCGTAGGCGCGACGGCGTTTCCGCGCCACTTCAGTGCAATGGGCGCGCAGCCGCGGACATAGATGGCACGCGACAATGCGCGCATTCAACGCTTGAAGAGTTGCGGGCCCGGCCATGAGGGCATTTTACTTCCGCCTACTTCCGCGCGGTTGCGGATTGCGGCGACTCGGAGAGTCAGCAAGGGATGGTATCCCACCCTTTCCGCGTCTTCACTGCGCGAAGCTAGAGGTGAAGTTCGGCTACGATCCCAAGCGGGTTCCGCGTGCTGACTATCGCAACGGGTTGGTGCGGTAGCGCGAGTCTTTCGCTGTGATGCGAACGGCCGCTGCGCACGGCGAACGCGGCAATCGACGGCACGCTCTGACAAACGAAGACAGACGCGACCGTGTGAAATAATGAATCTGTCTTTGCAATTCTCACGTGGAGCGGGGAACGAGGAAAGTGCCCGGTCAACCCAATCCAGAGTTTTTGCGCAGCGCCATTGCGCTGGCCATTGAGAACGTGGCCACGGGCAAGGGAGGGCCGTTCGCGGCAGTCATCGTGCGCGACGGCAGAATTGTGGGCGAGGGCGCGAACTCAGTTACGGCGACTAACGACCCGACGGCGCATGCCGAAGTGAACGCTATTCGCGCCGCCGCTAAAGCGCTGGGAACCTTCACGCTTGCCGGCTGCGAGCTTTATACCAGTTGCGAGCCGTGCCCCATGTGCCTGGCAGCCGCGTACTGGGCGCGGGTTGATGCCGTGTACTATGGCGCCAGCGCCGCCGATGCGGCCCGCGCCGGATTTGACGACGCGTTTCTCTACACGGAACTGCGAAAAACCTCTGCCGACCGCAAGCTCCGAGCAACGCAGTTGTTGGGCGACGAGGCGTGGGCCAGCTTTGCCGCGTGGATTGCGTCACCGAACAAGGTTGAATACTGACTGCCTCTGCTATTTATAGAAGGCGACCCATTCTTGACCGCGCGCCGTCAGCTTGCGTATGCTGCGAGCGTTTAGAGCGGTTCCAGAGTTCACGTGCTCCGTGTAGCTTTGTGAATGGTGGCGTTTTCTTGAGGAAAACGCCACTTGGCATCCGTGGTTTCTGATTACAGCAACTCTGGAACCGCTGTACGCCCCGTGGTCCGCATCCAGTTTCACGCCGCAAGGAGAGAGCCCGCATGAGCACCGCCGCCACGGCCGTAACCGTCGCACCGAAAATGGGCGCGAAGCCGCTGCTGGTGCGCCGCGCTGCGGTGCTGGGCGCAGGAACCATGGGCTCGCGCATCGCCGCGCATCTGGCCAACGCCGGAATCCCTACGCTCCTGCTTGACCTTCCTCCAAAGGATCAAACCGCGGAGCGCGCGCCCGCCATCGCCGCTCTTGAAGCGCTTGCGAAATCGAAGCCTGCCGCATTCTTTGAGGCATCGCTTGGCCGTCTGATCATGCCCGGCACCTTCGACGACGACCTGCCCAGGATTTCCGAGTGTGATTGGGTGGTCGAAGCCGTCGCCGAGAATCTCGAAATCAAGACCGCGTTGCTCACACGCGTTCTGCCGCACCTCGGCGCTCACGCCATTTTGACGACCAACACTTCGGGCCTGCCCATCGCGCGCATCGCTGCTGCCATTCCCGGCCTTGGCAAGAGATTCTTTGGGACGCACTTTTTCAATCCGCCGCGCTACATGCGCCTCCTCGAAGTGATTCCCACGCAGGAAAGCGATCCCGAGCTGGTCGCCGCTTTTTCCGCGTTTGCCGACCGCATGCTCGGCAAAGAGGTCGTCTTTTCGCACGACACGCCGAACTTCATTGCCAACCGCATCGGCATCGCGGTGATGTTCAACGCCGCGAACCTGATGCTGGAGAAAGGGCTCAGCATCGAAGAGGTCGACGCGTTGACCGGACCCGTGATCGGCTGGCCGCGCACCGGAACCTTTCGCCTTGCCGACCTCATAGGCATCGACATCCTGGCGCACGTTGCCGCCAACTTTCCGCAGGGCGTGAGCGGAGGGAAATTCGCGTCGGTTCTCGACGAGCTATTGAAGCGCGGTTTGCTTGGCGACAAGTCGGGACAGGGATTCTACAAAAAAGTGCGCGGCGCGGACGGCAAAGACGAGCGCCTGGTCCTGGATCTTGCGACCTTCGAGTACCGCCCTCTAGTGAAAGCGGCGCTGACGGCGCTCGAAATGGCGAAAAACGCGGCGACGCTGCCCGAGCGGCTGCAACTACTGCTCAAGAATGATCCAGCCAAAGACAGAGCCGCGGCGTTTCTGTGGCCGTTTCTGGCGTCGCTCTGGAACTTTGCCGCCGAGCGCATCGGCGAAGTTGCCGACGACGCGCCCGCGATCGATGCTGCGATGCGCGCCGGCTTCAACTGGGAAATGGGCCCCTTTGAGATGTGGGATGCGGCGGGCGTGGCGGAAACCGTGAGCCGCATGAAGGCGCTGGGTCTTCCTGTGAGCGCTGCCGCGCAGGCGCTGCTGGCGGCTTCGCGCACAGGCTGGTACGCGCCCGGCAAGGATGCCTGCTTCCAGCCGTCGACGGGCCAGACTGTTGCCATTCCCGCGATCCCCGGTCACGCGCGCGTGGCCGATTTTCGCCGCACGCACGCGGTGGTGCGCAGCAATCCCGGCGCGTCGCTGGTCGATCTCGGCGACGGCATCGGGTGCATCGAGCTGCATTCGCTCAAGAACGCCATTGGCGGCGACGTGCTCGCGCTGATTGCCGCGGTTCTCAACCCCGCTTCAGATACGGTGAATGATTTTGCCGGCTTTGTGATCACGGGCGACCGCGATAATTTTTCGGTCGGCGCGAATCTGATGCAGCTCCTGCTTGCGGCGCAGGAGGGTGAGTGGGACGAGCTGGCCCAGGTGATTCACAACTTCCAGCAGATGACCGCGGCCATCAAATTCTGCCCGCGG
>Ga0224555_1002964_pt1 | contig 18507 bp, 10 predicted proteins | sample 714S23034metaG_FD_180687 | JGI IMG/M metagenome (GOLD analysis project Ga0224555, IMG submission 180687) | Peat soil microbial communities from Stordalen Mire, Sweden - 717 S2 30-34 | ecosystem: Environmental > Terrestrial > Soil > Wetlands > Peat | place: Sweden: Norrbotten County, Stordalen...
CGTAGCTTACTCCCTTGATTTTCATTTGTGCTCCCGTCAGGCGTCCGCATTAAGCCGCGCATACATATAATATAATAAGGTACTGTCGGAAAATCCCGCAAACATTACCTGATCCGGGGTATATGACATTTTATTGGCCTTGCGCCGCTCATCTGACGGCCTCGCAAGAGGCCGTCTTTATTATACCGGACGACATGCTTCGATAAACTCAGCATCCTGAGCCTGTCGAAGGAATCCAAGAAAAATGTCATATACCCCGGATAAAACACGCAAAGGGTTTTCCGACAGTACCAATAAAACGGACATGCTGTTTCTTACAGTGTTTTCCGGTTTTAAAGCAGGATATTACAGGCCGCATGGAATTATATCAGGCGGATTTTCTAATTATAAACTTCGGGTCAAGGATTATGAGCCTGTGCTCGTCGATTTTTACCTCGCCGGAAATGCATTTCACCGCAAGTTCAAATGCGTCCGAGCCCATCTCTTCAAGGGGCTGTTTGACCGTTGTCAGCGCCGGTTTGTAGTACTGGGCCGTCATGATATCGTCATAACCCACAACAGAAATGTCATCCGGAATTTTAATATGATTTTCCCTGAGTTCCTCGATAACGCCCATTGCGCATAAATCTCCGGCCGCGCAGAAAACCGCGTCCAGACCGGCTTTTTCGCTCAAAAATTCCCTGACCTTCTGCCGGCCCTCCTCAAAAGAATAATACGCCACATGTTTTATAATGCTTTCGTTGAGCGTCATACCATAATCCTCGATGGCTTTTCTGTAACCTATAAGCCTCTCGATGACCATTGAGTTTGTCCTTTTGTCGAGAAATTCTCCGGCAAGTACGCCTATCTTTTTATGCCCTTTTTTTATAAGGTATTCCGTGGCTATATAAGAGCCCTTGACATTATCAACCTTGACGGTGTGGCCGCCTTCGCACGATTCTTCGATAAATATCACGGGTATCCCGGAATTCTTGTATGCCTGTAAAAGTTCCTCGTCCATTGGCACGCTTATAGAAATGACTGCATCGGCCCGTTTTTCATAAAGTATTGTTTTTAACATATCCTTTTCCACGTCTATCCTGCCCGTGGTGGGATAATAATTGACCTCATAGGGCCCTTTAAACAGGTGCGGTTCTATCCCCTGAAGCACCTCATGGACAAAAAAATTGGAAAAAAGTTTTGATACTACCGCTATTGTATGCATTGCTTCCGCCATTTAATTCTCCCTGGATCTTTATTATTACATATACTACATCAAATTATAGACAAAAGCAAGTTTTGTTGAACGCCGGCCAGCCTGTCGTTATTTTTCCAACGAATAATCTATTTTTTTAACATTATAACTGTTTGATCCGCCAACCCCATGAAAGCGTCATAAGCGGCGCCGTGTTTTCCCTGTTTTATGAACCCCTCAAAATCATCCCCGGAGAGCACCGGCATAGAGGCTATTTTTTTCGCGCCGTTCAAATCCTCAATAAGCGCGCCGCTGCCGTAAAGAAAAGTCTTTTCCCCGCATTTCGGGCATACGCTGTGTGTCATATTCTCAACAAACCCTATAACCGACACCCCGAGTTGTTTAAAAAAATCAACGGCCCTTGCGGCAACTTTTGCGGCCATCTTATGCGGAGTTGTGACAAAGATCACGCCGTCAAGTTTAAGCGACTGTGAAATTGTAAGCGACGCGTCGCCGGTTCCCGGAGGAAGGTCGATTACCAGAAAATCCAGTTCTTCCCAGATAACGTCCTTCAGCAGCTGCCTTATCACGGAGCTCATCATGGGGCCGCGCCATATCATCGCGGATTTTTCATCCACAAGAAATCCGATGGACATCACGCTTATGCCGGCGGCATCAACCGGGGCCATTTTATCGCCCAGCACGGCCGGACGTGTGTTTATGCCGAAAATTTCAGGTATGGAAGGGCCGTAAACATCCGCGTCAAGCAGGCCGGTTTTAAACCCTTTTTCCCTTAATGCCGCCGCCAGGCCGGCGGATATGGTTGATTTCCCCACGCCGCCCTTTCCGCTCGCGACGGCGATTATCTTTTTTACATTTTTCAGGGCTTCCTTTATATCCTCAAGATCTTTTTCAACATTTCCATGCATAAATCATCTCCTTAATTGTTATTTTGGCAGGAAGTTATCTATCACACGCTGCAATTTCCCAAAAACCTCGCAATGTATTCATCCTTGATGTTTTTACCCTCTATTATTATGCTGTCTTCCGGAAGCAGCATCCTTGTTTCAGGCGTCATTCCGGCGCCGCTCCAGATATAACGGCAGCGCGCCGCAACCGCTGTTTTACTGTCCAGGCCGTCGGAATATAATATTGTCCGTTCGGGGTCATACGCGCCGTCCGGAATTTCTATGTCGTAAAATTGTTTGAGGAAATCACCGAGCTTTTTGTTTTCCGGCAGGATTATCACGCTCTCTGATTTTCTCAGGCAGTCGTAAACAATATCCAATCTCAGTACTGCCCGGTTGACAGCATTACAAGCGTGCATGCTTCCATATATCTTATCCCGGCGGTTTCAGCGGCCTCTTTCATCTCGGCGCATTCGGTCCCCGGGTTGGATATTATACGCGCCGGGTTTAACGCTATGATATCAGGTATCATGGAAACGAGCCTTTCGGGCCCCACATAAAGCGTTACTGTGTCTATTTTGTCATTTATATCCTTTACGCTGTGAACGGTTTTTATCCCGTCAATTTCCTCAAACGCCGGGTTTACCGGTATAACCGTGTGTCCGGCGGCGGCAAGGGCCTTTTGAGCCTTATTGGAATAGCGCTGTACCTTATTGCTTGCGCCTAAAATAACGACACGTTCTTTGCCTGAATCCATAAAAAACCTCCAATACCTTTTTTAATCAATCCTCGTTTTTTCAGGCTTTTTTGAATTATTTTTCCAATTCTTACTTCCTGTATCAACACGCACATGCGGCAATGAATCCGGGAAACGTGACCGCAAAAACCCGATCATTTTCTCCCTTACTTCGCAGCGCAGATCCCATAGAAGTTCTGAATCCGCGGCGCTCACGAGCGCCTGCATTTCAATGGTCCTTTCCGTCGCACCCGTAACCTGCAGGCCGGATGCCTTTTTATCCCATTTCGGGTTATTATTAAGTATGCGGTTCAATTCCTCACGAATCTCCGGAACCGGTATTGTGTAATCTGCATAAATCATGACCGTTCCCGTCAAATCAGCCGATGCCCTTGTCCAATTTTCAAAAGGTTTGTCCAAAAAATATGAAAGAGGCAGTATCAGCCGCCTGAGGTCCCATATGCGCACGACCACGTAAGTAAGCGTTATCTCCTCAATTCTTCCCCATTCGCCTTCTACAACCACTACATCATCCAGCCTGATTGGCTGGGCAAGGGCAATCTGTATGCCGGCAATAAAATTTCCAAGGGTTTTTTGCGCGGCAAAGCCAACTACAATTCCGACTATTCCCGCGGATGCCAGTATGCTCACGCCGATTTGTTTCACTTCCTGAAAGGTCATCAATATAGCGGAAATGGTAAAAATTATGATGATTACATTTATTATATTCGTAATCATACCCGTCTGGGTGTAAATACTCCTTGCGCGCAGATTGTTTTTGTCATTTATATTATAACCGCTTAAAAAAACATCGCGCATAATATAAACAACGGTTACAGCAAGCCAGCCGAAAAGCGCTATAAGCAGGATATAGAAAAAGTGTCCCATCCCGGCTTTAACAACATCGGTTAGACGGGTAAAAGGTACTGTCACAGCCGCGCAAATCACGGGCAAAAGCGGGCGAAGGGGTTTTCTGAAGGCTTCGATGTTGTTTTTAAGCAGGCTCCACCGCTTAAAAATTGCCGATACTACGATATAAAATATCCATCCCGCGGCAGCCCCGCAGGCAAGCAAAATCCCGGAATATACATAATCATTCATAAACAGCACCATGCCTTTCTTTATTCTTAAATTATATATGATGTCTCATCTTTTTTCCATAATTGTTTAATTTTCCGCTATTCATTCCCCGGTTTTTCCTTCAAATATCCAAGAATGAAGACGAAATCATCAGGAAGCCCGGCTTTTATTTCTATACCTCCGCCTTTTTCATCCTTAAAATCCATCAAAGAAGCATGCAGCATCTGCCTTTTGGGAGCCGCCTCCCCAAAAAGTCTTTTATCCAGCTCCGCGTCTCCGTAGACCGGGTCGCCGGCGCACGGATGTTTGATGTACTTCATATGCGCCCTGATCTGGTGCGTCCTGCCGGTTTTTATAATGACCTTAAGAAGCGTCGCGCCGCTGAAATGTTTTACCGGTTCGTAATACGTCTGCGCAAGATTTCCGCCAGTATTTACAACATCCCTGGATTTTGCCCCGTCGCCGCCCTTTGAAATGTAATTTTCTATATTTCCCTTTTTTTGTATTTTTCCGTGCACCAGGCATAGGTATTCCTTATATATGTTCTTATTCATTATCATGGCCGATAACTCGCCCGCTTTTTCCGGCGTAAGGGCTATTAAAACAATTCCGGAAGTTCCCCTGTCAAGGCGGTTTACCGCGTGTATGGATCTTTCAGGATAAAGTTCTTTCACGGCGTTTACAAGGGTATCGGTTTCCCTGAACTTTGTGGGGTGCGTAAGCATTCCTGCCGGCTTATTGACAGCGATTAAATCTTCGCCTTCAAAAATTATTTCCAATCTGGTTTTATAAGGCATCAGCGCGGTTTTTTTCCTTATTTCGGCCTCAAAACCCACCACGTCCCCGGGACGCACCATCCTGTGCCATTTTTTCTGGAGCGATGAGTTTACCCAAACGCGCCCTTCGTCAATCATTTTGCGCGCCGCCACGCGGGTCACCGACGCGGCTTCCCTGAGGTACAAATCAAGCCTCATTGGCTCGCATGAAACCCTTGAGGTTCTGAGTTCAAAATTATCCGTTATTTTAGGAATAAAATCTTTCCAATGTCATATTTTTTGTCCGCCGAAATAATAACATAATAATATATTCCGTTTGCCAGGCCGTTAAGGCCGGTTTTATCCACCCGACCGTCATAATAACCCTGCGGTACGTTTTCCCACTTCATTTCACGTATAAGCCTGTACTGCGTCGTATATATCTTTAATAAAACCTCCTGTTCGGCCTTTTCAGAGTTAAAAGCGACATACAGGTCGTCCACTCCCGGTTTGCACGGGTTGGGATAAACAATGCTCCCGCCGCCGGTTGTTACCGTCAGCACAGGCGTTGGAGAAAGTGTCAGCGACGCAGCCGGCGTAACTGTCAATGTAATTGTTGCGGCCGCTGTTTGCGCCGCCGTGAGTGTGACTGTTTCCGTGGCGGCCGATGTCGGTGTAAATGACGGAATCATAATAGTCGGCGATATGGTTTCTGTTGAAGTCTGCGTAACCGAAATTGTTATTGTCGGCTCCTGCGTGGCCGAGCCTGTTGCCGTGAGTGTATATGTAGCCGTCGATGTAAAAGTCGCGGTAAATGTTGATGTAAGCGTAATTGTGGGGGTATCTGTTATGGTCGGCGGCGTTCCGGTTATTGTAATTGTTATTGTCGGGGAAACGCTGTTTGTCGGCGATACTGTGAAACTCTGTGTGGCCGTAAGTGAAGGTGTATACGTAGGCGTCTGTGTACATGTAAATGTCGGCGTTGCGGTAAATGTTGACGTTGCGGTAAATGTCGGTGTTGCGGTTGCCGTCCCTGTAAATGTCGACGAAGGAGTCATGCTTGATGTCCAGGTCATGGTGCTTGTAGCAGACTCCACTATTTGCGTCCCCGTGGCGGTTATTGTAAGCGTCGTTGTTTTTGTGGCGCTGAACGAAGGCGTCTGCGTAAACGTCACTGTGCAGGGGCATGTATTTGTGGCAGTCGCCGTGGGTGAAGCTGTAAAAGTGCCGGATGCCGTTGCTGTAAATGTCATTGTTGACGTTAATGTACGGGTTACGGTTGCCGTAAACGTTAAAGTGGCTGTAACAGTCGGAGAAACAACCGGAGTTATCGTCCCTGTCCTTGTAATGGTAAATGACGGCGTCGGCGTCGGCATGACCCTCAGTATCTGTATGGCCTCAATCGTCGGGTTATCCGCGTTACCCTGGGTGAAATTAATGGTAAGTTCGCCTCCGGAAACCGTGACCGAAAAGGTTTCATCGACGGCATAGTCCGCCTTATCGCCCGCCGCGGCAAAAACGTCAAAGTTTGTCAGCACCTGTGTCCCATCGATGGCTACATTAAACTCCCTGCCGCCCACTCCGGTAGTTGTTCCCCCTCTTCCGGCTATGCCGTACCATAATTCCGCGAATTTCAGCGTTACCTGGTATGTGCCGTCCGGCAGGCCGTCAAAGGTATAACCCATGGTGGAGTTCCATCTTTCATTGTCGTAAAGTATGTCGTCCGTGGTGCCTCCTATGGCATCAGCCACAGTGTTTGCCGTACCCGCCACAGTGTATCCCCAGCTGCCGGCCGTATAAGCCTGGTCCGCGAGCCACACGTTCCCGGAGCCGTCGGTATACTGAGGTCCGGCGCAGTCGACGCGCAGTGATGTAAATACCGGGGTTGCGGTATATGAAGGCGTAACCGTATAAGTCATTGTAATTGTCGGGCTGTAAACCGGCGTGTTTGTCCTGGTAAAAGTAACCGAATAATAAGGCGTGTTTGTGCATGTCGGTGTTTTTGTCATTGTAAAAGTCTGGGTCGGAGGCGAACCCGTCATGGTGGCAGTCGGGGTACACAGCGTTGAAGCGTCAAGTATTTCTATCGCGGAGAACTTGGCGTTGTCCTTTGTCGAGGTTGTGGTTATATCAATTACAGTATTCGTGACATTAACATCGAATGTATAACCGCTGATATTTGTTGCGGTAAATTCAGCTCCCGTTACACCGACTATATCAAGTCCGTTAATAACCTGTTGTCCGTTTATGGCAACATTAAATATCCTGGATCCTGACACCGTATAATATATCTCCGCAAATCTTAGTATGACCCTCCACGGGCCGTTCTTCGGGACCGTAAACTTGTATTCTATGTTAGCGCCGTAACTGCCGCTCTGGTAAAGCACATCGTCATTCGTATTCGCAATTGCATTTGTCACAATGCCTTCAACCGCGCTCCTGTTGATATACCCCCAGCTTCCGGCAGTATATGCCTGGTCCGCATCCCAGGTTCTGCCAAGCGAATCTGTCGCCTGGGGCCCGCCGCAATTAACCCTTTCAAACGATGTGGAGCACGGGTTTGTGGTTGGGGTCGGCGTCGGCGTGCTTGTAAACGTCTGCGTAGGCGGAGGCGTGCACGTCTGCGAGCCGCAGGCCGACGGCAAAAGGTCATACGCCTGCTTTACGGCCCAGATTGTTGAGCCACGCATATAATAAAACGCCCTCGGATTGGTAAGGTTGTTGCACCATGCTTCGGGCGTCCGGAACCAGTACTGCGCCGTGTTCCATATTGTATTATATATGCTTGCGCCGACGGCGTTTGACTGGGCGGTCATCGATTCGAGCACCATTCCGGAAACCGCGCCCCACGTCGTTCCGACCCAGCCTTCCTGAGATTGCGATGTTGATGTGTCTATCGCCCCTGCAGCAGTCATTACATTGCACATGATGCCCGGCGTGAATTTGCTGAAGTTATTGTCATAAACGGCCTGCCACGCGCTCTGCGCATGAGAATCGCTCACTACACCTCCGAGGCCCAGCGCCTTTGAATACCACTCCCCGCAGAGCTGGTCCGACATTATTCTTGTGGGAGCCGAGGAACCGGTGTCAATTTTATAATAAGTTCCCGTCCATAATTCGGATTCAAAACTTGCCTGCGCCGTATTGAACCATGACTGGTATGCCGCCGCAGATGCTGCGTCCCCCTCCACCGTGGCTATCTGCACCGCCGCCTGGCACGCCGCCAGAAAAAGGCTGCCGCAATAAGCCGTCGTCCCTGTCAGGCCAAGGTCGTCGTATGTCTGGTCTATCCCCGCTGACTGGGGCAGGCCGTCGGTTCCGCACTCGCTGTGCACCTTTGCCATGGCTGTTTTTACAGAGGGCCAGCAATAAGTCAGGAACGTCGAGTCCGAATCGCCCGTCAGGTGGTAATCGCGCCATACCATGAGGACGAATTTCGAGTTCAAGTCTTTCCATGTAGTCGAATCCCGGTAAACATAGTCGTTCCATTTCTCGAATAAATTATCAGGATCGCCGAAATCATGGGCGCATGTCCCGAGCGGCGCGGGCCTGTCTGTGCGTGTTGTATATATAGAGTCGGAAAACTGCCTTATTGCCTGTTTATCGATATCCGGCCAGTTCAAAAATAACGCCCAGGAGCCGTAAAAACGCACATCCGAGGTGCCGTAAAATTCATAGATATATGATTCCAGGTGCGAGAACATGTCTTCATTCGCGTTATCGGCCTGCCCGGATGCCGCCCCGGCCTCCCACATGGTTCCGCTGGTGAAATAAACGTACATCTCGTTGAAAAGCATTGTTTTAAGCCAGGATGGATAATAAGGATTCGTAAGTATTCCGTTCTGCCATGTGTCTATCTGCGATTCATAAGAGGCGTAATTTGTCAGGGCGTCCTGGGCTACCGCCCAAGAATTTACGCCGGTGCGCGAAAAGTACCTGGTGTATTCCCTGTACCACTTATTTCCCGTCGTAGGCTGGGCAATCGGGATATCCCACGAAAGCACGATCGGTATCTTTACGGAAGCGCCCGGTGCGAGCGTGACCTTGAAGGCTATGCCTCCTATCGTATTGCTTCCAACCGTGTCGGAAAGCACCCCGTTCGTCGAAAAGGACGTTTGAAGCGCCCCCACGGACGCCGCCGAAAGGTATGAGACCGTCACACCCGTCCCGCCGACGGTTCCCAGGCAGAACTCCCCCTGATTTTTATTGGTTGGATTTGTTATGCCGCTTTTCAACACAATGCCCGTAAAATTTCCCGCGGCGGTTACAGCCTGTGCGGATGCCCCCGAATAGGTATTGTCAAAAGTAAACATTATTGCCGCGTCAACATTTCCGGATGTGGGGTTGGAAAGATCCCATTCATATATGCCTTCGGGATATGAAACGCGCTGGTAGTCGCCTGGTATTGCCGGAGAAAACTGGGTTACCCTGGCCTTTACCGTAAATTTGCTGCCGTAATAATCAACCCATGCCTTGGGGAAAAGCGAATAATATGACGCCTGTCCGCTTCCAATATTCGCGGAGTCAAGCTGTATCACCGAAGCCGAACCGCCCGCCGGTTTCTGGTACATGAAAAATTTGCAGTTGGAGTCATCGACAAAAGCCGAGCCGCTGTCGTTTCCGGCGCTGATATCCAGCCTTGTCTTATAGAAATTTCCATTGAGGCGCCATGTTATTGTGCCTGCTCCAAAACCGCCTATAGGAGCCCCGTCCTCATAACCTGAAGCGTTTATATCCCTTGACCATGCCTGTGATGGAATTGTTGTAGCCGCAAAAACCGGGGCAATAACAAAACATACTGCCACCATACAAAACAGCCATTTTTTTATTGTTAAATGCACGTTATCCATCCTCTGGTTATTTTTAATTTTGACAACAAATAAACGCATAAGTTGCGGTTTTTACCGTTTAAACTCACTTTTAATAATATAATATTATAGCATTATTTCCCGGATATGTAATGGTTAAAAATATCCATAGTCTGCGAAATAACGTCGCTCCATGAGTCTGATTCCTTCAGTATTTCCCTGAATATTTCCCTGAAACCCATGGCGTATTTCCTTTTAACAACCCTGTCCGCCCTGTATATTTCAGTGTAGAACAACCTTCCGTCCTTAAGATAAATTGACACATGCCCGTCAAGCTTTCCGTCCTTATACGCGCCTTCTTCATCCACCTTTCCGTCTTCATTAAAAATTTTGTAAGGGCCGTTTACAGCCCCGTTTACCGCCTGTGTCTCCATTTTAACCTTTCCCGAGTCATAAAACGTGGTGACCGGCCCTGTAAGCTTGTCCTTTACGCTGGCGCCCTTTTCAAGTATATTCCCCGACTCATAATATTTTGTATAAGGCCCCTGTTCAAGGCCGTGAATTATCATGTCTATCTCCTTGACCCGGCCGTCCTCGTAATATGAGTAATATTTGCCTTCAATGCGCCCGTTGATGTAATTCCCCTCCTCCATAACACTGCCGGACGGGTAATATTTTTTATAGCCGCCCTCTTCCTTTCCGCCTGCCATTGTCCATTCTTCCTTTAATTCTCCGGATTCATAAAATCCCCGGCCCGGCCCCTGCTCTTTTCCCGAGACATAGGTCCCTTTTTCCTTGAGTTTTCCCGATTCGTAATAAGTGCTGTACGCCCCCTCTGCAGAACCGTCTTTCATGGTGCCGTCCTCTTTTAATACCCCGGATTCGTAGAAGAACTTATACGGCCCGTTTTCCTTGTTGCCCTTGAGGTTCCAGAGTTCCTTTAATTTACCCGAGGGATAAAAAACCCTGACTTCGCCTTCCAGCAGGCCTTTGACATATACCCCTTTTTCCTTCGGCCTGCCGTTCTCGCCGTATTTTGTATATGGCCCCTCCTGCCTGCCGTCTTTTACGTTGCGTTCGTCCTTTAAGTTCCCGTTGTCATAATATTCCACAACGCGCCCGGCTATCTTCCCGGCGTCGCATGCCCCGGCTTCCTGCAGCCTTCCGGATTCATAAAAGTCCTTATACGTCCCCTGCGTATGCCCGTCTTTCATGGCCCCTTTTTCCTTTATTTTTCCGGATTCATAATAAAGCGTATACGGCCCGTTTTCCTTATTCTTTGAATAATTCCATTCTTCCTTTATTTTTCCGGATGGGTAATATTTCGTGACCACACCCTCCAGTTCATCCTTTACAAAATTACCCTTTTCATCTATTTTCCCGTCTTTTGAATAACGCGCATATTCCCCGTCGGCAAGGCCGCCCAGCATCCCGCCTTTTTCCTCCACGGAACCGCTTTCATAATAACTGTTATATTCCCCCCTGCGTGTTTTCGGGTCGAGGCTCCAGCTGTCCTTTATTTTCCCTGACGGATAAAAACTCTTGCCATCGCCGGATAATTCCCCGGAATCCATTGCGCCTTTTTCCTTTATCTGCCCGGCCTCATAATATTTTTTATACCCGCCGCCGCTTTTTCCGGCATGCATTATGCCTTTTTCCTTTACGGCCCCGGATTCGTAAAAAAGCGTATAAGGGCCCTCTTCCTTATCATCCCGGAAATTCCACTCCTCCTTGACCCTGCCGGACGGATAAAATACTTTCACCATCCCCTGGACCTTTCCGTCCACAGAAGCCCCTTTTTCCGAAAGACTTCCCTTATCGTCGTATTTATAGTACGGCCCCTGCTCAACGCCGCCCTTCATGTTTGTCCCGAATTTCAACTTTCCGTTCTCATAGAAAGTGCTGTAAAGCCCCTCTTCTTTTCCGTCTGCCGCAGTCCCCGCTTCCTGCTTTTTGCCCGACTCGTAATAACTTAACAAGGTGCCGTTTAATTTTCCGCCGGCATAAACCACATCGCCTTTAAGCGCGCCGCTTTCATAAAAAGTCCTGTAATGTCCTGTGAGCCTGTCGTCCTTATATAAACCCTTTTCCTTTACTTTGCCGGATTCATAATAAACCATAACCGGACCTTCCTGTTTATTGTCCTTAAATGCCCCTTTTTCTTTCACTCCGCCGGTTTCATAATAAATTATATACGGCCCCTGCGCTTTTCCGGCGGTACATTTTGACAGTTCCTTCAGCTTTCCAGACTCGTAAAATATCCTTACGTCCCCTTCCTGCAGGCCGTCTTTATTCAAGCCTGTTTCCAGGATCCTTCCGGACTCGTAATAGATGCGGTAAGCTCCCCGCGCTTTCCCCCCGGAGTAATGCACAAGCTGCTTTAATTTTCCCGACTCATAAAACTCCCTGCAGTCGCCCGATGCTTTTCCCTTATCGTAATAAATGGACATTTTTATCCTGCCGTTTTCAAAATAGGTATTGTCATCGCCCTGCAGTTTTGTGTTTTTATAGGAGAATTTTTCCTTTATTTTTCCGGACGGAAAATAGCGTGTCTCCACGCCGTCAGGTTCGTCATTTTTGTAGGATAAGACCGTTTCAACGCTTCCGGTCATTCCCGCGTAATACCAGGTATAAGAACCGTCTTTTATCTTATTGTCAGCAAAGAAATATACGGAATTTGTCGTGGTGCCGTCGTCGTCAATGACCGTCATTTTAACGGTGCCTTCTATCTTCGCGCCGGTTTTTACCACCGGCCCCTCGTCGGGATATGTCCATACGGCAGCCGCTTTTCCATCGTTGTAAAAATATCTTTTCCCGTCGCCTTTCCTGTCCCTCATGCTGGTAAACGCAGCAAATACAGGCAGGGAATATAAAACAACAAAGGCCGCTATAAGAAATTTTTTCACAATATCCCTCTTTTCCCTTTAACACGCCGATTTAAAGCATCTTTTCACGACATAATATCACAGGAAAAGACTAATATGAAGAAAAAATTTACGGGACGAGAATATTCCTGTTCACGAAGAAAGCGCCGACCCTTTTTGCCTGCGGCATTTTTCCGTTAACGCCGGTGATGGAGTAATAATAAAGTCCGTTCGCAAGTTTTTGCCGCGGCAGCCAAAGGTATGTCCCGATGCCGGCCGACACATTTTCAAGGTGCATTGCCGCTATTTTCCTGTCGCCATAGGTATAAACATTTATGTACAGGTCATCCGCAAAACCCGCTATCGTGTAACGGAAAGTTACCTTATCCCCCATGGTGGGGTTCGGGTATGTGTTGTAATCAGTTATCGCCACAAACTTCGCAACCACAGTGGGCGTTATTGTAATAGTCGGAGTGACCGTAATAGTCGGTGAAACAGTAAATGTCTGCGTTATCGTGCATGTCATCGTTATTGTTGGCGTTTGGGTAATTGTCGGAGAATCTGTTATTGTATTTGTCACCGTGGCGCTCGGCACGCAGATGAGCCTGATATTATCGACCATTACCGTATAATTAGAGGCCGAATTGTCAACAAAATCAAATTCGTTTATATTGGCCGGCAGGGACGGATACAATGTTGAAAGAGGAATTGTTATCGTCTGCCATGAATTTGTCGCGTTTATTACGACGCGATTGGCCGCCGCTCCCCTGTCAAGGGTAAATAATAATCCCGACACACTTCCGGACACCGCTTTAAAATCAAAGGCAATATTATTGTTCTGCCCTATAGAAACGGACTTTGACCAGGAATGGCCCTCCCAGTATGCGGCCGAGGCGTAAGAAAGCTGCATGCCGTTTCCGGGATTCCCCCCTGTTGTTTCCATTATGGTCCCTATAGGCGTCGCGTTTGCGTTGACCCACGCGTTTGAAACCGCCACACCGTCCGCAAGTTTGGCTCCGGCAGTGTCGCCATCGTAAATCAAATCCCACGGAAGCGGCGTCGGTGTTATCGTAGGCGTGAATGTATACGTGGGAGTTCCCGCGTATGGCGTCGCTGTCGGTGTAAATGTCAGGGTTCCACAGAAATTTATGCTTGCCGGATTGTTTATGTTGGTCAACATATAATTACCCATGGTCGAAAGCACGGACGTGCTGTAAACCCCGCTGGCGCAGGTTCCCTGGTTCAACAGTGACGAAGTGTTGCTGTCGTCGGCAAACGACCAGCATGTCCAGCTTATCTTCTCCCCGGTTGTATTGAGGGATGTGTTTGATGCATTAAGTACATTGACAAAATTTGTTGCATTGGTGTAATCATCCGGCGAAGTGCCTGAAGAACTTGACGCCGACCATTCGGTCACAAAAATGGGAAGAGGGTACAGCGCCGCGGTGGTATATGGCGACAGCATTGAAAGATTATGTGTTCCAGCGTAAAAATGGAAAGTATACATTATGTTTGGATAATTTAACTTGTTCTGGTAAACCACGGTTCCAAGCTGCGACCAGTTTGGAGTGCCGACTATGATTACGGCATTCGGGTCGATGTTCCTGATAAGCGGTATTATAGTGTTGGCGTAAGTTGTAATCTTCGTCCATGTAACCGGAGTCCCGTCCGTTGAATTTCCGCTGGGTTCGTTGCATATCTCGTAAAAAATATTGTTATAACCGGCGTACCTGGTGGCCATTGCCGTCCAGAATGTCTCCGCGTCCGCTATGTTCGTATTCGGATCCCCCCATCCGTCGTTGGTTGTTATGGTTAAGACATGCCAGTCTATTATTACATACATGCCCCTTGCCGTGGCAAGATCCGCGATGGCGTTTATTTCCGTAATCGTGTCGGACGGGTCGGCTAAATATCCGTTCTGATAAACATATACGGCAATCCTTATAACATCCGCGTTCATTGTATTGGCGATAAAATCCAATGAAGCCGGTGTGTAACAGCCGTAATGCCACTGCAGCCCGTGTGTATCCACCCCGCGCAGCTGCACCGGGTTGCCGCATTCATTGGTGAGCTGAAGCCCGTTGACATGCAGTCTGCCGTTTATGGAAACCGGCGTGGCGTATAATGAAATCGACAAAACAATCAGCACAACAAAGGCCGCTGAAATTTTAATAATTTTTTTCATTTTATCTCCTCATGTTTTATATATTTTATGATCAAAAATTTTATGCAGATTCTCTTATTATGAGTTCCGGTTCAAACATCTTAACAGTGGCTTCTTTGTCCGGCGCATTTATCATGCCGCAGGCGATATTAAAAGCTTCCCGTCCCATATCAATTATTGGCTGCCTGACCGTTGTAAGCGGCGGGCTTACCACTGACGATATCATTAAGTCATCATATCCTATAACCGAAATATCCTGCGGCACCTTAAGGCCCTCTGCCTGGGCCCGTTTTATAAAACCTATAGCGGTCATATCGCCGGTGGCGCAGAATACAGCGTCTGCTTTTATCCCGGAAGAATATATTTCATCAAACGCCTTCGCTCCGTCGTCCATTTCATAGGCCGAACTTATTATATTCCGGTCCGGCAGGTTTATTCCCGCCTCATCAAGCGCTCCGCGGAAACCGGCGAGACGCTCCCTGGAATTGCAGCAGTCCCCGCTCTCAAACATGCCGTAAAGCATTGCTATATTGCGCCTGCCGCTTTTAATTATATGCCGCGCCGCAAGCCCCGCACCCCTGTAATTATTCACTTTTACCGCGGGGAAGCCTTCCATGGAGCGTTCTATAAACACAACCTGAACTCCCCTGTTTTTAAATTCTTCAAGTATCGCCGCCGGGGGTTCTATGCTTACCGCTATCACACAATCGGCAGACCTGCCGTAAAGTATATTCTTTAAAACAGCTTCCTCGCGCTTCTTGTCGCCCTTCGTTGAATGCTGTGAAATATTATAATCCGTCTTTAGCGATTCATCCTCAATGCCCTTAATGATATCCGCCGCAAAAAAAGACGAAAAAAATGTGGCGACCACGGCTATTGTCCCCGTCTTTCCGTTTGCCAGGGAGCGGGCGTGGTAATTGGGATAATAATTCATCTCTTCAACGGCGCGCATAACTTTTTTACGCGTACTCTCGCTTATCTTTTTATCGCCGTTTAAAACCAGCGAAACTGTCGTGTGCGAAACACCCGCTATTTTCGCGACATCTTCCAGTGTTACGGCCATTTTAATCTCCTTGTATTTATGACTGCTCAAACCTTATGTTTAGCGCTAAACATAAAACTCTCAAAAAAAGGGCGCAGCCGCCCTGTTTTTGAATTATTTCAGCAGTATAAATTCCTTTAAACTGCCGCGTTTCATTGTACCGTCATTGTACGCCGCTTCAATCACATAAATATAAATGCCGTTGCTTAATCCCGTAAGATAGTTCCTCTCAACCTTGCCGGTCTGCATGCCTGCGGGATAGGCTCCGAGCGGTACTTCCCTTATCAGCCTGTATCCGGTCGTATATACCTTAAATTTCACCGATGACGCCGCGTCCGACAGGTTAAAATCAATGTACAAATCCTGTGTCAGAGGATTTACCGGACACGGCCTTGCAAGCTCCATATCCGGCGTAGCAGTCCCAACCGGAGTTGCAATTTCGGTCTGTGTTATTGTAACGGTTAATGCCGGCGAGGGTTGCGTTGTCTCCGTAAAAGTCTGAGTAAATACCGCATACGTTGATGTGGGTACAGGCGTCCAGGTATAAGTTGCCGTATTAACCGGCGTATCCACAGCAGTATCCTGCGGCGTAACCGTAAATGTATCCGGAGGTGTTGCTGTTGCCGTAAAAGTATCCGTAATGGCCCGCGTGGCCGTTACTGTCGGCGTATCCGTAACAGTCGGCGGCGTTCCCGTGGGCGATACGGTTATTGTAGGTGAAACCGAATTTGTCTGTGTCACGGTCAGCGTAAATGAAGAAGTCGCGGAGAATGTCTGCGTTGCCGTAAATGTGGGCGTATATGTCTTCGAAACTGTGTTTGTTATCGAAGGTGTCGGCGTCATGCTCGCCGTATATGTAAATGTCGGTGTACGTGACAGTGTTGCCGTATTTGTCGGCGTGGTGGTTTTTGTAACCGTTCCCGTAAAAGTCGGCGTCGTTGCGCACGCGGACATCGCGCAGTTTCCGAATGCGCTCGCGTTGTCCCAGTCGTTGCCGTTGCCGTTCCACATGAGAACCCCTGTACGGGTGGCGCCGCAAGTCTCATTATGGTCGATGCCGACATCAAGCCCTATGATACTTCCCGCAGTGCCCGTTACTGAAATGCTTGACCACGGTATGTTAAATTCCGCGGAATAACCTGTGGCTGTCTGGTGTGTCATTGCCGTAACCGTACCTGTCTTTCCATTTTCTTCCCTCAGGATATTTTCATTGTAACGCACACTGAACTGGTAATCATCTGCCGCGTAAGTTGCCGGTTTTGCGTCATTGCCGTCTATATATATTTCCACTGCGTTGTCCTCGTACCAGTTGCCGTTTGCATTGCACAGCGTCGGGTCCGTGACATTGACCCCGATAACAATTCCCGTGGCGTCCCATTTGACCTGAAAAACAGCGTTCACCGCCCCCTGTGTCCCCTCGACAACCCGTGTAACGGATGTCCATGTCCCGCTCTGCCATATGGCATCATTCAGGTTTCCGTCAAGGGTGAAACCCGACCTGTCAAAGCAGGCGGCATTTACCACACCCGGCGTGGGTATAGGGGTTGAAGTAAATGTCTGTGTTATGGTGGCCGTCACGGTGCGTGTCGGCGGCGTGCCCGTAACGGTCGCGGAAGGTGTAACTGTGCCGGTAGGCGTAAATGTAAAAGTTGGCGTCTGGGCCGTGCCAAGGAAACCGGCCATTGCATATATTATGGCGCCCTGCCAGTTTATGGCAACTTCATTTGATGAATATGACCATACGGAATCAGCCCAGTAATCGGCTTCCGGGAGCCCTGTCGGGGTAAGTTGCAGCACAGTATCGTCTGCATTGGTCCCGGGCGATCCGCCGACCATGTATCCGGGATAAGGATTTGTAATGCCGTCTGATTCCGACGGCCTGTGATGGGGGTGCATGGGCGGATTTATCCCTATTTGTGTTACAAACGACCTGTCCCACATGTTCCTGCCGAGCAAATATCCAATTGCGTCAAGGGCTGTATTCAAATAATTGGTGTTGGGCGATATCTGATTTGCAATCTGAAGCATCATTGCCTGCCTTGCCTCGCCGCCGTTACATCCCCAGTAATAATTGGCTCCAAGGGTCCTGCCGTAAGCATTGCCGTTTCTTGTCGTCACAATACCGTTAGCCGTTGTTACTATATTGTTCTGCACGTTTGTGAGAAGCGTCGAGTTCCTTCCCGCACCGGTTGCCATTACATATGAATACATGGCCAGATTTTTATCGTTGGACCAGTCAAAATCAGCATCCACATAATTGGGTGCGTAGGAATTTATCCTTGTTTCCGCGTCGGTAAGGCATGCAGCCAGCCCGGTTGTTATCCACATTTCGACAGCCGCCCATGCGCGGCCCTCATTTGGATCGCTCCCGGAATAATCACCGGTTGTGCAGCCAGTAAGGTTTGCCGTTGTATTGGTCGCATTTTTAGTCAGGTATGCGTAAGATGCTTTCGCGGCGTTAAGGCAGGCATTGGAATATGTCACATCATACGGCTGAAAATTCCTCGCGGCCATGGCCATCATGGCGCAGAAGGTAGCCGTCTCCACTGTTCCCACATTTCCCGAACCCCAAAAATATCTTGTTCCGGTGTCATTTTGCGGCTGTTCAAAAGCGTCAAATCCGGTTTCACTAACCTTGTCATAAACCGCCCCGTCCGAGCGCTGCATTGTAAGCAGCCAGTCCGTCTCCCATTTAATCTCTTCCAGAAATTCCGGATATCCATTTGCCGTAACCGGCAGGCCGTATGTAAGAAGGTTTATTTTCGCGCTGAACTGTTCCCATGCCATAAAAAGCATTCCGAGGGTTATGCCGGCGTTAACGGTGTATTTATTGTAATCCCCGGCGTCGTGCCAACCGCTCTCGGAAGGAACTATTGTTCCTGCTCCTCCAACCTTGCTGTTATTTGCGTCGCCGGTATGACATGCGGGGTGTGAAAAAGTATTGCCGCCATATGTTTCCGATACGTCCGTACCGCA
>Ga0224555_1002967_pt1 | contig 18494 bp, 15 predicted proteins | sample 714S23034metaG_FD_180687 | JGI IMG/M metagenome (GOLD analysis project Ga0224555, IMG submission 180687) | Peat soil microbial communities from Stordalen Mire, Sweden - 717 S2 30-34 | ecosystem: Environmental > Terrestrial > Soil > Wetlands > Peat | place: Sweden: Norrbotten County, Stordalen...
CAATCAGGCTGTGGAAAGTGCTGGGGCGCATCTCGCCTTTGCACTCTACGTATAGTGTGACACCTCCGCCCGGGAGCGGCAGCTTCGCCTCCAGGTCGAATCGAGCGTTGGGCTTGCTCCCGACGTGCTCGACGCACCAATCGCGCAGCCACCGTATGCTCCCTAGCAGTTCGCGGAGCTTGGAAGCGAGAGCCTGCTCAAGCGCTAAGCCAGCAAGTCTTTGTGTGTTCACAATAAGTCCTTAGTTCACGCAAACGTGAACATACTATACTTCGTGAACCAAGTCAACAGATATTGCTTTCCCCGCCGGCTGGCGCAGAGCCCTGTTCTTTGGGGTCTGCGATTTCCCGAAGGAACTTGTAGGAGGTGACACCGGCCCCAAATGTCGGTCAGTCTTGCCCCCAATTGGGCCATCACCAATGCGCCCGCATACGGACATCTCGGGTGGTACAATGAAGAGGATCAGGGTGTCGCTTACCATTGGGGGAACAACATGACCAAGCCCATCGTGCAATCGGTGACTTTTAAGGCTTCCCCGGAAGAACTATTTGAAATCTTTACTGACTCGAAAAAGCATTCCGCCGCCACAGGAGCCAAGGCATCCACCAGCGCCAAGGCGGGGGCCAAGTTCACAGCTTTCGAGGGAATGCTCTCGGGAAGGAACCTCCTGGTGATTCCCGGCCGCATGATCGTCCAAGCTTGGCGAGCCTCCCACTGGAAGGACTGCGACCTCGACTCAATTCTGGTCTTGAACTTTTCCAAGACGCCGGGCGGCGGCAGAATTGATTTGGTCCACGCGGGGGTTCCGCAGCATGACCACCAAGGCGTCACCAAAGGGTGGCCCTTGTACTATTGGGAGCCCTCGAAGGCCTACCTGAAAGGTCGCTCGGCAAGAGGCTAATCCCCATACTATTCGCATAGTGGGTTCGAGGAGATTCCTTTCTCGACTGGGATTTGCCACCATCTGAAGCCATCATCTCGTTGGAGGACAAACAGCTATGGACGCGATTGAGGTTTTGAAGACACGGCGCGCGGTGCGCGCTTACAAGGGTGAACCGGTGCCCAGAAAGATCATCGAGGACGTCATTGACTGCGGGCGGTTGGCGGCCACGGCCATCAACATACAACCTTGGGAATTCATCGTGGTGACAAACCGCGACTTGCTGCGCAGCATTGCTCAGACCACCGACCATGGGAAGTTCATTTCCGACGCTCCGGTGTGCGTGGTCGTTCTGTGCGAAGACACAAAGTATTACCTCGAAGACGGCAGCGCTGCCACAGAGAATATCCTGCTGGCTGCCCGCGCGCACGGCTTGGGCTCGTGCTGGGTCGCCGGAGACAAGAAGCCCTTTGCTTCGGAAATCTGCCGCTTGGTAGGAGCGCCCCAAGGCCACAAGTTGGTCAGCCTGATTCCCATGGGCTATCCGGCGGAAAGCCCGGACAAGTCCAAGCGGCCCCTTTCCGACGTTCTGCACTGGGATAAGTACTGAGCATCATAGGTGCCAAGCTTCAACTCGCGCCCGCTTTCGTTGAACTTCCCAGACACCCATCATTCGACCTATGTCAACCGCAACCCGCATGGATGACGCATCTGCGAGCCGGGCGCCGCAGCCAGGCGGGTTCCATGCGAGCACCCGCATCATCCAGTCCCCTTTTTGGATCAATGGGTCTTGTTTTTTTCGCTTCACATTGCTATATTGCCCCCCGATAGATTCCCCGCAATTGTGCGCGGGGCATAGGGGAGGGTTATGATGAGGCGTTCGGTTCGGTATCCTTTGCTAATTGCGTCATTGCTGGTGCTCGGGTCTTTATACTTCTTGCGAGGAAAAGGGGGCGCCCAGGCGTCGCCGGGGAGCAGTCCATACATTCGAAATCTCTCCATGACCTCGACGTTCTTGGCCGCCGATTTCACTCCGGATGGTAACCTCTCAAAGAAGGTCTGGAAGGATGCTCGCCACGTTACTATCGATCGGGACCGCTTTGGGGAGCCACGCTATCCTGATTCCGAAGTGCAGGCGGCAAGCCTCTGGACCCCGCATTACATGTACCTCTCCTACCGGTGCCGATACCGATCCCTGAACACTTACCCCGGCGACTCTATTAAAGAGCATCCGGGGATCTGCGAACGTGACGTAGTGGAAGCATTTATCGATCCTCAGCCTGAGGGTTTTATCCACTATTATGAATATGAAATAGCACCAAACAATCAGTGGTGGGACCTGGAGATCAACCTCACCAAAACGCCGACGTATAACGGGGATTGGGACTCTCACTTCGAGCATGTCGCAAAAGTGGATGCCGAGCATAAAATCTGGGTTGTGGAGATGCGTATCCCCGTCGCATCCATGAAGGTGAACGCCATCCACCCGGGAGATGAATGGCGTTTGAATCTCTACCGTTGCGACGGCCCGGGAGACGACAGTCAGAGGCGTTTCATGAGTTGGAGCACCTTGCCCCCCGGCCGCAATGGGTCCTTCCACCAACCAGCCTGTTTTGGGATCATCAAGTTTGTAAAGTAGGCTTGCAAATCGGAATGTCTATTGAGGGAAGGCGGACGGAGGCCTGATTTTCTCCCATCCTTCGCCGTTTAATGAATCCAGAAACGCCAGCAGATCCCGCTTTGTTGGATCATCTAAATAAAACGGTGTGAGCCGAGTATCAAGGTGAGGGTTCGGCAGCCCTCCCTTGGCATAGAGATCCAAAACCTCGCCAAGCGTTTTGAACCGGCCGTCGTGCATATAGGGTGCTCGATGGGCCAGATCGCGCAAAGTGGGTATTTTGAATTTCCCGAAATCCCCCCGCCGCTTCGTGACGACTTCGCGTCCAGGATCGGGATTCTCCTGATCCATGCCAATTCCCAGGTTGGTGAACTTTTCCGTGGTGAAGCTCGGGCCGGCGTGGCATTCGGCGCATTCGCCTTTGCGGTTGAAGAAGTCCAGGCCGGCCTTCTGCTGTTTCGTGAGAGCGGACTTATCGCCGGCGACGTAGCGGTCGTAGGGGGAATTTCCGGACACGATGGTGCGCTCGAAGGTAGCTATCGCCTTCGAGATGCGATCGAAGTTGATCGTGCTGTCCCCAAATGCGGCGGCAAACAGTGGGGCGTAGCCTTTGATCCCCTGGATATTTTGGACGACTCGTTCGACAGTCATGCCCATCTCAATGGGATTCGTCACCGGAACAATGAGTTGCGATTCCAGCGTGGGAGAACGGCCATCCCAGAGTTGCGACTTGCCCCAGGCGCGGTTGAGCAGCGTAGGTGTGTGGCGCGGTCCCGGCTTTCCAGTCACACCCTTTGAGAATGCGGTAGTGCCCGAGAATGCATGGTCCGCTTCATGACAGAAGGCACACGAGACGATGCCGTTTGAAGAAAGACGGCCATCGAAAAATAATATCCTTCCCAGTTCGGCGCGCGCCGGCGAGTAAGGGTTGTCTTCAGGCCACGGAACGGCCGGTAGGCCCAAAGGGACTGGCACTTCAGGCGTTACAGGCTGAGCCTGGCGGACAGCCAATAAGGCCGGGAGTAGAGCCAAGAGGAAAAAGGTTGTCAACGCAACACGACTCGACATGGAGGCGATCAGTCGGCCACTTCTGCTTGACTCGGCTTGAGGAAGTGAGGCAGACGCGGCGTGATGAACCGGAAGCGTCGTCCCAGGATCATTTTAACCAGGAGATGATCGGTGTTGCGCGTAACCCCAAGACCTACGCCCAGGTTAAACTCCCAGTTCGGGCCAAAATCATAATCGATGGTTGGCACGATCTGGTGCTGCTGCAAATAAAGAGCGTCAAAACCGGTGACCGATCCTAACGACCCGTAATATTCGAGACCCGCGCTGAGCTTGCGCCTGACCGAATAGGCAACCTTAAAATTGGGAGAGAAGCCGACACCTTCTCGTACACTGGGCCCATGAAACGACCGCTCCAGGGCCGGGTTAAATGAAAGATACCAGGAGCGCCATTGTTTATCGACGATGGGCCGAATTTCCCAGGTCCAGGTATCACTCGAGAAGATAGGGCGCTGGTAGCCAAGTTCAGTGGAAAGGCTCACTCCTACCGGCCACTTCCAACTGTCCGGGACGCGAACCCGCGGCCGGATGTGATCGCCAACCCATTTATAGCCCTGACGGGGACCGGAACTCGTGAAGATATAGAGTCCTGTTTCAAACCAATCGTTCCAGCCTTGCGTAATCTCCACCGTTTCGTGCAATTGATGTTCATCGGGGAGAACGTCGTAGACCGTGGTCTTGAAACCTTCAAACGTGAAATTGCTATGAAGCTCGACCATAGTGCGCCCAGCTGGAACCGTGTCGGCCCCATAGACCTGAATCTCGTAGTTGCCTTGCCCATAGAGCGGCACGGACGCTATCACGAATAAGAGTGCGAGTTGGGTGGCTTTCAACCTGGCCGTCATCGTCCCCTTCTGCCGGTTGCTCAACGTTCCACTATACTCTGTGCCGGGCGTCGAATAAAATACCAGATGAGATGGGCAGCGGGGCCATCGGACGTGGGCGAAGGCTCGGTTTTCATTCCCGCCGGCTGGTTGCCAGTGGCCGATTGAAGTAGTTTGCGGCGCTGGAACAGGTGGAGGAAGAGCACTCGCAATGTCTCTGTGCAATGCCATTACACGGTTGGCCATACTAACCTTGGTGCTCGCGGCGGCCAAAGCAACAGCGGCTGTGCAACTGAGCGGCAGTATTGTCGACGAAAATGGAGTCCCAGTAAGCGGCGTCCAAATTACGGTGAAGTCTCAGAGCGGAAGCGCTCAACGGGCCTATTCGGACGACGCCGGCCATTTTGAGGCTCTGCTTCCGACGCCAGGCGAGTACCTTGTGAGCCTCAGCAAGCCTGATTATTTCCGCCTTACTGACCAGCCTGTGCCATTGCAAGAAGGAAGCAACGAAGTCTCCTTTACCTTCAGCCACGAATTTGAGGTCCACGAAAATGTGGAAGTTCGTTCTTCGACGAAGCAAATCGACCCCTTGCAGGCCGAGCACCAGGAGACTTTAGATGCCCAGGACATTCTGGATATTCCCGCCTACAGTACGCATAATCTGGCAGCTTACTTACCCGCGATTGCAGGGGTAGTGCAGGACAACTCCGGGGCGATACATGTGGCCGGAGGACGATCGGGGGATGCCGAGTATTTGCTGGACGGCTTCGAAATCGGTGATCCGGTGACGGGGGAACTGACCAGCCGGTTAGATATAGACAGCGTGCGCGAGGTGCAGGTGGCGAGCGGGCGTTATGGCGCGCAGTATGCCCACGCCGCCAGTGCGGTGATGGATCTCAAGACGTATGTCGGCGACGACCGATGGAGGTTCGGAACCACAGACTTCTTCCCGTCCATCAATCTCCAGCAAGGTCTGCATCTTGGAAATTGGTACCCGCGATTCAACTTCTCGGGTCCATTGCACAAGGGCCGGGCCTGGTTCTCCGACGGCATCAGCCTCCAGCACACCTTTACCTTGATTCAAGGACTGCCCAGCAACGCCAACACGCAACAGCAATGGTCGGGGGACAATCTTTTCCGGATCCAGATGAACCTGACGCCCACCAACATTCTTCAAGGGAACTTCCTGTACAACATGACCGCGGATTCCCATCTTGGTCTCAGCCTGTTTACTCCCCTTTCCACGACCACCGACATGCACGCCCATCGCACCTTCGTCTCCGCCAAGGACCAAATGTTCTTTGGCAGGAACATGTTTGAGCTGGGTGCGGCCATCGACGATAACACGGGTCATAGCGTGCCGCTCGGCTCCGAGCCGTACATCGTTCAGCCTCTCACGGCTTCAGGTAATTACTTCGAGAGATCCGAGCAGCATAGCCACCGCCTGCAGTCTATCGGTCAATTGAGTCTTTCCTCCCTTCGCTGGCACGGCACCCACGAGGTGCAAGCGGGCTTCAACGCTGACGGGCTGGCTTTTTCTCAAGGGGCGGTGCGCAATCCGATTGAGACGGTCCGCGCCGACAACACCTTGCTGCTTCGCACCACATTTAGCGGACCGTCAAATTATCGCGTCACTAATACGCAGTTGGGTTCTTACCTGCAAGATTCCTGGCGAGTCCTTCGCCCGCTGGTCGTATCGTTCGGAGGAAGAACGGATTGGGATACGGTGGTGGGAAAGACGGTGCTCGGCCCGCGGCTGGCAGCCAATCTCCTGCCCTTTCGTGATGATCGGACCAAAATCTCAGCAGGCTGGGGAATTTACTACCGGCCCGTCAACCTGGCCCTTTGGGGCGCCGGGCTCGATCAAGAACGGAATGACACCCTTTATGACCAAACCGGGACGACGCCGGTGCTGGGCCCTACGTTTACGCGGTTCTTGTTGCCCTCCAGCGGCCTTCAGCAGCCGCGCTTCAACACCAGCAGTGTCGAGTGGGAACAAAAACTGGGGTCCAATACCTACGCGGGCATTACTCTCCTGCGCCGTGTGGAAAGCGATGGATTCGCTTATGAAGACATCCAACCGGGTCCGCTGGGAGGGGCGTTTCTGTTGCAGAACCACCGGCGCGACCGCAGTCGTTCCGGTGAGGTTTGGGCTCGCCGGGTCTTCAAGAACAAGGCCGAAATATATGGGGATTATACCCGCTCCAGCGCCCGCAGCAACGAAGCCCTGGATTATTCTCTCACAACCCCCTATTTTGTTCCCCAGGCCCCGGGACCACTCTTGTGGGATGCCCCGAACCGATTGGTTTCCTGGGGAAAGACTCCTGTTCCGCTTTGGGGCTTGTTCCTGACTTATCGGCTGGAATACCGGTCGGGTTTCCCGTTCGATGACCTGAATGAACAACAGCAACTTGTGGGCACGCCAGGCCAGTTTCGCTTCCCTGACTATTTGGATCTGGATGTTGGCCTCGAGAAGCGGTTCCCGTTCCACGGACAAGTGTGGGCTTTCCGCGTTAGCTCCATCAATGTTACCAACCACGACAATCCCAATGTCGTCAACACCATTAGCAATCCCTTCGCTTTCGCGGGAGGCCAGGGCAGAGCTCTTACCGGACGCCTTCGTTTGGTGGGAAGAAAATGAGCAAGGCATTCTGGGGTGGCTACGTTGGTGTCTATTCCACTATAATTGCCAGGACGCGATGACAGCTACCATTCTTGCACTCGCTTGCCTCGTCGGAGCCGTACCCATTGCCGCCAAGGAGAAGGCGCCGACTATTTACCAAATTCCTTTGCCGCCGAAGCCGGACTTCTCGACAGTGGACTGGCTGGTGGGGGAATGGGCCGGAAAGACCACCGACGGGAAAGCCCAGGGTGAAATCCGCTTGTCCGTCAGTTATGACCTGGATAACCAGGTCATGCTCCTGCGCGGGGAATCATCTTTCCTGGCGACCCAGACTTCCCCGGCGGCGAAAGAATCGTGGCTGGGCGTCCTTACCTCGGGCCGAGGAGTGAGCGGCTTTTTGCTACGCACGTTTTCCAGCACTGGTTTCATCACCCGATATCGAGTGACCGTGGAGGGGGCGGAAACCCACATTAATCCCGAGGGAGGAGAGTCCCCTCCGCCGGGATGGCTCTTTCGCACGGTCATCAAGCGGACCGACCCTCAGGAGCTTGTGGAGACAGTTCAGGCCGCGCCCCCAAACAAAAGCTTTTTTGATTATTACACCGCCAAATTGATCCGCATCAGGGCGGAAGAGAAGGCTAAAACGCCTCCAAACCCGGCCCAATAGAAAAGCCTGATGTAAAATAACAGGCGGATGGATCCATTTCCAACGCCAGGCGAGGAGTGATTCCGGGCTCTTATCCGGGTTGGAGAGGGCTCAGGCGGCGCATTCGCCTTGGCAAGCAAGGGGGAAGTTCCATGTCTACACGCAAGAAGGTCATCCTTGGCATCCTGATCTTCCTGGTCCTCACACTCGTTGCCCTCGTGGTCATAGTTCCCCTGCTCTTCGATGTGGACCGCTATCGCTCGCAAGTCGAATCGCTAATCGAACAGCGGACCGGCAAGTCCACTGAGATTGGGCACCTCGCGCTCACCGTCTTTCCAAGCCTTTCCATCCGCGTGGATGATTTCGCTCTGAGGAACCCCTCGGGATTTCCCCAGGGTTATTTCGTGAAGGCTCAACGGATTTACGCCGTGGTTGACGCCGGCGGGCTTTGGAACCACCAGGTGGTCATCAAATCGCTGGACCTGGACACGCCTGTAATCAATCTGCTTTCCGACCTCAAGGGTAACTGGAACTTCCAAAGTAAGCCTTCTTCAGCCAAAGACGACCCTGACCCGCCGGGGCAAAAGCCCTTGTTTACGCTGGGAGCCATCTCCAACGTCAAGATCACCAAGGGCAAGCTAAGCGTCGCGAGCCTTTTGCCCTCCGGAGGTTCGGGCCCGGCTTTCATTGAAGCGGAGGGTGTTTCGAGCCAACTGCGACAGGTCGAGCTTAACGCCTTGACTGAATCTGCCTCAGTCCACCCCAATGCTGTCGCTGGTGAAACCGAAGCGGCTTCTGAAGCTGGTTGGCTCATGTCTGTTGCCTACGCCGCCGACCAGAGCGGCAAGCTCGTGGCGGAGGGAACGCTCAAGATGGACTCTTTGCTTGTCATGAATATGGTCGTGACCAATGTCAAATCCAAACTCCGTCTTTTCCCCAAGCAAATCTTCTTCGACGGCCTGGAATGTAAACTTTATGACGGCGACACCGCTGGAAACCTTTCCTTCTCGTTGGCGGGCCAAAACCCCCATTTCAACACCGATGCGAAACTGGACGGCGTGAACGTGGCGAAGTTGCTGAATGCATTTCCGAATGCTCGCGGGAAAATGACCGGCACACTCGAGGGAAATGTGAAACTCGATGGCGAAGTGACCCGCTCACCTCACCCCCTGGCGGGAATTCACGGCTCCGGGCAAATGGCCATTCGCAATGGGAAGTTGCCCAGTTTGCTGTTGAACAAGAATCTGCTGCAACTGGCGCAGCTTGCGAAGATGGGTCCGGGCTCCGGAGATCCTGGTTCCTTCTCCTCCATCGCCATGGATTTCACCATTGCGAATGAACGGATTAACACCACCAAAGCCACCATCGTTGGCAACGGAGTTGACGTGGACGCCTCCGGGAGCCTTGCTCTGGCCGGCGAGGGCAGCCTCGATTACCAAGGCGTGGCAAGAGTGGCCGCCGCCCAGAACGCCCTCTCGAATTTAGTCGCTAACCTCTCAGGCGCAACTTTTGCCAACGGCAAGATGGGTTTCCCCTTCCATCTGGCTGGGCCATTACAGAATCCCAAGTTCACACTGAAGTCAGGCGGCGCCGGCGGCCAGTTGGGCGCAATCACGGGAGCGCCGGGCCAAAAGGGCGCTACGGGTCAGCAACAAAAACCGTAGCGCAACGTAAAGTCGCCACACCCAATTCCTTGCTCGCCTCAAACAGGGGGAGAGGGGAGAATGTAGAAACCCAAGATCGCTGCGCAAAGTCGCCACTGCACATTTTTCAGCGGCCGCCCTAAATGAGGAACCAATGACAAACATTCGACCCCTCGCGCTGGTGACGGGGGCCTCGGCCGGTATTGGAGCTGCCTATGCCCGCCGGCTCGCCGAGCAGGGCTACGATTTGCTCCTGGTGGCGCGGCGCGCGGGTCGCCTGCAAGAATTGGCCGCAGAACTCACAAGCCGCTACGGAGTGCGTGCCGAGCCCTTGCCCGCCGACCTCACGAGCGACACCGACCTGAAAGCCGTCGAAGACCGAATCGCGAGCGAGGAGCATCTCGAATTTCTGCTCAACAACGCCGGGTTTGGCGCCAGCGGACGGTTCTACGAATCGCCGGTGGAAATTCAGGACGCCATGCACCGCCTGCACGTGATGGCCACGCTGCGCCTCTCCCACGCGGCGCTCCGCAAGATGACGGCACGCGGCAAGGGCGCGGTGGTCAACGTCTCCTCGGTGGCGGCCTTCATTTGCCGGCCTGGCAGCGTCAGCTACCACTCAACCAAAGCGTGGATCAACTGCTTTACCGAAGGACTCTACCTCGAGTTGAAGCAGGCCCGCTCGCCCGTGCGCGTGCAGGCGCTCTGCCCCGGATACACTGTGACGGAGTTTCACGATGTCATGGGATTCGACCGCAAACGTGTTCGCGCAATCTTGTGGACTCCCGTCGAGAAGGTCGTGGACGCTTCCCTCGAAGGCCTCCGGCGCGGCAGATTGTTCGTGGTGCCCGGCTGGCTCTACAAGTTCTTTGTAGTGCTGCTACGGCTCATGCCACGTCCCCTGCTCCATGCCATAGGTCTGAAGAGCAGATCGCGGGTCCGAAAGCAAGAGTGAGAAGCAGAAGAAGATGAACCCACGCAAGTGGACTCAGAATTTGGGAAGCAATCTGAGGCGTTGGAGGTCCTCCTCAGTCCAGAGTGCTTGTAGGTAGATGATGCTTCGGAGCGTGCCTGGCCGGAAGGTATCCGAGGCGTGGTGGAAGGAGAGTGTGACCCGTCGTCCGTCAGGATGGACGTAATGACGGTGGCTTCCTTTCTGGCGGTTGAGCGCGAAGCCGTCTGCCTGGAGGGCGGAGGCCAGTTGGCGGGCGGTAAGAGAATTGAGGCGGGAAAAATCCACGCTCATACGGTAACCGCGACGACCGGTCGGTCAGAAGCGGTTACGCTCGCAGGGAGAGACTCGCCGTCCTCCAGTAGTGCCTCGATCACCATCTGAGCTACCTCTTGGATATTCTTGAGTGCCTCCTCTTTGGTGTGACCCCACGTTGAGGCACCCCTCGATTCGAGGTCTGGTACGTAGGCACGCCAAACATCTTCATCCGGTTCGATAACCACAGGGAAGACGTACGATCTCATCCTATGCCCTCCGTTCTTTTGACGCTGAGCCAAAACACCCTCCGTTGATCTGGATGACGTTCCCCAAATAAGGGACTACTTTCATTCTACAGTCCAGAAAGCGGTTGTCAACGACGTGTGATGCGCGCCACAAGGGCGTAGTTGCTGAGGCATTACACAAGGGCGAGCCTTTTGCTTGACCAACTGCCTTCGAAGAGCCACAGGTCCCCCGGCACGCCGGGACAAGCTCCGAGCGGCACCTGCGCTACCATCCCCCGCGCGATTCCAGCCTCGCGGTTTCCTCGCAAATCCGTTCCCAGGCTCGTTCCACGTGACGAAATTCGGTGTAGGTCTGGCCGACGCAGAAGCGGATGACATAACGGCCGTTGAGCCTGGTATGCGTTAAGTAGAGATCGCCGCTTCGATTGAGAGAATCCAGCAACGCTTCGTTGAACGCGTCCCCCGCGCGGTGGCGAAAGCACACCAAGGTTTAAGGGCGTGGGGGCGGACAGCTCAAATCGCCCGTCCTGTCGCACCCAAGAGGCAAACTGCCGGGCCAAGGCCACGTGGCTGCGAATGTCGCGGCTGCCTCCCCGTATCAGGTCGCCCACATGTCAAAGGCCGCACGTATTGGAAGACAGATGTTCGCTACACGTCTCGCCACAAGTTCGATTGGTGACCTGTGGGTCAGGAGTAGGGCTCAGCGGTATTGGACCTTGGATTTGCGATTTGGTTGGAAGAATTTGCTTTGTAAGTCCTGTGTTTTCAAATATATTCCCGCTTTATGTAGATAAGTACCTTTGTTTTCATATACATTCCCGCTTCCCCCGCGGGCTTTCGACTCCGGTCCTTTATTTTCATAGACATTCCCGCGCCGTTCTCCCAAAAAAAGAAATCCTTTTCAGTGCGCGACGGACAATTTGGGCCAATGCAGTCGGCGCTTCCACAGGGGCATCGAGTCCTGCCCTGCGATGTAAGAGAAGGGAGTGTAGTACGTTAGTCTTGTTGCTCACAATACTAGGCTAACGCAGTCTTCGAGCTTTGTCAACTGGTTTCATACCAATTAGACATCAAAGGAGGAGATTTGCAGCGCCGTCAGGCGCGCAAGATCCTAGCCCACAGCGCAAGAAGGTGTGAAAAAATCCCTGAAAGAGCAAAAGCATTCCATCCCGCCAACGCGGGACAAAGTCCAAGAAGGCGCAAAGAATAGAAAGCAGTTGTTCTTTGCGAGTCTTTGCGCCTTGGCGTCTTTGCGTGAGATTGTTTATTTTTTCACAGCTTCGCAAGCTGTGGGTGGCGAATGCAAGCGACGTTCTTCCAGCCCCGTAGGGGCGAAAGAATGTGCCGACGTTTTCTTTCGCCCCTCCAGGGCTCAGGCCCCGCGCGGGAGGATGCCTCTGTTCCCACAGCTCGCGCTGTGGGCTACTATCTTCCGCCCGCTACACGGGCTGATATCAGTTACACATTACAGAGAGTGTTTTGACCGACTCGAAACTCTATGTCGGATGTCAGATTCGTATCAACGGTTGGAAAGCACAAAACGCTGGCTGTGAGGTGGCTGATTCACGACCCTTGCGGGGGAGACAGGGATCATCTACCAAAATGTCTGTGGATTATAGTTTCCGTGTGGCGACCCGGAGGCTGGACGATCCCGGCCAGTAATGCCCAGTCGTTTGGTAATCGAGTGGCTCGTTGAAAGGGCTGTTATCGGCACCTATTAGTAAACGCTGGCTCGTTACTGATGTCGGGTCGAAAGGAGCGTAGTCCATTTTCAAAGCGCTGTCGTCCCGTTTTCCGGAAAGGGCGTTTTTCGGGCCAAATCCTGCGAATTGCCGACTCAGCATAATAGCCGAGTGCCTGATTCCGGCGCGATCTCGAGGGTGTTGGGCAGATCACGTATGCGGAGCCAGCCCGACATGTAGATATACATACTTGGCAAATTGACTTTACCTTTTTGTGGGATTACCCTCTGGGTGACGTCCGCGCATTGAATCCTACGAAGCAGCATTTAGTCGTAGAGTGAGCCGAGGACCGGCAGAAACCGGATGTGGCTTAATACAACGTGACTATCGACACCGAAAGGAACCGGGCTGCCTATTTGCAAATGACCGAGGTCCTAAGGTCTGGGCGCGCACTCGCCTTCGTTGGCGCGGGGGTTACATGTCCTCTTGGCTATCCTGACTGGGACGCGCTTATCCAATGCCTTGCATCTGAGTTGAGGCTTGCACGAGGCGAGAACATTGAGTCCAGTGGCCAAACAGTAACTGTCGAGCAGGTATTGCGTGAGTTCAAAGACAAACCGCTGGTTCAGGCCCAAATATTGAAGGAAAACCTGGAAGATCGATACTTCTTGATAATGGCCAACCTATTTGGACCAAAGGACCGGCGTATCGCCCCGATCGCAGATCTTGTGAGTTTGCCCTTTAAGCATCTGTTGACGAGCAACTACGATCCCGGATTGGAACAGCATCACAGCCCACCTAACGAGCCTGTTTCGATCTGCCTCCATCACGCATCCGCTCCACAATTTATTGTCGGATTCTCTGATGACGACTACTCTAGGCGCATCGTCCATGTGCACGGCCGGTATGATGACGCCAGGCACATAATTCTCACTGAAGAAGACTATGGAACGTATATCCGATCGGCTGTACTCGATGATTTTTGGCGCGTGGTGCCAGCTGCGGCAAGGCTTATATTCTTCGGTTTCAGATTCAAAGATATTGACCTTCTTTATAGTTTCCGGCGTCGCCGAATGGGGCTAGAAAACAATCAAGGGAATGCGCGCCACTTCGCCGTTATGCCCCTGGATGATCGTGGTCGCGACAACGCCGTCACAATTCGGATGAGAATGGAGTACGGAATCGAGCCGGTTTTCTTCTCGCACCGCCCAAATGGCAGTTTCGTCGAATATGATGAGTTCATTTCGAACCTGAAACAAGATATTGTCGGAAGAGTGTCAGGGCCGCTGGCTGAGGAAGTAAGCGCCAGACTTGTCCACGCGGTCGCAGCGCCCCAGCCAGCCGAGGTTATTGAACAGGAGCAAGGAGCCCTTGCGGAGGATGTAAGGGAAGGCCTCAAGCATCTACAGGAGATGACCTCGGCGAATATCTCCCGGCGACGAACAGGTGATTTGGAATGATAGAGTTAAAACGAACGGAGTTGCTTGCCGAGCTCGAACAGAGGTCTCTCTATGGATCGCTGCTCGTCGTAGGCGGACCAGGAGCAGGCAAGAGTTGGCTCCTACGTCGATTTGCTGAACAGCGCCGAGCAGCTGGAGACGCGGTTTTGCTGCTGCTCGCCGACGACCATAACTATGTTGAATCGCTCAGCCAGTTGGAAGAAAGTCTAAAAACTCCGGCTGGTATCATCCCAACGCTGAAGGCCTACGCCGGCACCCACAAATTCCTGATTCTTGACGCATTAGATGCGCTTCGAGCCGAGGCTTCACAGCGCGTATTTCGACAGTTGATCCGGCAAGTACACCGCGACCTGCCTGAGTGGAAAGTAGTCGCGAGTATACGGTCATTCGATGCAAAGGAATCCGTTGAGCTACAGCAACTTTTTCCAATTTCGAGTGGCGAGTCAACCAATATCAACGCCCGCCACATTGTGGTACCTGTCTTTGATGACTCGGAGATGGGGGAAGCGAAGCAACAGGATCCAAGACTCGTCCCTGTTCTCGATTCGGCTTCCCCGGCTCTCCGGGGGATACTCCGCAATGCCTTTAATCTGTGGCTGGTCATTCATCTGCTGGATGAGAAAGGAGGGGTCGATTGGCTTTATGAAATCGAATCTGAAGTGCAGCTATTCGAGCGGTACTGGCGTTATCGTATTTCCAAACGAGACGATGCCTATGACCGATTGTCAATCCTGACTAGTACGACGTCCGCGATGGTTAGCAGCAGGACTCTGTCAGTCCCTTTCGCGGATGTCTACCAAATTCCCGGTGCGTCTCGAACATTTCAGTCGCTGCTGAGCGACGAAATTCTTCGCATGGCGCAGACCAACCGAGTGGCGTACGCACATAACATTTTGTTTGATTTTTCGATCTCCAAACTCCTGCTCGACGAGCAGCGCCTTTTTGGCTTTCTTGTGCACCCCGATCGCAGCATCTTTTTCAGGCCAAGTGTGTCCTACTTTCTTGCGCTGCTGTGGTACGGGGACCGCAATACCTTCTGGCGTGTAGCGGCGGACTTCTTTGCGCCTGATTTAAAGCTCCCCCCGCGTGTTCATGTTCTGCCCGGCATGGCGATATTCAACTCTGCCACTAACAAACAGGATGCCGAGCCCTTGTTCGCACTCCCCGGCAGCACCGGCGTCAACATGATCTTGAGTGTCTTACGGGCAGTGCAGGCGTTCAACGGGATGACGTCGGGGCGCGCTAACCTATGGCTGCAAATTATATGCGAGCTTTCAAGCCGATTGGATATTACGTTCGTGAACGAATACATAGCTCTCGTTGAGATAGCTTCCCACCAAACCACATGGGCAAGTCAAGAGAAACAACGGTTAGCATTGGCATCGATAACGCTTCTCAAGTGGATGTGGAATGAGGCCGAGATGCGACGCTCCAAAGATGAAGCCGACCAATTGCTGAGCATCGCGGCGGGCCGGGTCATACCGGTGGTGACGAGGCTCTATTCTGCTGATCCTGACGACGTGAAAGCCACTCTTCGCATGGTCTTGGATCGAGTCGGGAGAAAGGATGTGTCCGCTAGCGAAGCCTACGCATTAGCCAACAATCTAGAAATCATCGTTGATGCGGATCCCTCCTTCGCTGTGGATGTATACGAGGCCGCCTTCGCTTACGAAGAGAAATCCCAGGAAAAGACTCAAATCGGCAGTGGCAAAGTGTTTGTTATGACGAGTACGCGTGCCCAGGACTATTCAATGACGTATTACATCCTCGGCGTGCGCTTTAAGCATTTTCTCGACCGAGATCTCGATTCCGCAGCATTGGCCGCAGTTCGCTCCGTAACAGCTCAAGTGCGGCGTGAGCATGTGAGGACCGGACGGAGAATCGGCAAGTACTCCACCCACTTTACATTTGCGGGCGTGAGATCCAAATTGACAGCAGACCGAAGTGAACTGTGGGATCAGGGCTATCGGGATGACGAGAGCTTGCAATTACTTGACGCCTTATTTAATCGGATTTCAGAGCTCTTGAAGCGTGGTGAACTGCTTGAGAATGATGTGTGGAGGATTTTGCAATTGGTTGCAAAGGAAAATCGATTCCCCGTGGTGTGGAAGCGACTTATGGAACACGCCTCTGTCAGCCCTGAGTTGCTGCCGTTTGCTGTGCCCCTTTTGCAGGCCTCGGAAATCCTTGCGGCCCCTGAAACCAGGGTCGTGGCCGGGAACTTGCTCAGTCAGCATTTCATGGACTTAACTGTGGAGGACAGGCCCAGGATTGAAGCTGCGATTTGGGCAATCCCCGACCTGCCACTCGCGAAGACCTACCATGCCCCCGAAGATCAGCGGGACAGATTACTTGCCTGCATCCCCGAAGAAGAACTTAGTGATCGCTCGATAAGCGCGGTTCGGGCAGCCAAATCCCAAAGGAAGCCCATTAGCAACAAGCCATTCTTCAAGATCGGACCCACATCAATTGGACATTTCACGGATGAGGATTGGCTACGGCAACGTGGAGCAGACACTCGCACAGAGCCAGCCCGAATGCTTCTCGATGCGAAAGCCCCGCTTGCGGCATTCCAAAGCAAATATCTAAACGAGATTCCCTCATTACAAGATATAGAAGCCATCCTGCCTGCGCTGAAAGAGGGATTCGAGCGAGTGACTACATTTGTTGACGCAGACCAGCACGTAATTACCGATGTCCTTGCGGTCGTAGCCGCTTGTGCTGATTCTATTCTAAAGAACGCCACCCTGAATCGCGAGAGCGTGGCCGTGCAGCTATGTCGCGAAATCATTGCTGTAGCCGCCGATTATCCTTACCCTGAGCCCCTCGAAAACGCAGACGAAAGTTTCGACACACCTATGTGGGGATCGACTCCAAAGATTGAAGCGGCCCAAGGCGTAATGCATTATGCCTATAATTGGGGGCTCGATGATGAGCTTGTTCGATTGATAACCGGCCTCAGCAATGACAAATCACCTGCCGTCCGGTTTCAAGTAGCTCGAGGGTTGGGCGGTATCTACAAACACAGTTCGCGGCTATTTTGGGAACTCGCTGATTCGATGCAGTCACATGAACAGGCAACAGGAGTTTTGGTCACTCTCACTAGAGTGGTCGGGCACGCGTACATCGCTAAACTTGAGCCTGATAAGGAGGGGGAGTGGCTCGCGGGTTTGCTGAAGCGGGGGATTCCAAAGCCTAAGTCGGAAGATGTCTTCCAAGCCGTATTCGACACCCTCATGTACTTGTACGTTTTCCTGAATGTGGCCCGCGCAAATCGGCTATTACGCTCTTTCGAGCGGTCGCCCGTGCGGTCAGCAAAACAGCTAGGGATAATGGCACACGCAGCTTCTTACTATCTCGATTACAACATGGAGAGCTGCGACTTGAGGGCAACAGAGGTACGCGCCAGGGCACGTGAAATTGAATTGCGCATATTGGCTGCCGTTGACCGGGGATTCCAGATAATCGAAGAGCGATCGAGTACACCACGCCGCGGGGCTACGAGGAGAGAGGAGACATTTAAGCAGCTTTTGATGACGGTAGAAAGCCTGGTGTTCAGGCTATACTTGATAATAAAGGCAAATCCGCAATTGACAAGGCCCGGGGAGAGCTCGCTCAGCGATGCGAGTGTCCCTGTATTCTTCGAGGAAACAGCAGAGCTTTGGGATGCTGTGGTTAGTGCGGGTAGAGAATACCGCCGCCCAATGGGACCTTCCACTGCTCATCACCTGATGGAATCATTCAATCGATTGCTGCCTATTGATCCGGGACGGGTACTCATGCTTGCTTGGCGCCTGATTACGGGTCGCACATTCGGCTACCAGTTCGATCAAATGGCAATCGGCGAATTCGTCAGTTTCGCCGACAAAATTCTCTCCGGTCACAAAGAGCTTCTCCGCGACGAAGTCAGCGCGGTTCACTTCGCTGAGATCTTGGATGTCTTTGTCAGCCCTGGCTGGCCGGATGCTACGCGCTTGGTCTTGCGAATGGATTCGGCCGTCCGCTGACGGTGGGTCATCCTTGGCGACAGGCCGATGTCCCGAGAAGAATCTGCTCGCTCTTCTCACTACAACTTGGTACGACTCCGATAGTTCCGGCGCTGCGAGGGATTCGGCCTGAAAAGTCGCCTTCCCGGAAAATGGCCGACAGCCAGAATCGACCCTTGGTAACGGGCCCAGTGCTTACCGACAGTACCCACCGCCGATTCCTGGCGATAAATGCCCAACCCACAAGGAAAATCGCATCAGGGTTAAGCACGCCATCCAGGCTTTCAGCGAATGTGGAATTGGTCCGGCTGATTACAGCGGAGAACGATCACATGGACTTGATTGGGGGCGGGATGGATGTAATGGCGGTGGCTTCCTTTTTCTTCGGGCTGAGCCAAAAGACTCTACGCTGCTTTGGGCGACATTCACAAATAACGGACACGTTTCATTGAACAATTCAGAGAATGCTCGTCAACGACGCGCGCAGCGGGTAGATTCTCTCTTAAATTTCAAGAGTTTTTTCTTTCTAGAAGGGTGCGGGAAACCTCTTTCTTTTTGAAGGTCAGCAAGCAACGAGAACATGGGTCACCTCCTGGGCAGGGGCCGGATTAA
>Ga0224555_1002971_pt1 | contig 18470 bp, 21 predicted proteins | sample 714S23034metaG_FD_180687 | JGI IMG/M metagenome (GOLD analysis project Ga0224555, IMG submission 180687) | Peat soil microbial communities from Stordalen Mire, Sweden - 717 S2 30-34 | ecosystem: Environmental > Terrestrial > Soil > Wetlands > Peat | place: Sweden: Norrbotten County, Stordalen...
TCCATGCTTCCTTCCCACGCTCGGTCACCCTCACGCAGTTGCACTTCATTTCGCTCGCTGTGGTCAGCTCGCGGGAGGACTTTCACCTCCAAGATCGCGCCCATGCTGGGCGCACTCATCCACGCCGGAGGCGTGTAAGCTCTTCGTTTGCGCTCGGTATTCTAATTGTCGCCCGTCAGTACGTGCGCGACACTCACCCATAGAGGTACAGTGGGGCAAGTGGAAGAGGGCTGACGCATGACCTATACCGTGATTGGACTCATGGACACCGAAGCGATCCGACTTGCGCAGTTAGGTATAGACATCCGGAAACACAGGCACTTCCAGGGTGCAGTGTGGCAGCGGTGCCAGGTGCATTTCGTGCGCAACGCGCTGAGCCTGTGCGGTGTGCAGCAGCGTCCGCTGGTGCTCAGCCTGATGCGTTCGGTGACCGAGGCTGCGACGCGCGAGGCCGCCAGAACAGCGCTCGCAGCGGCGGTCGCGGAGTTGGAAAAGAAGTCTCCGAAGGTGGCCAGTGTCTGGCGTCAACCTATCTTTCCCGCTCGGGAGGTCTAATTGTCGCCCATCAGGCCAGGCTGCTGGAAGAACATGGCGAAGAGATCCTCGGCGTGTACGCACTGCCGGAGGCGCACCGCAAGCGCAGCATGCGGACGACCAACATGTTGGAGCGCCAGAACCAGGAGTTGAAACGGAGGACCAGAGTGGTGCGGATCTTTCCCAACGAACAGTCCTGTCTGCGCCTGGTCTCGGCGCTGCTGATCGAAACCAGCCAGGAGTGGATGGGACGAGTCTACCTGCGCATGGAGGAGGACACCGGAACAGAGACACACGCACAAGCCGCCTGAGGGGCCAACTCGCTCCGGGCTACGCCCTCCGCGAGCCGGCCCCTCAACCAACAAGAACAAGCAACAACTACCCTGAGGAATGACAATCTACAGAAAAACTAGGACTTGACTGTGTGAGACAGCTTCAGCCATGCCGCCGTAGCGGCGCAGACGCGTCACCGCTGGTCTCAACAAGGGCGAAAACTTCAGGACAAGCGATTACCGCGGCCAGGACTGCACCTCCCGAACAATGGGCAGCATCGTCTCCAGCGGATCGGCCGTCTCCGCTGCGGTGATGGAAGCTGTCTGGTCGGTTGGCAGGCGCGGCAGGCGGCATACGGTTAGGTGCAAAGGCGCCTGGAATGCGTTCATGTCGGCACACAACACTTCTCCTGCAGCTTTGGCCATTGTGTATTCGGTCATTCCCTCGGGCCGTTCGGTAATGAAAACCGATGATGGGTAAAAGAGGGATAGACTTGGCTGGCGAGTCCGTAGCGCCTGGGATAGCTGCCAGAATCCATCCACATACACGCCCAGGAACTCTTTCAACCGCTCCGCGACAAAAATTTCCGCTTGCGGCCGGAAAATTGCTGGCGTTGCGAAATAGTATGCGTGCGTAGGCGCGGCGGTAAGCACGGCAAGTTGCTCAGCGGCAGGCTTGCGGGCATCGTAGGGAAGAGTTTCACACGCTCTGCCAGCCGAGCGGATTTCTTGTGCAACCCTTTCCGCATCCTCCCTTCCAGTTTTCCAGGTGACGATGACGCGTCCGCCGCCGGTGGCAATCAGTTTGGCTGTCAGTTCGCCCAACCCGCGCGATCCGCCAACGATCAAGGCCATACTCCCGGCAAAATCGGTGGGACCGATCAGGCCGACCAGCGACTCCATGGATGCCTGCTGCACGGGCGGGGTGCGAACAAAGCAGTTCACTGTTCCCGTCAGGCCGCCGCCAATGATCTCTTGTTCGACGGAACGGAAACGCTGGTCTGTCCCGGTAACGCGAAAGGCAAGAGACTTCTGAGGGTAGGATTCGGCGCAGATGCGGACCGACAGTTCGCTATAGATGGAATGTAGTCCGGGACAGACCATGCCGACCAAGTAGCTGCTGGCAGCCAAGGCCGCAATACGCTGGGCCCCCAGCCACTTTGTGGCAGCAGGGAACAGCGCCGCCGCATCTTCCGGCGTCATGGCGAAGCGGAACTGGCCGGAGCGGCCGGGCATCGATTCCAAATCCAGATTCAACGGAGCCAGCGAGAAAGGCATCTGCTCCTGGGATGTGGCTGGCCAGACGGGGCAATTCTCAACTGCATCGCCAAAATCGAGGGTAACTTTCGACCGAAGGGTACCGTCGACAGAAATCTTCAATCGTGCGCGTGTGCCGATATGGCCTTGCTGGGTGAGGACTACGTCCACACGCTCATTTAGATACACGAATTTGTTGAACTGGGCGTGGAAGTTGCGCAATGGGGCAAGTTCCGGTTGCGTAGCAGCAAAAGAATCGAGTGCCCAAAGCAGCAGATGGATTCCATGCACGACTGGTGCGCCTGCCTGGGTGCGCCGTGCCTGGAGTGCATCGACGTGCATGGGATTGTGGTCTCCAGAGACAGATGCGAATCGCTCCTGGTCAGGTGATCTGAATTCTCGCTGCGCCAGCCTCATCAATCTGTCTCCTCCTCGGATCGTACCGAGCGTTGGATTTCGCGCCTTCCCTCCACGGAGAATCTCTGCTCCCGGGAAAGGCGCCTAAAATGCCTTGTAAACAATGCCAGGAGCGGGCTGACTGAGCAAAACGGTCATGACCAACGCAACGAGGCCCAGCGCAGACGCGTAAACCACACGCGCATAGCGGCTGGTAAGGACGGGTTCCTCGGCGATCTTGATCGATAGAAGTGCCGCGCGCAGCCATTCCCATGCCGCCAGTACCACTGTCGAACACAGCCAAACCGCCAGCCACACCCCGCACCATTGAACAATGCCTATCGCAGTGAAGATCTTATCGATCTGCCTCCAGTTGGCCCAGAACCAGAACAGGGTGAAAGCAAACCAACTGAAAGTCAGGCCACGGCCAAACGCAATATAGATTGGATTCTTCGCCAGCGCCTTGTACCCCTTGCGGCCCAGACCTCGCGTCAGCCCCAACTGCCAGAGTTTGTTGATCGAAATCCCTCCGCCCTGCAGCACTCCAAAGATCACGAATTCCGAGGTGCGCCCATGCCAGATGCCCACAAGAAAAAACGTAACAAAAAAACAAAGAACTCCGAGAAACGGCTGCAGAGCAACCGATGAGATGCGCCGCATTAGCGCCAACAATAAGGGGTTGTACACATATGTCTTGAACCAGGTTGACAGCGTAATATGCCACCGATTCCAGAAATCCAAGAATGAGGATGCCGAGAAAGGCCGATCGAAGTTCTCCGGCAGGCGCACGCGCATCAGCCGTGCCAATGCAATCACAATGTCGATGTAGCCGGAGAAATTCGCGTAGAGAAAGAAGGGGTACACGACGGCCAGGCGGAAGGCGGAGAACAGCTTGAGCGATAGCGGCAGCGACTGGGACATCTGCGCCAGTGCATCTTCCTGCACCATGTGGAACAGCATCGCCAGCACATTGACCTTGAAGAAGCCACGAACGATGCGCTCCAGTTGCAGGCCGATCACGCGCGGTCCAAGCGCAATCGGTTCGCTGGCAAACTGGTCACGGGCAAATGCGTCATACCGTTGGATGGGGCCGGTAACTAACGTAGTGAAATTAAGAGTGTAGAGCAGGTAAGCTCCGAGTCCGACGTGCCGCTTCTCGCCACCATCTCCAGTTTCGATCAACAGGTGCAGCACGCGAAAGAAGATGTAGGAGAGCCCTAGCATGAAATAGGGATAGTGCAGAAAGGTGCCTTCTGGCAGGAAGGTGTACTTCTTCAACCACACATAGACGAAGATAACGGCCAGAATGCTCCATACCATGGACCTGGACCAGCCGCGTTCGATCAGGATAAGACCGGCATAGCCCAACAGCAGAAACCCGGCCAGCGGCAAGAACACAATTGGGTTATGCGCCAGCAGACCGAGAAAAGCGATGCTGCCAAGCATCAGCACGATCGAGCGCCAGACACGCGAGCGGCTAAAGTTCGAGATCAGCGCCACGGCCAAGCCAAAGCCTAGAAATTGGAAAGAAGCTGAATCCATCGCTATCTTCCTTGCTTCAATGCCGACTGCGGTTGTGCGGCAACTTTGAGAGCCGGGACTGATCCATTCGTAAGTTCCTGGGCAAGAACCTCAGTGAATATGGCGTGTCCGAGAGCATTGGGATGGCCCTCGGCGATGAAGTATCCACGTTGAAGGTCTGGTTTGTTACGAAGGTCCGAAAATATATCAATATAGGTTCCGCCATGGCTCGTAATAATAGAGCGCAGTTCTTTATCCCTGCTGTATGGATCAACGCCGGATGGCAAATCTTGCGTCAGAATCATATCAGCCTCCCCATGGTCAGGCAGCAGTACCGTTACCAAAGGCACACCTGCATTCATCGCCTGAGTCTCCATTCTTGCTGAATCTTGATCGAACTGCTTGAGTCCTCTTTTCTGTTCCAAAGTCGGCTCACTCATATAGCCGCCAGTCATGATGGAAGCCTTTACCAACTGACTCTGACTGCTATACAGAAAATGGGTGAGCAAGGTAGCAGTTCTGGTGTGACGGTAGATATACCGAATCAAATCCATAAAGGACCCTGCGGCGTAAGCGGCTTTTACGCGGTGCCATGCCCTTACCAGAAAGCTGTTCTTACGATCGGAAATGGGCAGCAGATTCACTTTTCCTGATCGCGCAGAGAGGTCCCCTGCGGTTAAAGCCCAAAGAATCATGTCAGGCTTGGCCTTCAGAACCTCACTGAAATGGTCTGCTATTACCTCCGGGGCTCTATAAGGCATGGCTTCGTTGTAGAGTTCAACCTTGAGCCCGGTCCGCCGCGAGAGCTCCAAGGGAAGCAACGCAGCGAAGGTCTTTTCTATCGGTACCCGCATGCCTAGTGTGAAGGATGTACCCAGCATCACGATTCTGTAAGTGCCAGGCGTCTTCGGTCCGAAGTCTTCATCTGATCTGAAACCGCTGCTGTTAAATCGGTATTCCATCAGCTCGCCTTCGGCAATCTTTTCCATGACCCTGCAGTGCGGAATTCCCCGTGACCCGGTCGAAGGATCATTGAACACCATGCAGTCTTCCCCTGCTGCGCCTGTGCCTAACTGAGGGAACATCCACATTGCGATCAGCTCGACGGATCCAGCCAAAAAGAAAATCGCAAGAATGCCTAGCATGGGCAACAGTATCCAGTCTCGCCGTGGCAGCTTGGCTTCTTGCATCTTTCCAGGGGCGCCGGCATTCGATTCGATCATGCGAATAATCCTCCCTTCGTCGTCGCAAAGCCTTGCGATACTAACTTCATCGGTGCGCTTTCCGGCTCCGCGTCCTCGACAAGCAGTTCCCAGTGCGTCAACCCAGACTCTTCCTCCCGTACCTTGTTGAATCCGAGCTTGGCATAATGGTCAACGACCAGCTTGTTTTTCTCCGTGGGCCGATAAGTACCGGCTAACTTGTGGATACCCGCCGCGCGCGCGTGCTCCAGAACCTCGCGCAACACCATGTGTTCCACCTTGCGTCCGAGCACACGGCAGCTCATCAGCCAAGTGTCGATCTCCCACACTCCAGCTTCGCCGGGCCGGCAGATGATTACGCTGATCATGCCGTTGTCGCCGAAGATGTCCGCCAGCCGAACCTGCAGCGTGAAGACGGCAGGGTCGTCTTCCGCCTCGGTAACTTCCGGGTCGGTGTACCGCCGCGTGGTGAGATTGTACTGGTTGGATTTGTTGATGAGCTGGACGATGCGCGGCCTTCCGGTGGCGTCGAAGGGCTGGAAGGTGATGGTCATGTCCAGCGATGCCAGGTAGGCAGCCACACCACTCACCTGTTTTTGCAGATTAGCGCGCTTGGCGTTGTCCTGGTAGAAGCCCGCGCGCTTGAGGTCTTCCGTAGCAAAGGCCACAGCCTCGAAGTAGCCGGCTGCCGCGAGCGTTCTCGCGTAGTAAGCAGGCTCCTCCGGCAGCTCGGGCACGGCCACTTGTGGCAACAGCATGCGCACCAACCCCCGCTCCACCGGATTGTCGTCGAGAAAGACCATGGCATCCAGGCCCAGCGACAGTTCCTCTGCAATGGCCTGAATATTGGTGGCCTTGTCGTTCCAGTTGGCCTGGAAAACGGCGATGTGGTCCAGCTTCAGCAGCATCTCCGGGTGCTTTTCAAAAGGCTCTCGGGCCACATCGTCGGTGTTCTTCGAGGAGACGGCGAGGACGATTCCGCGTTGCCGCAGATCCAGCGCAAGGCGCTGCACTGCAAGGTGTGCTTCCCCTCTGGCATCCCCCTGCGCTACCTTGATGCCATCCAATCCATCGTCTCCGATCACTCCACCCCAGACGGTGTTGTCAAGGTCGAGAACCAAAACCTTTCGGCTCTTGCCGCGGATAGCCGCAACGCTGCGGGCCACATGATCGGCATACAGCGGAATAAGTTGGTCGGAGAAGGAAAACTTGGCCATGTTCCAAAGCTGCGGATCGTGCCAATCGGCAAGGCCCACTGTTTCCGCAAGTCCCGCCACATCGAACAGCATATCGCCCGAGTCCAGGACAAACTCGGCCAGTTCGCGATTGATGCTGTCGACGAGACTTCTCAGCGTACCGGGCAACATGCGATCCAGGCTGCCAAAGAGCGTTTCCACGGGCGGAGCGAAAGTTTGAAAGACGCAAACGACATTAGAATTGGCCTTGATGCCGTTGCGAAGCGCCTGCAAGTAGCCGATGACGCCCTGTACGGTGGCGGACGAAGCCTCGGCATCCCCCAGAGAGAGTTTCAACGGCAATGCACGATAGTCGAGTGCAAAAAGCACGGCATCCGGTTTGGAGCTATTGACCTTCGAGTCTGGAGTCAGAGCCTCTTGCGCCACTTGGTCGTAGGAGGGCTGTATGACTTCAAGCGCGATACCATGCCGCGCGGCACTTGCCACAAGCGCCGGTACGATCAAATCAACCGTTGAGTTGCTGAGTACCGCCAGCCGGAACGGCGTCAGCGGAGCTAGAGATTTGCCTTCCGTATGCGCATTGCGGATGAGTTTGGCCAGCTTCGTTAACTGGTTCAGGTCCAGGGCGTGCAACGCCAGCGCTTGTAGCTCGCGCCCCAGGGGTCCCGTAGATTTTCCTAAAGCCTTCAGCCTCTCGGAAAACTCCTGTGGCACACGCGGCAGCCATTGCAATTCCGCATAAAGTGGATTCATTGGAAAATCATCTTTTCTGTTTCTTCACGCAATAAAGGGGGGCATGCCCAAATGCTTTGCTAAGCCCGTGCTTGGATCAGCGTGACAAGGTCGCCCACGTTTTCAAGTTTGCCGATCTCTGAAGTTGAGAACCTGATTTTGAATGCCTTCTCGATCGTAAGTATCAGCCGGATATGAGTAAGGCTATCCCAGCCGTCGACGTCCTTGGCCGACAGATCAGGTGTGAGTTTAATCGAATCTTCATCGAAAACATCTTCGAAAAGCTCCGCCAGTCGAGCATAGATCTGTGATTCATCCATTGCGGAAAATCTCCTTATTTAGTCTACTAGGAACTTGTTGAAATTGGTTCTGGTCTTAGGCTGATTCTGGTTCGTCTACTGAGTACGCGTGGAGACGAGCGAGTTCAGGACAGCATGTTCAGTTATTTGACGTTGGAGCAGCGTGTTCCGGCGGATCACCCGTTGCGTGCGATTCGCCTTCTGACTGATGGCGTTCTCCAGTCGTTGGACGCGGAGTTCGACAAGCTGTACTAAGGCTACGGGCCGTTCTTCGGTCGCGCCCGAGTACGTGTTGCGGGCGCTGCTGTTGCAGGCGTTTTACTCGATCCGTTCGGAGCGCCAGTTGGTCGAGCAGATCGACTACAACCTGCTGTTTCGCTGGTTCGTCGGCCTGGGCATGGACGACGCGGTGTGGAACCACGCCGTGTTTTCGAAGAACCGCGACCGGCTGCTGAAGAGCGAGGTGGCGCAACGGTTTTTCGCGGCGGTGAACCAGCAGGCCAAGCGCTTCATGAGCGACGATCACTTCACCGTCGATGGCACGTTGATTCAAGCCTGGGCCTCACACAAGAGCTTCCGCCCGAAGGACGGATCGGACGACGATGAACCTCGCGCACCGTCTGCCGGCTCACCTTCAGCACCCGTGCTATCTCGTGCTTGCTCACTGCTTGCTGGTTCAGTTCCAGAATCGCCGTGCGTTGACTTTGACTTAGCATCCTCCGCTCCTTGTTCGTGTGAGATGGGTTCGTGTGGGATCTTCGCCGCCAGACGGCCCAGTTCTTCCATCGCCTGATGGATCTTGTGGTGCGTCTCCACGCACTGCGGCCTGTCCAGTTCCACCGTGGCTCCCGCCAGACGACGGTTGATCCGCCGCGCAATCGCTACCACCACTCCCAGATCACGCTCGGTTTCCACCATGGCTGGCGAGGCAGAAGCCTTCTCACTCTGCCGCTGCGTCTTCAGAAATAACCGCGGCTCGTCCAGAAGCCTCTCGCGAACCGCTGGTGTAGCCGTCCGCCAGGCGGCATACAACTGACCAGCTTCACGACTGCTCAACCGGTAACGCGCAAATCCCTCCGCCATGCGCCGGCAGTCTTCCGGCCGCGACCGCGCCGCCGGAACCAGATACTTCATCGCCACGTGCGCCGCGATGGCGCCGTCGCGCACCTGCTGCTGCACGCTCTCCGGAAGCAGTTCCACCAGTCCCATCCGCCGCGACACCCAACTCGTGCTACGGTCGAAACGACGCGCCAGTTCCTCCTGCCCATAGCCGAAGCGTTGCTCCAACTCCACCAGCAGCCAGCCTTCTTCCAGCGCCGTCTCCCGTTCGCCCCAACGCATCGACCGGTCCAGCAGCAGGGCCTCGGTCTCGCTCATCGACCAGACCACCGCATCCACCGTGTCCCGCCCAAGTTGTTCCAGCGCTCGGATGCGCTGGTGCCCGTCGATGACCAGGTAATGCTCAGCTTGCTCGGACGCCACCACCACAATCGGCGTCTGCTGACCGCTGGCCGCCATCGACGCCAGCAACCGCCGCTCACGCTCAGGCCGGCGCACCCGAAGATGCTCCAGCCGCCGCTCCAGTTGATGAAATTCCAGCCGCATACCCTGCGTCCTCTGCTCCGCTACCACCCGAATATGCACCAGCTTCGATCTGGGATTGCACGGAAGGACGGCGTAGTGTCGCCGAATCTACTGTGGAATCAATACGATAGGGCTTGAACTCGGATTGCGCGGAGTGAAGCAGTAGTGCGCCCAGTACGCCTATGAAATCAGCGCCTTGCACCCCAAACTCGGATTGCGCGATGTCCCAGGGCAGTTGGTCTAACTGACCTGCCCCCGGAAATCTCTACCAGTTGAAGCTGGAGTTCTCTCGTAATCTAAGCGAGGGAGCTGACGATGAAGAAGAGCCGGTATACGGAAGAGCAGATCATCGGGATTTTGAAGCAGCATGAGGCTGGGGTGAGAAAAAAGGGGGCAGGTCAGCTCGTTATTTCGAAGATGGAGAAGGAGTGTCTAGCTTGGGGCGTCCCGGGCCACTGTTGGCACGCTTATCCTTGCTGAGGTGCCACTCCAGCAATTTTAGTCCATAGCGAAGCTCAATTGCCCAACTGATAAGTGTCTTCGTAACGATACTTTTCCCGAAGTAGTCATAATGCCGATTCATCGACTGGAATCCATCATGGGCGGCACGCAAACTCTTTTTAGGCATCTGGTCCAGACTCTGGCTGCCGTGATGCACGATCTGGGCTACGGGCGTGTAGTAAAGCTTCAGCTCCTTTTGTTTCAGCATGTAACAGTAAGCCAGATCCACCGAGTACAGCGGAAACCGCTCATCGAGCATACCCGCGTTCTCCCAGGTGCTTCGCCGCAGAACGAGTGCGGTACTCCCGACGGCATCGACCACCTGCTCCCTGGAGTGATCGAGATTGCTGGCATAGTACTCGCGACCCACCTTTCCATCTGGAAACAGCTTGTGCCAGTTGAGCGATTGCAGTAGCAAAACCATGAGACCGGGATAGCGCCGCACGGACAACTGCACGGAGCCATCCGGATTCAGGAGTGTAGGCGAGCAAGCGGCAGCGTCTGGATGCGTATCCATAAACTCTACAAGCGCGCCAAATGCATTGGCTGAGATGTTTGTATCGCTGTTGAGCAAACAGACATACCGTGCTCGCGACATCTTCATGCCGAGGTTGTTGTTCTTGGCATAGAGCAAACCAACTTTATTGCGGACCAGGATCGCCTGAGGAAATTCGCTTGCAACCATGTCGGCGCTCGCGTCGGACGAGTTGTCATCCACGCAGATCACTTTAAACGATATGCCTGCCGTGTGCGTATAGATAGAGGCGAGACACTCCCGGAGAAGCGCCTTTGTGTTGTAGTTCGGGATGATGATCGTAAGATCCAACGGCAATTCCACTGACAACTCCAGTATAGGTAAAATCAGGAAGCAACTTTTCGTGCAGGTATCCCAACGACTATTGAGTAGGCCTCAAAAGATTGAGTGACCACTGAATTGGCGCCGACGACCACATGATCTCCGAGTTTCACTTTACCAAGTACCTTCGCGCCGGCGCCGATTGTGACATTGTCAAAGATCTCAGGAAGCAGCTCTGGCGTGAAAGCCATATCCAAATGTTTAGCCCCTAATGTTACCTGCTGGAAGATCGTCGCGTTCTGACCGATCCTCCATGCACCCAGTACCGTGCCGACAGGATGCGGCAGAAAAAGGCCGCCGCCAATTTCACACTTTGGGGTGATTTGCAGACCAAACAACACCAGGTTCAGGTACGAGAAAGCAAACGGCAGAAATGGGATGCCCAGAAGATAGCTCGCGCGTGACAGCCTGCACAGAAGGAAAGGATGAAAGCGTGGCTGCAGGCAGCCCTTGAGGGCACGCACAAACCCAAGATTCTCGACCTTGTGGCCTTGCAACAGGCTTTGACGCAAGAGGTCTGCCCGAAGCAGAGAAAAGAGCTGCGGGGTTTTCTCAGCCATTGTGATGCTTCCTGTCGAATAGTTGTGATTTATCCATGAGATGGACCATGCTTAGGCTACTATTTCGATGCTTATCAGGCCGCGAAGTTTTAGCTCAACCAAGGACTTTTCGTAGGCGCTGGCTACCAGCGGTTCGCCGGAAGCCCATGCAAGGAACTCGCCAATACCTTCACTGAATGGCCGCGCGGGTGTGAATCCAAGAATCCGTTGGAGTTTGGTAACGTCGGCACACGCATGCCGAATATCGCCTTCGCGAAAGGCGCCGTTGACCGAAACCTTCGACGAACTGCCAAAGTATCGAACGATGGCCTGCACAACGTCATTGACTGTAACTGCCACGCCGGTGCCTACGTTCAACGCAATCGGAGACTGTTTCTCAGCGTCGACGCATCGGTAAGTTGTTTCGACGACATCGTCAATGTAGACAAAATCGCGGCTTTCTTTGCCGTCTTCGAAGATGTAGATCGGCTCGTTAGCCCGCGCCTGGTTCGAAAAAATAGCAAGAATTCCGGTGTAGGGGTTCTTTAGCGACTGTCCTGGACCATAAACATTCTGGTAGCGCAAGGCAAATCCATTGATGCCGAGCGTCGCAGCATAAAGTAGGATCATTTGCTCCTGCACCTGCTTAGTAAGGCCATACATGGACGATGGATGGAATATTGCCGCTTCGGTCGTGGAAGTCATCGTGGTATAGCGACCGCACTGTGGGCAGCGGGGCTCAAAATTGCCGCTCTTCATATCGATGGTCACACGCGCCAATGGGTACACCAGGCCATGCTCGGCGCAAAGAGCAGCACCCTCCCCATAGATGGCACGCGAAGAGGCCACGATGAGGTTCTGGACAGAGTGCTTGCCAGCCAGCAACAGTTCCATCAGAATTGCTGTTCCGCTAATGTTTACATCGGAATAATGCCGTACTTGGTACATAGATTGACCAGTGCCGGTCTCCGCAGCGAGGTGAATCAGGGTTTGCTGGCCTGCAAGGGCCCGCTCGCAAAGTGCTACGTCGCGAATGTCTCCGCGGAAGAGCTTAACGTGATCACGGATATCTTTTGCCAAATCCTGATTTTCGCCGTGGATCTGGGGGCTGAAGGAATCAAGTATGGAGACTTCATGGCCCGCTGACAGAAGCTTTCTGGCAAGTCGTGAGCCAATGAAGCCAGCTCCGCCAGTAATGAGAACTCTTGAATTCAACACTAACTCCTAGTGCCCAATGATACAAGAAACCCGCCCAATTGCAAGACGCATAAGTTGAAGGGCATTCGCGATCGTTCCCGATCCGCATTCTATCCCCTTCTGTATCGTTTTATGACGAACCGTTGTGGGTTGCGATTGGGTTGTGCAGCAAATGAAACTGGTCAAGCAGAGGGAAATTGCAGGCTCTTGCGCCGCCTCGCTTGAGGCTAGTGTGCGATTAGCCGGTGACCTGCTGACCTGCCCCCGGAAATCTCTACCAATCTTTACTGGAGTTCTCTCAAAAGATTTCCGTTGGCAGCATCGGTTTAAGATGATGCACATGGGAAAGAGTTTTCGCTCCGACGATCTGAACCAGGGGTTGCTGTTGGCACCGTCGCTGCATGATTGACTGCCGGAAAAGCATCTGGCGCGGTTTCTGGTGGACGTGGTGGAGGCGCTCGATCTGAGCGCGATCTATGCGTCGTATGAGGCTGGTGATGGGCGGGGCCAAGCAGCGTATGCGCCGGAGATGATGGTGCGGGTGTTGTTGTACGGCTACGCGACGGGGACCTACAGTTCGCGCAAGATCGAGGCACGGACGTATGAGGATGTGGCGTTTCGATACCTGTCGGCCGACCAGCATCCGGATCACGACACGATAGCGACGTTCCGCAAGCGGCATCTGGAGGCGCTGGCGGAGCTGTTTACGCAGGCGTTGTTGTTGTGCGAGAAGGCGGGTCTGGTCAAGCTGGGGCATGTGGTGCTCGACGGGACCAAGATCAAGGCCAACGCCAGCAAGCACAAGGCGATGAGTTACGACCGGATGAGAGAGACCGAGCAGCGGTTGAAGCAGGAGATCGATGCGTTGTTGAAGCAGGCCGATGAAGCCGACGCCGCCGAGGACGCGCAGTACGGCAAAAGCAAGCGCGGCGACGAGTTGCCCGAAGAGCTGGCCCTACGCCGCAATCTCTCTCTGCATAAGAGGTTCTTGGATCAAGCCACACCAAAGTAGCTCGTGCCATGTGTCTCGACGGATGGGATTTGCGGGACCCCAGGTGTAATTCGACAAGGCCCTTGCGCATAGGGGATATTTGAGATTCGGCAAACTCAATGAAGATCGCTGTGTTGTGGGGCGGCTATCTCCACTTTTTCGGGAACCATGTGACTTGAACCCACGTCGCAATGTCATTCTGGCCTCCCGACTTGTAGATGGGCGCCTGCCATCGCTCGTACTGCAACAAGCCACGCACTTCAAAGTCCTTATGGATGCGTTTCACGGCGGAGACCTGGAAGATGTTCTGGGTCGTTCCACCTGGGATAAAGTCGAGCGGAGCCTTTGCATTGCGATAGGAAAGCTGAACCTGTTCGCTCGGAGAGAGGTGATAGGTTAGCCATGCCTGGCCGCCCTTGCTCTCTCGACCGATAACGTCACCCATGATAAAGCCTTTGTTCGTGTATCCCTGCGTCTGAATATATTCCGTGTAGAGAAAACCTCCGCCAGAGCTGCGGCCAGTATCAGGATCGCTGCTTGCGGCCTCGACTCGCAGATCGAGCCTCGGCAACTTCGGAAACCGAGCGAGGTAGAGGCCGGGGCGAATACCGGCATGCCGTGGTGCAGAGAGCGGGCTGACATCGTCATGGACCAGCGAATCCGAGTAGAGCGTCAACCAGTCCCGAAGAAAGGGAAGACGGTAGGAGAAATCAAAGCAGCTGAACCGCGCGCCTGGATCATCGCGAGATAGCTTTTCATCGAGGGGAACGTTCTGGAAACTAAAAAAGCTCTTGAGAAAGGTGTGGATGGTGATGGGGGTGTGACCCTTGCCGCCCCAGATGGCGGAGCGTGAAAAGCCGAATTCAAGATTGGCTGTAGGTTTGAAACTGATCTTCTCGACATGTATCCACGGATCATTCGGGTCCGTGTGCCCTTTCAGACTTCCAACGAAAAACTCATAGCGAAACGGGCCGGTAAGTGCCGAAAGATACGGAATGTAAAGTGGCTCGGTACGGTCGATCTGGAAGGCGTAGATGTTTTCCGCATTGTTGCTCCCGGAAAAGCTCCCACCCTGCGCGGGACTCAACCAATGATCGCTTTTTCCAAAGGAGATCTCGTGATTGGCGATGCGGTAGGAGAGATTCGCCTCAAGAATTCTAAAGTCATTCTGCGTGGCGATGGGCCCCTGCGGAATCGTCGCCTGAACCGGATTCGTAGCAAAGGGGACCAGATCAATAGCGGAAAGCGTTTCCGCTAGATTTGCTGAGTAGCCGGGAGCATCCGGGGCGTGCTGATACTCCCCGCGGAAGTAGAGGGAGAACCTGCCTGCTTCGCTGCGTGCGCTGAAACCCTGAACAGCATTGAAGCCTTCCTGGTAGGGCCGTCCATAGTCATACGCGATGGTCTGGCCAAGGTGAAAGCTGTCGCGCAAGGGAGTACCACCAATCCCCAGCGTACGAACGTAGATGCTGTCCGGCACGATATGCGGATGGAGAAGGCTGGAATCATCGTTGGGACTTGGACGTAGCTCCTTTTGGACGGCGAGGTAAATCTCAAGTGCCTCTTTGTCCGAGTCCAAAGATTTGGGCTCAAATTGGCTGGTCGTTTCATCGAGCATCGCGAGAATGCTTGCCTGCGTCCACGGCCTCAAGCCCAAGAACGCTGTATTCAGATAGCCAAGAGCCTGCAGGCGATCGAGCGCAGGATAGATCCAATTATCTACAGGGACATAAGTTGAGCCGATGACATCATTCGTCACGGTTTCTGTCGGTATCGCATCCGCTTGGGTCTGCGACCAAGCACATGGACTAGCGACTACCGAGAATGCCAGAAGAAAAAATATGGTTACCAGTCGACGTGAAGATACAAGCAGCCGAGCTGTTTGAAATGGTTCGGGTGCTCGAGTCATTCGTCTCCCGCTAACACGAAAGGCTCCAATAGGCCTGTGAAAGATAGCAGAGACAAGCGAATACAACGCGACCGAATCAACTCTGCTACTCCAATATATCGCATCACTAGTGTCCGGCATAGCGTTTCGCGAAGTTCAATAACGTATTTGCTGTCAGCGGTATAGACATTATTTTCCGTAAAAAAACGATTTGAATTGAACTGGGTATGTGCTGGACAGCAGTGATGAGCAATATTCCCGTATCCATCGACAGCTAATCCGCCTGCCCCTTCGTACTTGTCACGGAGCTAGTAGGCCCCGTCTTGATTGACCACCACGGAGACGGTTTTGACGAGAATCATAAAGTCGCCACGGAGCGTCCAGTTGCGGACGTACTGGACGTCAAGCTGGATGCGCTCTGCATAGCCGGTTCTGCTGCGCCCCGAGACCTGCCAGAGGCCGGTGACGCCGGGCTTTGATTGGCAATAGTCGGCGAAGAACACACCGTATTTTTCTATCTCGTCAGTGACGATGGGGCGGGGGCCGACGAGGCTCATGGAGCCGGTAATGACGTTCCAGAGCTGCGGGAGCTCGTCGAGTGAGGTGCGGCGGAGGAACTCCCCTATCGGCGTGACCCGGGGGTCATTTCTGAGCTTGTGGTTCTTGCTCCACTCAGCGTGTGCTTGGGGGTTGGCTTCGAGGTAGGCATCCAGCACCTCTCTGGAATTCACGCACATGGTGCGGAACTTCCACATGGTGAACAAGCCGTCACGGCATATGCGACGGTGCCCAAAGAAGATTGGGCCAGGTGTACTGATGCGGATAGCGGCGGCAATCAAGGCGAACAGCAGCAGGAGCAAAGGGAATGACAGAAGAATGAGGACGATGTCGAGACCGCGTTTGAGCACCTGGTAACTGAAAGAGACGTGGAGATCTGAGGTGACAGGTAAAAATTCACTGAGGGTAGAAGTCCTTGCAGCCGCGGGCAGAGCGAAGATGCTCTCGTCCATTGCAGTGTAGTTCGGTTCAGATAAGCGGGGAGCTGATGACATCGGGCGATTCCTTGCTTGCTCTAAGTTTTTTCATCGTATGAACTACTGTAGTCCATAAGCCGACGGGGGGACAACAATTTTCGGTCAACTCGGGGGCCAGTTCCTTACGCAATCGCGCGTCAATTTCCACCGCTTCGTCGGGCGCATTACCCGATTCGAGAGAATATTTAGACAGCGTCAGCATATGCGCCAGGGAAGCCCGGGTCCAGGGTCGCATGCCAAGGTATGCGGTTGGAAGGTACCCCAGATAGTACAGACGGATGGCCGCTGGGTAGATCCAACTGTCCACTGGAATGTAGGGAGAACCGGCTGAGCTGGCGGATGCCTCTGCTACCTCCGAGTGTGAGGGCGTCTGATCCCCGCTCTGGGCCCATACCGGAGTTGCGAGCAGCAACGCGGCTAACAGAGGAACAGGACGAACTCGAATGGAGAAGCTCTTTAATCGCCAACGCAGACCGAAAGCCCGATGGCTCGCACTCCGCAGCAACCCTGGAGCGTCGATCAAGCTAGACCGGCAGTAGCGGCAGCAAAACAGATTTGCTTTTTTCGAGACGTAGAGCTCTTGCCAGAAATACTTGATTGCGCTCAAAGAAGAGTCTTCATTTGGCATGTGACAAGTCTAAACAACCTGCAACTGGATTGATACACGGATAGTTTGACATCCTCCCCTTCCTCGACCTGTGGTCGCCGCTTGCGCGGGAACGAAGGGGATTTCTACGAGGGCGGCTAGGCCGCTCTTTTCGGAGGGTTCCTGCTGCTGACGGCTTATCTCGCCATTCACTTCACAGGCTAACCGGGCGTGTCCCGCCCTTAGAATATTGATCGCGCCGACCGGATCGGCGTTCTCTTGGAAGCCACAAGCAACGCAAGCGAACTCGGCCTGCATCCTGCGGTTGCCTGCCGAGACGTGGCCGCACCGCGGGCACGTCCGGGAGGTGTTCATGGGCGGCACTGCGAGGAGTAACCCGCGCCGGGGTGAAAGCCGCACAGCGCCGAGGCGTCAAATTCGGCCGCAAGCCAAAACTGACCGCGCAGCAGATTACCCACGCCCGGAAGCTGATCGACCAGGGCGAGGATCGCCAGACACCGCCCTTTTAAAGTCGGGCGGAAGACCCTTTACCGGGCGCTGGCAACTCCTTAAGCCGGTTCCATTGCTCCCCAGACCCCAAGAACGATCAGGCAAAGACGATGGACATTGATCCGTGCATCTTGGGGGTGGAAGTCACGGTAATCTCAACATCCTGGCCAAGCGCCGTCAGAAAATCAATCAAGCGCCCGACGGAGAAATTGCCCGCCCGGTTACGGGTCAGGGCTGAGACATGCGGTTGCTGAATGCCAAGAATCTTGGCTGCTTCCGTCTGAGTCAGGCCACGGTTTTTGATAATGAGAGCTATTTGCAGTGTCAGTCGCGCCTTCGTCAGCTCTTGATCTGCATTTGGTAGACCAAGGTCGGCAAAAACGTTGCCGCTGCCTTCAATAACATCATCGGTCTGGGGTGTTCTGTGAGTGGTTTTCATGGTCAGCTCTGCCTTTCTTTGTAGTGGCGCTCGGCGGCGGCCAGCCGCTGGCGAATCAGGTCTATCTCGGCTTTCGGAGCGGCAATGCCCGACTTCGATTTCTTCTGGAAGGCATGAAGCACATAGATTGTGCCGTGAAAACGAACCGTGTAGACCGTTCGCCAGGTGTTGCCATCAAACGGCGCAACGATCTCCATTACAGAATGACCGCCAAACCCCTTCAGAGGCTTTACGGCAGAATCGGTTTCACCTTTTTGCGCTGCATACAGAGCATGGCCGACATCACGTCGTACCTCCGGTGGGAAAGACTGCACGTCTTTCTGCGATGATCCCACCCAGCGGACGGCCTTCAGTTCCTCGTTGATTATACTAATATATGTCTACTTGTATGAGTTGGCACCGTTTTTTTATGCTATTTTTTGCCCAGCCCCTCGAATGGTCTAATTGGGCACAGGTACCTGCTGCTGCACGCTCTCCGGAAGCAGTTCCACCAGTCCCATCCGCCGCGACACCCAACTCGTGCTGCGGTCGAAACGACGCGCCAGTTCCTCCTGCCCATAGCCGAAGCGTTGCTCCAACTCCACCAGCAGCCAGCCTTCTTCCAGCGCCGTCTCCCGTTCGCCCCAACGCATGGAGCGGTCCAGCAGCAGAGCCTCGGTCTCGCTCATCAACCAGATCACCGCCTCCACCGTGTCCCGCCCAAGTTGTTCCAGCGCACGGATGCGCTGGTGCCCGTCGATGACCAGGTAATGCTCAGCTTGCTCGGACGCCACCACCACGATCGGCATCTGCTGATCGCTGGCCGCCAACGACGCCAGCAACCGCCGCTCACGCTCAGGCCGGCGCACCCGAAGATGCTCCAGCCGCCGCTCCAGTTGATGAAATTCCAGCCGCATACCCTGCGTCCTCTGCTCCGCTACCACCCGAATATGCACC